>Ga0126342_10001897_pt1:0-30000 | contig 31116 bp, 30 predicted proteins | sample Cyp1metagenome_FD_92528 | JGI IMG/M metagenome (GOLD analysis project Ga0126342, IMG submission 92528) | Coral microbial communities from Lord Howe Island, Old Settlement Bay, Australia - Cyphastrea 1 metagenome | ecosystem: Host-associated > Invertebrates > Cnidaria > Coral ...
CGGGGTCCCCAAGGGGCACTGGGGGGTGTCTTTCTTCCTGGGTGTGGCCGGAAGGATGACACTCACCCTTGGTTGGCTGAGGAACCAATCAAAAGATTCCATTAGTATCTCTCCGTTCTTTTATTTTTTTGACAAACTGGGTCTGCAACGTGTCAAAAGGGAAAGGGAAGTGAGTGTTTATATATACACGTATAATTACGTATATAATATTATTAATGTACACCTGGACCATTATATACCGATACACATTGATACACATATCCTATGGTGTATAACTGTATAACTGTATAACGATTATATATATATATAGAGCTATGCCATGTAAACACGAACATCGCCAGATATCGTACACACATTCACAACTCCAAGAGGAAATCCCCAGATCCGCTGGAGGTTGACCATTCTGCGGTGGCTCTTTTGTCCAGCGTTCGCAACTGAGTTTGATGCGTGTTCTTTGAATCGTGCGGCCAAGCTTCTACAGGGCCCTGATGCTCCATCAACTGGGGAATACGTACTAGTACATGTACACATATATAATATGAAACGATGTGATAATATTGTAATCTAAGCCATGCAATATTACAATATATTACAATACTACTTTACTCACTACATAAATATATATATATGATTAAGAATAATTAGACACAGCGGGCCTGCACTGGTCTAAGTGTAAAACTAGGCCGCGGCACATGTACAGTACCACTATCAAGGTTAGGATGTCGGTCGACATTCCAATCCCCGCACAAACCCTGCGGTTTCTTCATGTTGAGAAGAGTTCGCTGCAATCTTTGGTATTCGATCGGACAAGTGAAGAGGAGCATGACACAGCTGCGTTTGCCAAAAGACACGATTGCACCTCTACTCCCAAGTTATATTGTGAATTCTTGTGATATGTTACCTGTTTATCATAATTACATATATTCATGTTGCCTGTTTATCATCACTGACAACTTGGGGAATGTGCCATGGGCTCCTGCTCACATGGCAGGAATCCCATGTCTTTGCCCTGGACCCCGCAATTGAGGCTGCCCATGAGTTCAAATGTGCGGAGGTTTACGTGGCTCCAGAGTTGAAACCCGAGTTTGAGGTCCAGGGATACCCGTTGTGTTTGATGTTTTTTTGTTCCTTTTATTGGGGCAGAATGTTGGAGAGGTTGGAAGGTAGTTTTGGGGTATTGAGTCACTGAGTGGCCTTCGGACAGTTCAATGGAACATACGGAATTTGTCAAAATCATACGGCATAATGTTGTAAAATCAATCGCATGTTCAAACTGACCTGATCATCTGATGGTTTAGGCTTGTTTAGGCAACTCAGCCTCAAAAAAGGTGGTCAAACAGTGCGCCGGGGCCGAAGAACACGGTGCATTGCAAGCTTAAGGTACTGTAAGTCTGCTTCTTTCGTTGTTTGTAATGGAAAGATTACCATTGATTACCATACGAAGCAGAAGCATAGCACGCATTTTCCAGAAATTTGATGTGGAGATTGTGTTTCGATATAGTTTCTCCAACTTACAACAGGGAAGATCGGTGCCAGGGGTCAGTCTTCTTCTGTGAGAACGCGTTGGTCGCCTGCCGAGCGTTTCTGTGCCTTGCCATGTGCTGGCAAGGGCTGTGGACGTTGCCCAAATCTCTGGGCTTGGAGATCTTGATGCAAGATGCCCATGTATAAAATGCAGGATTCCACATTTGCAGTCATAGTTTTGCTGCTGATTAATTTATATAAATGAACAAGTTCCTGATGATCGAATTCATGTTTGCAATCTGGACATAGTTTTTCTCAAAACTGAATGATTTTTTGTTGTAATTACAAGGTCATTTGCTTTGCTGGCTACACAATGGCCATAGGCAGATGATGGTTTCGTAAGGTTTCAGTGATCCCTTAATTTTGTTTAACTTTGTTTCAAAAAAGGCCCCAGAGATTCCAGGGACTAGCTGACTACTGTAGCTTTGATTTGAAACTTGATTTGAAACTACTGTAAGTATTCGCAAGGTTCCTATAGGTTCCTTAGATGCAGAATGGTTTTCCGTATTCCGTACTATTCTTCATTGGTTTCCAGTACTTCCTGGGGACCAATCCTTGAGATCCTGTGGACCCAGGACTGGAAAACAGGAGGCTCAAATGCTGCTTTGCGCAGGATGCCCAGAGGTTGCAGTGACGTTTCACAAATTCCAAAGCGCTAATGGCCCTTGGCTTCCCAATTCATCCCAATTCTAATCCGAATCTACAGTACACTAAAGCAATTTGTACGGTGTAGGATGTACAATTTTGAGAAGTCTTCGCGGAGTGATGGAAGCGATGCATGCGATCTTGCACTTGTTTTCCGCTACCATTGGGGATGATTTATCCGTGGACAACTGTCTTTGCGTTGGGGGTGAAATTACATGTACAAAGTAGCTGACGTAGCTACTCAAACTCCATTCCTAGACATGGTCGCCAATACGAAAGATTATGAAACGCAAGGAAATAAATACTGTGGCAATCTGTTGCATACATTTTTTTACAGCGGTTCAGCATCTTACGTGCATGCTCAGCATTTGGCTGGTGGTTCAAACATGGTTATTTCACGGTATTTCCATCCCTACTCTGATAATCCCAAAATGGTGGGTGGCTCAACCGTCAGCTCATCCCAGAAGTGGATCATGGGAATTACAAGAACCCCCTATGTTTGAAGGCGCAACAAAAAATCCATGGTGTCCATGTTCCCAACAAAACCCAACCATTGAAACCAGCTGAGGTTTGGTGTAACCTCAGCAGTGCCGAGATGGTGCCTCCGGGTGTGATCTTATCCCGCTTGGAGTTGCTAGAGAGCTCCAGCTGCAGATGTTGTCGGAGGAATTTGATGACGATTTGGGAATTTGGGGACAGGACACCCCCAAAACTTGAATCGGGAAAATGACGATAAGTGATATCAGCAGAGGATTCTGATGGATTTTTGATGATTTTTGGGATACATAAATACATAAATACATAAACCCTACTTTCAGACAAACCCACATGTTTTTTCCTTGCATTTCAACTGCTTCGACCAAGTTAATTTGAGCTATATAGTCATATTATATCATATTGCATCACATACTATTCATATCATATTGTATCACATATTATTATATATATATCACATATTGTATCATAGCATATCATATTGTATTGTATCATATTGGATCATGTTATATCATATTATGCCGCATTCCAGAAAATCTGCGAATCGTAAGGGATTGCTACAAAAGAACTTTGTGCCACTTATTTTGCCGCAAGACTCTACAACAACATGGTCCATGGCTGAAGTGTCGGCAAACATGTATAGCAAAGCACTCCAAAAAGGTGCAGAACAAGCAATCCGCTAATCACTTTCACACCTATATAGGCGGAATTAAGTATCCTCTTGGATAGAAGAGTTCCACCAACTAATATACACTTTGATTTTGATTGCCAAGGTTTCTGATCCTGACGATGTTTCTCTGATTTGTGGCAACTTTTGATGTTGACAAGACTGATTTACGCCCAGCTCTGTGTTGGATGAAGAACTGATTTCAAGAACAAGCGAATTACACTAGAGGTTGTATCCAATTGATTGCCGCCAGTCACCTTCCTTCCCACTTGCTGTCACCATGGTGTCGGAGAGTTCAGGAAAGAGCTTGAATGCCTACAGCCTTTGCTGAAGCATTGCTCCACACAGCAATACTGATCTTCCGCGGACAAGCTAGATGTGAGAGTGCGCACACTGAAAAAAGTGAGAGAGTTTGGGCGATTTGAAGGTGGTCAAGAGATACAGAACGGCAAAAAATAAGAGAGGTGCATGGATGTGGCGGTCTTGTCCATCTTCGTTCCAGAAATCCTTTGGTTTCCACCATTTTCCACACACCAGTGCCATGGGTCCAAGGTCCTGAAACCTGCCTTTTCCGCGGCCATTCAGCACATAAAACGCAGCAATGAGTCATGCACCAGTCACAGGATCTGACTGAAGTCCAGCTATGCAGTGGGATTTTCATGGATGATCCCCTTCCATCGTCAGCTGAAAAGATGTGCTTCCATCGTCCCTTTCTTGATCCGTTGAGGTGTTTTTTCCAACAATCAGTCCCATGGCTGCCGGTGGCACCAAAGAAGTCAGCAGGACAGTCCCGGTTTCAGTGGACATTTTTTGGGATACTCTCTGGGATGATCAGATCAAGTACATTGTAATTACATCCCACAAAGATAGAATATGTATAAACAATTATAAACATATATATATATGTACTGTATATATAATATTATATAAGTCTGATTAATTCTACGTAAATATATGTAAATATATATATATATACACATACTCGAATACATATACATGTGTTTTTATATATATATATGATTCTGTATGTGTATACAATATATATCTTATTACATCCCAAATTTCTGTTGATGAAATCTCTATTTCTGGGTTGATGGCTTGCTTGATGGCTGTCTCACAGCTTCTCAAGGACCATGATCACCTTTGCCCGCAAGGGTCGATGGGAGGGCGATGCCGGCATGAAGCAACTTCTGTCAGAGGTGGACTGTGAAACCGGGGAACTGGATGGGGCTGGCCATTAAGGTTGACAAATGCTGCGTAAAGCTATAGAAGAACCCTATAAATGGAGGTTTATAGGGAAAATCATCCATGAATAATGGATTTTCCTTTGCTATGTTTGATTACCAGAGTGTATATGGGATTGAGCCCTTATCATCTCATGCTTTAACCATTCTCCCCATTGAAGTACATTGAAATGGTAATGTTGGGCTGGGCCATGGTAGGCCAAAGTTCTGGACAAACCCATGTGGGGATTAAAATGATTAAACATGTTCTTTGTCAAAAGAAATGGTGATGTAAGGCAAAAATAGCTATGATATGTACAGTATACTGTATATGATGTATATTCTACTGGCTAATTACTCGTACAATGTGGATGGGACACAACTTGGCGAAGCTTTCGGTAGCTTCGCCGGATGCTCATGGCAGGCGGTCAAGATGCACATTGATTTGGACTACAACGAACGACCCTTCTATCGGTTGGGACCCAGAGGACACAGAAAAATCGCAGTGTGGCGGTTTTTGTGCCATTTGTGCCCAGGTCAGCCTTGTGGGAAGCCACGTGGCGAAATCATGAGGCGATCAGCAAATGGCGGCAGATGTTTCCAGGGCACTTTCTGTTTATATACATATATATATATATATACATATATATATACATATAGATATATACATATATATATATATACATATAGATATATACATATATATATAGGTAATTGAACATAACTATGAAGAATCGAATGGACAATCGTAGATAGCCCATGTAGTTTGATGATTTACTGTTTAAGAATTGTTCAATTATCAGAGAGTCTATATTTGGATATAATGAGGTATATATAATTGGAATATAACCAACTTGACAAACATGATTTAATGAAACATGATGAAACTAGATGGTAGCCATGATGGTAAACCTTTCAGAAAAGTGTTGTGAGCAGCGTTGCCAGGTGATTGTGAAGGCTTTGGTGGAGAAAGGAGCTGCCATCGACTTCAAGGATGCTTCACCTGTCAGCAATGTCCATGTGACTCGGTCTCATTGTGTTTGTGCTTCAGGACTACCAAGACAGAACACCTTTGCACGAGGCCCTTCGCGTTGCTGCTCAAGTAGTTGTAGATTTCTCATAAAACGCTTGCCGTCCCAAGATATTGTTTTGTGAAGATCTTGGTGGATGGGTTTTATTATGTTTTACAAACAATCTGATTGGTGTTATGGATGTTCATGGTCCCATGGTCCCATGGTCCAGGCAGCCTACTATGGACATCTGAACCTTGTGGAATACTTCGTTGAAAAGCCTGGGGCTTGGCACCTGGATTCCAAATGGCACCATGGCACCACGGCACCATACACAGTGCGTGTTCCATACCGAAGACATCTAAAATGGTGGAGGTTTTTTGGGGGAACCCGTGCTTGACCAGAGGGGAGGGTCGTCGGATGGCATGACCCATGATGGACATAGTCTCCGCCCCCAAGTGATGAATGTCTCAGAATCATTCACAATTTAGTATGCCAATCTATGTCAATCTCTATCCCGCTGCAAATATCCGCAAGGATTCATATGATCAACATCGATCAATTGTATATGTTGCGATGCTCAGCTTCCCTTCAGTCTCAGAATACATGAAGAGTTCTCTCCAAGATTCGACTTAGCGCGCGCAGCCATGCACTCAATGTGATATAGCTTCAGAGTTGCTTTGACTTGCTACTGTACCGAAAGAATCCTATAGAAATACGCAAGTGCAACAACAGTATTGCAGCATTTTTTTCTTCAACTCACCCATTGAGCGGCTGTGTTCCAAGGGGAGCTCCCATCAATGTGATTGACAAGTTTGGCCAGACGCCACTCTTTCGAGCAGCGCAGGGTCCCAGTTGCAGGATTATACAATATTATATTATAGTATATTATAGTTACATATCAACCCCAGACATCCCCAATTGTGTCCTCGAAAAAAAATCGACCATTTTGAAGGATCCAAGATGTCGGCAGTTGAACTTCTCCACATCTTTGCACCATCTTCCCAGTGGTCCCAGATAATGTCGCGGATCCCAGGTAGATGCTGGCAGACATGATGTTGTGCGATATTTGGTGGAGAAGAAGGCGGAGACAAACTGGCTTGTGAGGGGCTCAGATGCCGATGGGAGATTTTTGAATCTGGGACTTGTGACAAGTTGATTCAATGGTGGGTTCGAAGGGATGCCACCTTTTGCCACTTGATGTTTTGCATGTTGATTACATGTCATGATCTTTCATGTTGATTTCATATTGGTTTCATATTGGTTTCATGTTGAATTCATGTTGATTTCATGTTGATTTGTGCCTAGGACAATGATCAGTGTTCAGTACAGCACTGTGCGGCCTTTCAAGGTGAGGTTGCCACAGCACGGACTGCTGTGGGTCAACAAGATGATGCCACATGATGTCACTATTCTTGACCATCAGAATGGAAAGTAAAATGAAATAAAGATGAACCAATATGAACCCATGGAATTTTGAGGGGGTTCCCTGGTTTCCGTGGTTGTCCCTTCATTTTCTGGGTACCAAAGTCATCTTTCCCTCCCAATTGGACCGTGGCAGTGGCACGGTCCAGGCTTTCCATCTATGTCCACCTGGTTGTTGTACAAGGGAGCTTGGAGGTGATCGTTGAGGGAGCGAACAATCGAACCATATGTTCAGCGCTCCCATGTTGTGAACATATGGTGAATTTTATGTGATGTTATGGAAATTATTTGAAATTACTATTGAAATTACCATTGCAATTATTGGTTATAGAAAGTATAGAAACATCAATCACCATGTTGTGCATATATGTATTTTCACCACCCAAGATGGACGAAAAGTGGGATTGAAGGACTGATGAAGTGGTTCTTGGTTTCAGATATTTGTTAGTGTTCAGTGATGATAATCCACAATTTGGCGGATGGGTTGAAAGTATGAACCAGCAAGAGACTTTCCTACAACAAGCGCCGTGTTGTGCCAAGGCGTTGCAATGTGGTAGATGCCTAGAAGGGGAGTCTTCATAGGTTATCCAACCAAAAAAGACCTGCACTTTGAAAAGCTACAAGTTTAAAGTGCTTCAAGAACTTGGCGTATGGGGAATCCTGGAATTTTGACCCAACGGGGAAATGGCGCTGCACGACTACCCCTGACTGATGGCAGGAATCGCTTTGCCATTGAAGGAGCTATTGATGAAGCCGGGGACACATCATGTGGGTCGTTTGGGAGATGGTTATGGGTCATGATGCCTGCAATACGGATACGCCTATGGCTCAACGCCTATTGCTCAAGAATGTCGGTCAAATGGACAAGTTGGGGCAAGCTGTGTCGCTTTGGTTTCCATTCCAGATGGGGTCACTGGTCCTGTGTGGTCCCCGAGCAGTTTTGAACGATTCAAAGTGGAAGGTGAAGCGATTCGATCTAGAAACAAGATGAAACAAGTCTTGCATGTTGCCTGAAATTCTGATTTCGGGGTTCAGGATAAAAATTCCGCCAAGCTGACGTGAAAATGTCATGAAACGAGATTCCCGAAAAGGTGGATCGTTCGCATGATCAACATCTGTGGGTTTACCATTTCAGAACCAATAGGTTTAATCGAGATGGGCCTAGTAATGCTAGAGTTTAGCAGATCAGATACAAGGACAGAGGGGCATGGATCACATTCTGATAGAAGTGGATTGCACCCCCGCTTCTCAAAGAAAAGGATTTCCCCTTTTTCATTGATTGTTTGTGTTTGTGTATCTATCACTGACACCCAACAAAAATGTACAAAAATGTTGGTTGACCGAAAGCAAAACATACGTGTAAGATCTTGTAACATCTTGTAACCAGAGTATCTTTGGGTCTTGATGATAGCCTTGCCACTCAATCGCCAAGGATCTCCAATTCGGGAAGGCCCTTGGTCAGTTGTGGAAAACAGGGCCATTGCAAGTGCCTGTCGGGCTACGAAGCATCTTCACCGTACAGCTAGCGTTGTGCAAGATGGCAAGAGCATGCAACACAGTTGACTTTGACACGGTGCTTGATATGGCTACTTATATGGCTACTTGTATGGCCATCCATACTAATCATATCAAGTCATATCAACCACCATATCAACCACCATATCAATCCATATTGTACAATGCCATACAATGCCATACAATGGGATGATATGGCTCAAATTTCCAACACCAACCAATGGCCTGGTCGCCAGGGCGAAGATGTGGCACCGAGGACAGCGGTGTTACTACAGATAGGGCGCTGGTGGTGGCACGAGATAGGGCATTAAGCACCTCTCCACAAAAGATATCCTAAAACATCCTAAAACATGAATATAATTGAATATATATATATATATATTCTGTATGAATGGGATATCCAATGATGAAAGAAATGATCAACATGTTGTATCCTGTTGTACCGCGAAATGGATGGTGCTTCAATCATAGAAAGGTCCGTTGGGTGATATGCTTGGAATTTGAAAACTCATGCCAGATGCACAGCTGCCAAAGCCATCCAAAGCCCATAACATCTGGTTATCAGGGATTGTGCGATTCTTCAAAGGCGGAAAATATAGGGGTACAATATTGCAACTATCACCAATCCTTGGAGTCCCGTTAATGCTTGGTTCAGGGATTCTACGAATGGCTTAGGGTAGTTTTGAATCCCAACTTTAGTAAGAGCATTTGTGACAGATTTCCATGGTTCACAGCCCGTGTGCAGGGCATCTGCCACTGGAAGAACCAATGAGGCAGAAGAAGCCTAATGAGTTGGAGCAACGGCTGCTCCGGTCATCGTTGGTACTTGGAGGATCAAAGACACTTTGGAGAAACCACCTCTTGACCTATCAAAATGGAAATCTGACTTCGACCATCAAAATCTAACCATCGAAAATGTAAAGTTGTTGTTTGCCGGACAAAATTGTCCAATGGCCTTGCAGGCTCTTGCGACGTGTGTTTCACCCGAATGGGTTGTCGGTGGAAGCTGGCACAAACAATTGTCCAATGGCATTTTGCTGCCCTTATTTCTTAGGAATTGGTGATGTGCTGAGCCTGATGCGACGCTGATGTCCCATGTAGACGAGGCCACCACAGAGAAACACGCTGTGGCTGGCGGCTGTAAAGGGCCACATATTGTGATGCTGGCCATTGCTGGCCAATGGCGACGACATCCACCCTCCCAGGTGAGCTTCTCATAGGGATGACTCTGGCCTCATGTTTCACAGTTTCACCACTGGTAATTTATTCTACTTTGTACCGTGTACCCGTGTGATTATTCCATATTATTCCTATGCCTATCACGATCTGTTTGAATCATTTGGCACTTGGGATTGACTTTAGGTCCCTTTTAATGGATGTCCCCCATTTTCGACGTAGACATCAAGAATACCGCACAACTGTCAGGGAGACTGCAACTTTCAATTATCCTCTTGGTTGAAACACTTGTGATATTCATTTTTGCGTGGTCGGATGTCGAACTAGCCATTGGCCCGGCTATGTCGAAGATGTGGTGCTAAGCTGGTGCCAAAGATGACAGAAGGGAGCAACATGCAAGACACGGCATGAAGGACCACAAAACTACATGATCAAAGGTTTCATTTGACATCACAGTCGGTCACGGTTTCTGACCATCATCTAATCTTGGGGTTTTAGAAGTGATGAATTATTGAATTATTGCTTATTGTTGTGTAACATTAGGTGACACTGACGAGGCACGGGACACTTAGGATCATGACGGACCTATTAAGTGTCCAGCGATGCTGGCGGCTCAAATCTTTCGTCGGTCAGTTGCTAGGCAGCTTATCACGACTTCCTGCAGGCGAGATGGGTTTCAAAAAAGGTTATATCATCATGTTCAAGACTCCAAGACATGTGACCACTTTGAGACCTTTTTTATTTGTGGGGATGTATGTTATCAGAGCAGCAAAGTTCTTCCACTTCTCGCACAGAGAATTCTCTCGATAATGAAATAGCCATGCATTAGCTGCTGGTGCGATGCAGAGATGGCAATCCCACAGTACCTTGGAGCATTTCTGCCTGCCTGAGGCCATCATGTAGCTTCGCGAACCATTTCTTGACATGTTGCACTAGTGGGCATCATGAAGCAGACTTTGTTTTCCCATGGTTTCCTTCATAATTTTGGATGAACCGGATCAGCTTCATCTGAGGTACCCTCCGCGGTCCATCGACCGTCGCCCAGGCGGCTCAAGGCCCCCAAGCACTATGCGGCCACCAGCGCCACCCGCAACCATCGGCCGAGGGCCACCCGGACCCCCACCAGCAACGGTGCGGCCTTTGGGGCCACCGGGGCCACCACAAACTGTGCCGCCGAGGACAAGACATGTTGGGGGATGGCAGGGGTGTGAAGGATTGTCAATTCAACATATTCAACCCCAGATTCAAAGTCAAAAATGCTGGAGAAGGGGTCCTGAGGTTGAGATGAGTCATACATGACCCTGTGAGGATTTGATAGGATTTGGATCAATTTAGACCTTGCTGGCCCTGAGGACACCAATCGAAGTACCCAGCGATCGATGGGGAGCCTATGCGGGTGCAAAGACTATGAACTGGCAACCAGGCCGCAAGGCGTTTCAGCGTTCTAGAGAACTGCCCTTGGTGGCATCAATCATTGATTGGAGTTATCTTCCAATCAATCTTTGCAGACTATTCAGATGGATTTCTTTTGCCATCTTAGATCCTTTGGAGGCTCTGTGTAGCACAACGATAGCCTTGGTACCCGAAGGTATTGTTTTTCTAGGCATATACTCTATGCTTGATGACTTGAATTATTTGGATATACACAGAGAATAGTCTTTGTGTCTACGAATCAGCAGTTCTGTTTATGCGTACATGTCCATGCCCCTCAAGTCCAACACTTTGACACTACGGCCTACTTTGAGTTGCTTGTCGTGTATGTCAATTTGCTAGAGATGGGAGACCCCAGATCATTCGAAGTTAACATGTTTTAATTGCGAAATCGCTGGTTTGGGGGGTACCAAAATTTATTGTTTAACAAAAAAAACATGTCATTTTTGTGGTTTATGACGGTTTATGTATGTTTATGTGTGTTTGCAATGATTCTCTACAGCCTTGAGCATGAGGCATTTGAATCGCCAGCTTCATCCGCATGGGCAACGTCCAAGTGAGATTCCTCAGACAATCGGCAAAGTTTGGAGACAAAGCAACATATGGCTGGAAAAGAAAACATATTGGATAGAATTATAGAAATTATTAGATTATTCTTGAGAGTAATTTCCAAATTTCCGAAATGAAGTTCAGAAGTCCACCACCAGAATGTCATGTGTGAGTGTGGGTCAACACCCTGTACTCTGGTGAAAATGACAAAAGGTAACAGCATAGCTGTGATAAAAATGGGGATACCAGATAATTACCCCAAAATTGCCACTTCGGTGGGGAAAATGATGGCAAACCATGAGATATATTGGTGTGTCCTATTTTCAGATTTTCCTTAAATACTATGACAATCCTAAGAAAGTTGTTTATGCTGCAAGTTTCAAGGCATTTGAAATTCTTCTGGCCATGTCACAACCGCCAAAGCCGCATCAGGGCCCCCAGCTGTGGCTAGAAGCCCAGAGGAGGAATTGGAGCAGCAATTGCAGATGGAGGCTGCAGGGCAACTTTTCGGCTTTTTGACACTTTCGGTACAGCAGTACCAAAGACATAGAATAGCAACACCCCATTGAAATAGTAGGGGGAGATGCTTGTATCATCTTGTATCTATGGTGTTAAATAAACAAAAGAGTGGCGATCGGACCCATCGGGAAGAATCTGTGCAGAATCAGGCAAGTGTTGACCACTAATTCGCAGGTGCCTCAAGAAAAATATGAAACTGGTAATGTAGATGTGGTAACAGAGGATTATTGTAATGTAAAAGTTGATGACAATCTGTAGTGCCGGATGGTTCCTGTGCGGGTTTGGGCAGATATTTCAATTTGATTGACATTGATTGACACCCGAAGTTATGGATTTGTTTTCCATTGCGAACTACCTCCAAGCTTGAATGCTTCCCCATCTTCATCTATCCTCACTATATATTTCATCATGATATGATATCATGTGTATTGTGGAGTATAAGTTTCGACTATATATACATAGTTGTAGTTGCGTGTTTGAGTGTGCAATTATTACATACTGTAGATAAACATATCATATAGGTCTTGATATCAATACATACTATGTACATATACAAATACATAGAGAGAGAGAGACAAAAAGTCAAAAACAAAAACGGAAACAAATATGTATACGCGTATATTCATATATATATATGTATATATATATATACACGTAATTCTTTACACATATAATATATATATTTTTTTTGTAGATGTAGGTATAGGGATGCTCAGGGGCAGCACGAACCACAGGCAGAGTTGGATGGTGTGGAATGTCTTGGTTATGTTTCTTCAGAGGCAGTCCTCGGGATGACCGGCACTGGAACATGATGACATCACAGCCTGACCTTGGTGGAAATCTGGAAGTGCGATTTTAGTGCACCACTGTCCCTGCCAAGAACCTCACTTTTTTTTTACCCATTGCATTTCATTGTCAATTTTGTTACTGAGAGGTCATGAACGAGCACCCAAGCGAACTACCTGACTTTGATCGCAGGAGTTGCAAAGATCCTCTCATGTGGGACGGGCGGCGTGGCAACAGTGTCCTAACCTCTCAAATACACATCTTGACGCAGTTGCACAAGTGTACCTAGAGAATCCTGCTTTGTGCGGGTTATCGCTGTTTTGTGGCAAAAATTGGGAATATTCCAAATGCGGTTTTCATCGGTTTTCTATGGTTTTTCTCAAATCAGTACAATGACTTTCACTCAGCAATTCAGCTCGCAACTTTCCATTTATTATTTGTTCTCAAATCAAAACCATCAGATACCATCAGTTTCCCTCCCTATTTCCATAATTGGTAACTATAGATACCTACCATAAACATCCATAAACCCTAAGTTATTGGAGTTATTTTTACCACCTTATTTTCATACGTTGGTCCTGAGTGGTTTGTGGCCCACGTTTTTGCGCAGGATGTGGGCTGTGGATCCGTTCTATGGCTGGCGAACACAGGATGTTTTTTTTAAAAACGGCGGATGCAGATGGGCTCAGATGGCCCTGTTGGTGGATGATTGGTTCGGGGATTTACAGTATATGGGATTACATGGGATTATATATAATTATATATACATACTATCCAATATATATATATATACTATCCTATATATATACTATCCTATATATATATTGGGGATTATTGTAATTATGGGAATCCTGATTAAAACACTGCTCGACTGATTGAGATGGGCATTGATTTGGCATATTTTGACGAATGGGATAGGATAGGGACCACCAAACCTAGCAGTCCCTGTCTTCAAGAACAGGTTCTGACAGGTCCAAATAAGGAAACTAGAAAATCCATGACGCCATGGCCTATGTTTGGCGCAAAACGCATGGGTTTTTGCAAAAGAAAATGTATAAGATGTATACATAGATTATGGCTTCTGATGTACCAACAATATAATATACTAGTACAGTATTCGCCAATATTCTAAAACTATAGTTTATATATACAAAATCGTTAAAGGCCACTGTCCATGAGCCAATATCCTGTTCTTGGTACGGCTACTTCCTCCGCTTCTCTGTCAAAGGAGAGGGACATCCACGAGACGATGAGCATGGCAAAGCCCATGTCAAACTGGCACCATTAGCCTCCCCCAACTACCCTGCCATGAGTTGAGGAGTTGGCTAATTTCGATGTGGTTGAATCGCGCACTGAGTCACTGGTGCGTCTTGGAATCATGCGCTAAAAACACTGTGAGAAGTTTCCGGATGCCAACAATATTGAACAAAGCAATAATGGGTAGATCATGTAGGATCATGCAACCAAGCAGAAATGGTGTTTGAACATGTCTTTACATATACATGCTATTATTTTGGTTGGCTCCCTGCATCCTGTGTCCATTTACACAGGCGGTCAAGGTCCCTGCCAATTATGAACCGCCAGAAGTCACCGAAGGAATATGGCAATATGCTGCAGCATCTTTTAGCATCTCATAGCTATGGCATAGCATCTTATAGATTTGGATGACTTCAATGGTTCAAAGATGTCTTCTGTTCGCCCCTGCTGATCTTTCAGGGGGCAGCACACGATGCCAGGGACCACACGACTGTTTCTACTTTGAGCCCTCAGCCGCCCTCAAAGGCAGGGATTTTCTGTGGAAGCTGTGGAAGACAAGATTTCGTTGTGGTCTACTGAGGGCAAATATCAACCAATCACAACAGAGTTGAAGTTTGATCCATTTTTGGGGGAGATGGGCAGCTTCCTGCCAGGATCCGGGCGATGACTTCCGGGATCCATCAAAGGCCGCTTGCTTCCAGTCACACCTTCACCTCCAGTTTGAAAGCAGTGGATGCCAGTGGATGCCAGTGGATGCCAGTTGTTAGAGCTTCATGAAACTTTGGAAAACTTGGAAAGTTGATGCTTCGAAACTGGTGCTTCTGCAGACAGGCGACCTTTTCCGCCATCGCACAGAATATGGGATGATTGGGATGTTGATTGGCAGGACCTGCCACTTCAACCAGATCAAACTTGGATGAACTGGTATCTTGGTTGGAACACCGTGGTTGGAACCGTGGTTGCGGTACTCATACTTCAGCTGAAGTTCTTCCGCATTCTGACTTCTAACCACTTCCTCATTGGGTTTTGAAGTTCTACTGTAATGGTAGGTAGCAGTTTACTCAGAAATAACAAGTGGTTTCAGGCAGATTGGTTTTCCTAGAATTTGGCCAGTTTTTTGCACACCGATTGGTTTACCCGGTGAGATTCGCCAATTGCGTAATTTTTCCAAGCCACCAAGCCGCAAAGGTTCATGGGAAGTCCTCAACCAGCAGAGGAACCACCTCGAGCCCAGAAGTCCATGTTGCCTCACGCCAAGCACTTGCTGCGAAAGGAGGAGAAAAAAAATCACTCATGAAATTCCCTCTACACCCCAACATGAAAATATAGATCCTTTAGATGATCCAATGTGATCCAAGATGATCTCATATGATCTCATAATATCTCATATGATCTATAGAATTACAATAATAATTATGATATGATCTAGTATTACGGCAAGACCCTATGGTTTGACCGCAAGGTTAGAATGGTGTTCAAATATTATTCTTCGACATGCTCAAAAACCTGCGCAGGGCCAGTGTTTTGGTATTTACCAGACGACGAACCCTAAAACCCTAAACCCCAAAACCCTGAAAACTCTGAATCCTCAACCAGAACACACTGCGTATCACTGCGTATTTTCTGCAATTTCTCATGTTCAACAGCAGGGCATCCTCAATGTTGCCGGGCAAACCACGGGGGCTGCGCCTGGAGGAGAGCGATGATTTTGTGCCAAGGCGGGTTGCAAAAAGGGGTACCCCAGCTGGATATAGCTGGATGGTTAATGATGGTTAATGGAACATCCCAAAAATGGATGATACCCCCAGGAAACCTTCACATTGTGTGTGTATGCATACTCAAATCACATCAATATGTTTTTGCGAATATACATATGTAATTTACAATGATCATATAATCTCATAAATGTTGGGGGGCATTGTGTGTGGACTTTTGTAGCTGGTCGTTGTCCACCAAATAACATTGCAAGATCTTTGCACAATTAACGCCGGATGAGCTTAGAAATGTGGATCCCTTTGAGGCCTTCGCCAAGTGCGGCTGCATTACGACCAATCCTTGAGCCAGCAGGGAAGCTTAGGCTAGGTATGGGGAATCATTGATCCAGTCCACGAGATCTGATTTTCTTCGGTGTTGGAGAGGATTTTACATGATTTTAGATGACTGTATCCGATGCTCACAGGGTTTTGCACTTTACAGGCTTGGACTGGCAAAGTAGATCCATGGTCCCATAGGTATCCATAGGTGATTTGTTCAGGTCCCTGGGTTTTTGTTGGGACATGCTATGAATCTCTCCGGACCAAATTGACAGCAAGGCCAGTTTCAGGTGAAATCCATACCATAAAGTGCCATGAAGCATCCATCAACCATCCATCAATGGCCAAGAAACCATCCATAATAAATGATCCATGGTTTATCCATAAATGATCCATAGTTTATCCATAAATGATCCATAGGTGATCCATAGGTGATCCATAACTGATCAAGGAAACCATCCAGAAAGCCTCCAATTTTTTGTTGGGTCCCAAGGAGATGCTTGCAGCGGGTATGGCCTGGAATGATGTGGACCAGCGACTCTGGGAGGCTCAATGACCATCCGAAGCCGAGTAGTGAGTAGTGCCTTCACATCGTTGAAGAATGGAACAGGATGGAACAGGTACTGTTAAGTTAGTTAAGTTCATGAATCATCATGAATCTATCTATCTTTGGCTTTGTCACTTTGTCCCCTCCAAAAGTCTAGAAGCTTCATAAAGCATCATAAAGCCAGGATTGGAACCTGCTGCTATGTCCTGCAAATGATGCCCTCAGTCGCAATGGACCCTGATGCTCCGCCCAAGAATCTGCTCATGGCACCAGGAGTTGCATTCTGTGGGCGAGTTGAGGTGGAGACGGCCGCCCTGGAGCTGTGACATACTGTGACTATCTGACTAGTGACTAGTGCAAACGCGTTTGAGTTTCCATTCCTATCATTGTGAAAGTGGATAGAACATGATCCCAAGATTATCCCAAGAGACTTAGCTCTTTGTTGATGGGGTGGTTACATACTGGCAAGAATCAACCGTCCACTTGACAAATGTATACAAATGTATTGTTGTGAATTTCTTGTGAAGATCTCCACAGCAGGAGCTTTGGTGTCAAGTCTTCAGGTCATTTCAGGTCCAGGGTGGCTACCTTGAGTTGTACTGTGAATGTTCACAACATTGCCTTTCATTTTACACCCCCCTTCCACCGTGGGCTCAACCCCCTCAATCCCTTGCCCCAAACGGACGTTTGGAATCTTTATCTTGTTGCATGTTTCTGACATGTTTGGGACTTTTCGTTTGCGGAATCTATGTGTTTTCTTGCTTTTGCTTTGGAATATTCCTTGCACTATCCATAATCGTTGGTCTTTTGGTTTGCATTATTCTGTTGGGAGCCACCGTTTTTTTTCTACGTAGCGTTTGTGATGGGTTGCGCGATTCTCGTGCTTGTCTCTTTTTTGCCATGTTTAACCAATAATAGTGTCTGGGAAAACCATGTGGCCGTGGGACGAGACAAACACCTTGAGCGGATCCTTGGTCAGCTCTGCTCAAAACCATGGCTGCATTGCCCGCGCTTCTAACCAAATTGTGTGATCCCGAAGAGTGCCATTCCATCATCTTCATCATCATCATCATCATCAACAGGTAGTCCCACATGCCCAGCCTGTTCACTCTCCATCTTGGCCTCCCTTTCGCGTTCCCCTCCTCAAGTCGTCGGTTGCCCTTGATATGTGTCGTGTCCCGGCAGCACTCAAAGTGTGCAGCCGGTGTTCATTGAAATAAATTGTGATTGTATGTGGCCAGCTCTCAATCAGGCTAAAAAAGGTTTGACATCATAACTTCGCTCATTTGATGGGAGCCCCCAAGTTTCACAAGTCACTCCAGAGAAGATTAGAGTAGCTGTGGATCAACTGAGTACCCTTCAGGAATCCAAGCTGGTAACGGAAAATCCATGGAAAATCCATGGATCCCCCCATCTTTAGTGACTTTAGTGTGGAAAAACACTTCGTTTCTACATGTTTCTACCTTTTGCATCCTTTTGCAGTGGGAAAATATGGGAACATCATCTTGAAACGGGGGAGATTCGCATGCGAAGGCGCGCAGCTGCAAAGCCACAGGAGTTTCCAGGCACCAGCGGGTTTGTCCATGGTTTGGAATGCGGGTGAAAATGAACTGAACCACAAAAAATGTTTTTCCCCACCTGCCAGGTGAGGGTCTCTAGATTTTGCCAGAGTTGCTTTCTCCTCCTCGTCCAGATAGAATGTCAGAATATATATATATATATCCAATATAGACTTGCAGATGGTGTGTCAGAAACGATGTCCAAATAATGTGTCAGGGTGGGGGTCACTCGAAGAAAGCACTTTAACAGACTACAAGGGGTACATTCTTTATATCATCAGTATCACTAATTATGTACAGTGGGCCATTTATACTCCTCCCCACTGGACAGTTCCACACCTCCTTACTCTTACATGGGTGGTTTTTATGCTGGCTAAAATGTTGCGCGAATCAATTTGCCAGGTCGCTTGAGGCAGTTTTCTGTCGCTTGGATCAAACTTTGCTGGTTGATGACAGACCTTGTAAATCATGAAAACGTTACGGGAAGATAAGATTGTGATGTCCGAGAAAAATGTGAAATTGAACTTGTTCCTGTAAACCAATTTGTCAATGCAAAGACCTTGCTCTCTGGATGCTGCCTCCACCCATTCCCTTGAGTTCGCTGAGGCACATTTCAGCGGGCGTCCTCCCGTTTCGATGCCACTTGAGGCAAAGATACTGGGAAGAGTTTGCAAACAGGTAGATCCAATCGTATGACCTTTTCTACTGAGATCTCATGTTGGGAGTGCAAATCTTTAGAAAGCTTGGGAAAAACTGCTAGTTGCCAGCCTCAAGCCAGCTGCAACATGATGAGTCCTGGCCAGGGATTTCCCGGGAAGTGGACACGCCTTGATCTCTGTCCATGTGCACAGGAAGGATATACCATGATGTGCCCCTCTCACACATCAAGCATCATTGATACGACATATCAACTTTCCTTGCTTAGGCTTTGGGTCCGTTGAACAGGTGCGACCATCCAAGATATCGCAAGCTCCACTGTTCGATGCACCAGGCACTTCTTCCGAAGGGATCGCCGAAATCAACCAAGCCGGGACAAAAAGAGGTCTTGATGGTTGGAAGCGCTGAAGATGGGATGTGGCGGCAACCCTGTTGAGTTTTACTAGTAGGCTAAAAGAAGGATAAAGAAGGCAATAAATGCCTTTGATTTTCCAGATCAATGGCTATCTTTTGCGATCCGGAATGTTGGACATTTCACAGATATGCAGAGATTGATCGGGCAATTTCTGTCAGAAGTCAGCTTCCAAGATGGCAACTGGTGACGTCCAATTGATGGCCTCATGTCCAATCTGTAGTCATCTCGCAAGACAATGCGTCTCATTTACACTTCATTTTTTTATGTCTTTGTTCCATGGAAGGTGGACCCACAAGCTGAGCAGGAAATTCAGCAAGGCCAAGATGTTGGAGTGGGTCAGTCGTGCCACTTGAGTCCATTTGATCTAAATGTATAATTATCTACAGAATCCCTGATCTACATGTGTTTGAGTGGTGCTCATCTCATGGGAAGGATGGTTGACCTGTGTCAACCACTGTCATTCAGTTGTGAAACGATTTTCATACTTTCACTGTGTTTTTTGGGGCAGCACCCGGAGAACAGCAGTGAAGATCCTGCAGGAGCATGATTGAAGGTAATGTGAAAGTCACTTCAATATCAAAAGGTGTCGGAATTTTGACATCACAACCATGCTGCACAATGCTATGGGACAGGCAATGGACCGGGGTGGTTGCATCCTCCAGTTGCCTTGGTTGCGGAAACTTATGCAGTTGGGTGACTCGTCAAGGGTTTCAGCAGGTCCATGATGGGTGGGTATCATGCAAAGGGCCTAATGATCGGCAGATGTGCGCTTTCACCCAATTGAAGGTAAAAATGTGTTGGATCTAGATGGGCGTCAATGTAAGGGCTGAGGGAAATGTGTGAATGTTTTCCACTGAGGAACCTGTTTTTTTTTTCACCGGATGAAGAACCCAGTGAAATTCAGACAGAATTGGAAGGCACAAACCTGACATGTTGCTGCACAGACCTTCATATACCTTCTGCTGGCATGTTTGCCTGATGGTTTGAGGAATTTTGATGCGTGTTTTGTTTCACCAAAGTTGTGGTATTTCGCCAAACAGCTGGATCACTTGGCATGGTGCCAGGTGGATCCAGGTGCTGAATTTTCAACCCAGGTCACCTGAAGCTTTGCAAAAAGAACCAGTAGCGGAGGACCCCAAGCAGAGTTGTTAAATCATGCTAGGTCTACCAAAGGTCTGGATGTTAGATGTCATGATACGGCATAGTTTTCCTTTGCAACTGTGAAGGGCTGGAGTGCTGGTGACCCAAGAGAACGATGTTACGTTCAGGTAGACTGATTACCATGAACAGTTCCATGGCCCGTGGAGAGGAGGAGCAGAAGCCCAAGAAGAACAAGGATAAGAACAAGAAAGATAAGAAAGATAAGAAGGTGCAGGTCTTTTTGCTGGCTGCTGGCACCCTCTGGCTTTTGCCGCTCATATTCTGAGCATTCCCAGAATTGAGAGGAGGATTATACCATTAGTATCCCCCAGTATATGTTTGCCAAACAAATCGAAGAGCTATCTTCCAACTCTTGATGTCTACATGTTTACCATGTTTTACAGGTACGTACACATTCTGTGGACAACCTTGGTGTTTGGCACTTGAACTTGGCGTCATGCATCAGGACAAGAAGGAGGACCAAGGTGAAGGCTGCCAAATAGCTTGACGAAGCACCCGCTTTGCGAAAGAGGCTGCAAAAATGAACTGCCGTCAGGGACATGAACAAGCCTGAGAAGAGTAAGGCCAGTAAGGCAAACTGGTCAAGAAGCATAGGCCACTGACCCTGGGTTACCAATTTGTCTGGTTATACAATCCTTGTATGGGGGTAGTGAAGCTGGACGCAACTCAGTCTTGGAAATCTTGGTCTACCTGTATGGGCTTGGTTCGAAACCATCAACGCAGGCTGTGGAGACTGCCGAATTCATTGCTGAAATATGCTGAAATAATGTACAATGTACGCATCCTTCCCACTCACCATTCTTGAGTAGATGATGGCCGGAACGTGCCCGCATGTGCCCGCACAGTTATGGAGGAAATATTTTGGCGAATAAGGTCTCGTAAAGAAACGGAGGAGGGACCGGAAGTGTGATCTCAATATGATAACGATGGGATTCAGCCAAGGATTGATGAAGAATGATGAAGATGTCGTGGGGCATTTGCTTCACAGCACTTGGCTTTCACATAAAGATTCTATGGTTCCCAAAACATCATGAAGACAAGTGTCCTCTACAGTAAGTCTCCTAACGCATCGACAGATCTTCTGTGTCATTCCATGCCAGAGAAGCCGAGCTTTGAGTGTCCTTGGCGAAAGCTGTACAAAGATGTGATTCTAATTCTAATCCACTATCAGTCCTTTTGGTTTATGCTTTCGAATCAACATACTGAGCGAAGTAGACGAACACAGATTATATGTCATGGCAAGAAATCAAGAAAGGCCAATTCCGCTTGCAGCTGTTCGGTTTGTCAGGTTGTTTGTTGTTTGATTGGTTTTTTGAGTGATTGAATTGTGGTCAAACCAAAAGAGCTGAATGAGGCCTTTGCCAATGAACTCAGACCATTCGTCAGACCAAAAAGGAAGGCTTTTCTGTCGCTGTTCCAAATTAGACCCTGGCCATCCTGGGCCCAGAGAAAGGACCCAAGGGATGCATTACAAACCTGATGAGTACATGACCCTGCAGCCCCGATACTTGTTGAATTACATGTGCCGCCTGATTCCGTCGCAAGCGGCAACAGACAGACAGTCCTATGATGAAAATATGGCAACTGAGCATAGACTATTGTCAAGGACAAAATGTTGATGTTGTTGAAGTTCTCCACCTACCCCACCAAAGTTTCATTCATAACATTGGCTCCCTGGACGCACCGATTTCAAGCTGCGCTTTACTAGATGCAGGAAGGCATGATCGGCATGATCGAGAAGATTCACACAACAGTCATCAATGTTGCCCATCCCACATGTTTAACTTACAATGCCACACCGTGCTGGTTCATCATTCAGCTGGTTCCCAATTTCCGAAGTGGTTGGCGAACCAAGGCATTGATGATGAATCGTGGGTGCATTGCTACACCGAATGAATGACTGGCAATGCCATTCAGAAAGTAAACAAAAAGAACCTTCTGCTTCCTACTCGTATGTCAAGAGAGGATTAGAATGGATTAGATAGTTTACTTTCAGACCTTTAACATCTGATCATGGGACATCCACTTTGACCCATACCCAGAATCGCATTATGGAAGAGGATCCTCTCTTGACATGAATTGTGAGCCATGCGCTTCTTCCTTGCGTTCGGCAAGCCAGAGCAGCATCCTTGTTTGTGCTGTGAATTGCTGCGTATCTGTTGTAAGCACATGCCTTTACTACTCTGAGTTGCATCATTTGCACCAGCTCCTTGGCTTGAAAATGTGTGAAGAATTTATGTGTTTCCATCATCTTCCATCACCCTTCCTCGCAGCAAGTTTTTCGTTACTTCCACCAAATCATCCAAACCAAAGGTATCCCTTTTTCTCTGCACAACTTAATACAGCCATTGGAGCGCTGCTGGCGGGACTCTGGCTTCTGTGGTTGCCCAAAGATGTGGAAGTGGAAACCGCGGCCACAGTCGTCCCATGGCAGTCTTGGGCTTGGCTGAGTGCATTGCTGGCGTTTCAAAATTCCCTGGAGATTTTGAGCATTCCCAGAGCACCCTGGCGGAAATCAAGTGCTGTTGTGATTGGCAAACCAGAAACTGCAGGGAGCTACAAGCCACTGGGATCAGAAGACTAATAGGTTTAACGGTCAGGTTGAGCTTAGGTGATTTGCGGATATCACATCTAACCATTCTGTTCCAACACCTGAAGATTCCAGGTGAATCCGTTTCACAGGCCGTCACTTCGAAAAACCATGGTGTTTCCTTGACTCCTTGAGCTTCACCACCAGGTGGGAAATGATGACTTGCCGCCTATCCTTCAGCAAGCGGTGGTGCCCCTTTCCCTGGTCCTGTCCTGGCAGTTGTTGCGGACAAGATACACCAAGGTCCAGTTGGTTGGAGCAATGATGGTCGTTGCTGGGGTCACCATGGCTGAAAAAGTTTGATGGATGTTTATAAAATATACGTGTATATATATATATATATTATAATATATATATATATATATATATGTACATATAATTATTGTAATTACGTATACATACACATATGTATATATATATATACACCGTATGTATATATATATACATATATATAATGTGTATCATATATATACATACATTTATACACGTACAGACAGACATGTAAAAAGGCTCCAACGCACATATGTGCATTATGTATGTTAATATATGTACGCATGTGTATGTACATTTACCAACCGACAAGGGGGTCAAAAGTTGAGATGGCCTTTCAACGCAGGTTTGACCTGCTCCAGCCATTATGCCCAGCCATTATGATGATGGATTGTTGGGGCTTCCCATGGTTGCCCTGTGTGGAAGGGAGATTTTCCTGAATTTTCTTTGGTTTCATCATTTGGTAGGGATAGACGGGATCGATTTCTTTGGCGCAGACCAAGGTCATGGCAGGGTTTCTGCCAAGTTTATGGGTTTCTGGACTGCAACATGTCAGCCTGGCATGGGTGGCCATCTTCCTCCTCTCCCGCATCCCTCAAGCTGCAGCCAACGTCGCAGCAGAGAGTTGGGCGGAAAATCAGAAGGGCATCACTTGGCCACTGAGAGCCACTTTGTATACGCAACTCTTAGGCCTGCCATGCAACTTCCTGGCAGCACTGACTGTCTCTTTCTTTTGGAAAGGCGAAGCTGCCGTTGTTCTGCAGGACTATGCTGGCGGATTCAGCTGTCTGACTGAAGGTCAAGGAGCATGTGCTGGGGCCTGGAGATCAGTGCTCCTTTTTGCGGTGCCAGGGATGCTGTACACCCTGACGGAGTTTCAAGTTTTGCAGGCGGCTGAAGGGGACCATAAAGAATCGGATCGTAAATCCATCAGAAATGGCAATGGTTGACTTGAGAAGCCTCGAGGTCATTGATATTGTAGTTTGCTTGCTTCTGGGTTCAAAACTGGAGGCCGATGCTTATTCCAACTGTAACAATCATATAATCACCAGGTGCTTTGGCCCTGACTATACCATTCATCCAAGGCCCTTTTTTTTCGTGGCATGGTGTCCTCATTTTATGCAGGTGGCTTCAGCTACCACTTACTTCTTGCTGGCGGCGCTTCAACTGCCATTGCAAGACCTGGCACTGTCCTTGTTGAACTTTTCAGCCGCCAGCTTTCGGCCAGCCATGGTGCCTGCCATCCTGGCTGTGGCCATGGGGCTCATGTTTTATGGCCTGGGCAGTCGGCCAGGATCATCCTGAAAAAGATGCGCTGCAGGAAGCGGAGATACCAGGGACAAGATGACCCCTATGATCCAAGGATCAAAGGTGAATCAGGATCACTGGATCATCATGGATCATGTGTGGACAGCTTTTGGAACCATGATTTACTCGCCAAATCATCTATGATGAAGTTAACTTTGATAACTTTGCCTGCGTGTTTACTCCGTTTACTCCCCAAAACATCCCAAAACATCCCAAAACCAACAACCATTATATCCATTATCAACCATTCACCCAGCAAAGGTTTCAGCAAATGTGCCACCATTGTGTCACCCAGCCATTGGCTCGCCCAGCTCACCCGAAAGTCACCCGAGAAGTCGCTGGTGGCGTGGGGCGATGCCGCTGGGGTTGGAGTACCCGATGCATTCCAGGAGCTTTGGAAACCGGATGGGTTTTGGGATCGTAGGATAGGGTAAGGCATGATATCTGATTGAATTCTGGCTGATGTTTCATTTTTCAATTATATTAAACATTATTAAACTAAATCTGGAGAGTTTTCAAAGTGCAGATGGCAGAGTGCCTCGTCTTGCTGGCTCCAGAAGTTAGTACTGGAGCATCGACATTTTGCCAACAAAGAAACAGAAGAGATGGCATCTCAACTTCTTGAGAAGTATGATGAAGTGATGAAGTCTGGGATATTTCGGGACCTGCATGATGCCTCTCAGGAGTAGCCCTTGCATCGTTGCTGCGCATAGTTCGGGCCTCATTTGAGATCCCACCACTATCCACCAGTGAAGATCAGTGGAATCAGTGCTATCTTCACCATTCTTCACCATTCTTCACCTGTTTCCAACCAAATTTCCCAGCTCAGAAGACATGTTTGCTGAGACTTGCGGCAGTACAGCTTAGGGTGATGGCCTCAGAATTCGGCTGGGATAAAGCTGGGGACATCAAAGTGGGACATGCTCTGTGTGTAGAACTCGTTCATGGAGTGAGTCCCCAAGCTAGATGCATCTTCTACATGCTTGTAGTACGATTGGAAATTGCTGCTGCTCAGTGCGTGTGGCAATTCTGGAGCATGCTGTATTTGCGGCCCCAAAAGAGTTGTAGGAACAGCCCTTCAACTTCCACGTGGTTAGAGGTCATAGTAATCGCACGATAGACTTACAGATGGAAGCGCACAGACTAGACATCACTTCTGAAGACTGGAGCTTCCACTGCGTTTCGAAGCAGCCAATGAATATGGGTCCCTATGGGCCCTTCGATTTTTGTGAGGATTTGTAACCCCGTAAATCTGGCAAAAGTCTAGAGAGATGTGCATAATACACCCCCCCAGCCAGAAATGCCATTTGAAATCTCAACAAAATACACATTTCGTGCTGCCTGCTGGCTGCGACCAGACGCAAGCGCATTGTGCTGGAACGAAAGAGTAGCGAACCAGCTACTTGGCGGCAACTCTCATGCCACTGGGATTCGATGTTTAATTGTTCAATACTTCTTCAAGACTGACTTACTGTACATTAACGAACACTAACGTGTCAATGGTGATTCGTGTTTGATGATATCGCAACTCATGGGGAGCTGGTTGGCCAAGTGTGCAGAAGCGCAGATGGCCTGAGGAATCTGGAAACTGAATAGGTTTGTACACCTGGAATGAACTCTCTTGCACAGGAAACAGCATCCATATGTTCAACATAAATAAACAAGTACAGATATAATTCATGGTAGAAGCATAGAGTTGTAACATGTTGTAAACAATATAATTATATATAATTATTAGATTGAAATAGATTGAAATTCCGATGCATAAGTCATTCTGCATATGTAGATATAGACTCCATTGTATAGGTGCAGTCTTACTCTGAGCAACAGCAGGACTTCTCACACCTGGACCGGATTGACCTCATAGGAGGCAATGGCAGGCTGGAGCTCATCGGACTGGGACCTTATTTTTTTTTAAGATATGTAAGGGTAAGACTTGTAAGAACCGAAGATACACAATCCCCAAACTATGTAAAACACGTAAAACCCGTTCCCGGTCTTTCTTTAAGTGGACCACGCTTGTCGTGATGATTCCGTTATGGCACCCATATATTGCATTTGGACCGTGAAATAGTGTCCATCTCCCTGTCCATAAGCCTTAGTTGGGTCAGTCGACTGGATGGATTCGTACCTTGGTTGTTTGAAGCATTTCTTCGATCAGCTCTAGTGAGGTGCTCGTGACCAAAGGTTGAGTTGGAGCCGCCGAGAGCGAAAATGTGTGGCAACAATTGGCAACGTCTTTTTTGATCATGTTGGCATGAGCCACAGACATCTTGTTGATTATAGACCATCAACTGGGATTATATAACATTGACGAATGGTCTATAATCATCAAGATGATGGTCTATAACAACAACATTCTTGTTCCATGCCACGCTCACTTGTTGATTTGGAATGTCTGAACGTGGCATGCCCCACTGGGTGGAAGATGCCACTGGGATTCCCCCTAACTCCACAGATGGCGGGCGAGTGCCCTGCTAGGTGGCGACAAAAACGCGCAGAAGATGAGTTTGCCCGAAGAGCTGTGGAAGAAGAAAAGATCCCTGGTTTGGACGTTACCAAGGGGCATTCTGAGGGGTTTATTTTGGGTTTGTAACATGAGTTTGTCCCAAAAATGGGAGAGGGGAACATCATTTGTACAATTTGGAGGGGAAAATGACGATCAACAATGGCATGAATGAAGTGGAGGCACCGTTTTTTCAGTACCATCTTAGCCGCAGTAGCCAATGTGGCAATGTCTCATTTCCATGGGGTACCTCTGCAACCTGACAAATGGCTGCCTTGAAGTGCCGACTGTATGTGGCCAGCAAAATGAATCACAGCCTCATCTGCATCTCCAACTGTTTGTTGTGTTGGTTTTAGGTGTTTTAGTCAGGGATGCAAGGGTGGACATGCGAATTCAAGCCAAAGACATCTTGTGTTGCGACATAAAATCTGAGCCGCTCTTTCAGTGACCTGCATGTGACTTGCTCTAGAAGCAACAGGAGTAGAGATACCGGGGTAGAGATACCGGGGTAGAGATACCGTAGTGAGCTAGACACGGCTGGCTATGGCTTGACACCTATTATCATACCAATATCCTACCACATTTTAGGGGGATGAACATCTATCATCATCTATCCACGGTTTTGAACCATAGCCAGATCATGCAGGGTCATCCCTGCTCTGCCTGAGAAAAACCCTCATCCCTCCATATTGATGGCAGCCAAGGAGACTACGAGAGCAGCAAGAGGCTGAAGAAAAGAGGTTGGGAACTGAGCCGACTGGACTTGTAAAACCTATCCGGCTTATTGAGGATTGTGATAGCAATTATATGAGTAAACTTCATGGCTCATTTGGGTATCAAGCACAAGGATTCATAAGAAAAAGTCCCACAAAGTCGCACACCACACTGCTGAGCGTGACCAGATCTGTGATCCCTTGTCCTAATATTTAATTTGGTTAGTAGGGAAAAATAATGAACACCTGTGCTGTTGTTTGGTACTTCCATAGAATCAGATCGGGGAGGAAGGAAAACAGCACATGTACCGACCCAAGTTGGGGCCTCCACTTCTGCATGTGAGACTGAGTTGCACAAGTTGTTGGTTTCACAAACAGAGCTTGCAGCACACCAAGCTAAAAGAAATGCTTTTGAATTTGACTATTATGCAGGTGGATCAGTTGGAACTTCTGTGGGACAATGATCTCAGAAGCAGTGCAGCTATGTGCAGCTCATCCCCGAGACACCTATCAAAATAGCTCAAAATACGCTGCTAACATTTGCATGATGTGTTCATGAGTATCCATGCCCTTGCTCATGTCTCATCTATATGTTTTTTCAGTTTTGTTGTGCTTTCCTTTTTCAGTTGTTTAAGTAAATTTGATGCCCTTTCCAGAAACATAAAGTCTAGTCTAAGAAGTATGATGCTTCTATTCCAAGAGCCCGCAGTGTGACACGATAGGCGTCAGAGAAAGCTCGAAATCAAAGCACGAAAGCGGCGGCAACAAGAAGAGGACTTCTGTGAGCGAATCTACCATCTCAATCCATCTCAGTCATTCGACAATGATGCTGGCACTGAGAGAAGTGATGAACACAGTATACCATATATACGTCGGGTGTGTGGATAGCTTTGGGTCAATGCACGTCCATTCCAAACTGACTTGTTTGCATTCTGGTGAGCAATAGTGTTATTAAAGCATATGAAAGCAATAATGACATCCCTATTTGTGGAAAAACGGACACGTCTTGAGGGGGGCAGGTTGGTCAAGGAATCCCATGAGTTGAGTATGTCCTTGCTGATGAAATACGATCGCTTTTACTAAGTTCTGTGAAGTATGACTGTTGGTTTATTTGTTGAGTTTCATGCTGGTGAAATATACTTTCTTTATCTTTCTTTTACTGTGTTCTATTGTGAAGAGGACAGGGCAGATGCCCTTTAGCATCTTAGATGAGTGGATTCAGTGTTTCAGCAGGAAGAACGCCGTCGCGAAGAAGAGCGAGAGAGACAACGTTGGGATCTTCAGCAAGTTGTGCCAGTTTTCCTGCAAAAACCTGCTGAAATCTGCCCAGTTTGTCGACACAGAATGGTCATGTTCGCCAGGATATCCAGGAGATCTGTTTGGTCGGGGGAGTTGTGATTTACAAAAACACGAAACGAGCTATGATATGTTATGATAAGCAGATCCTACTTGTACAGTATCATGAAGGATCATTTTGTGTATCATAATTTGTCGGAAAGTGTCATTTCCCAGGATTTGTTTAATGGTTTTTGACATGTTTCTGGACCAGGCATGGAGCACGTTCGATTCGAAGAGCTGAAACAGATCGAACAGGAGAGGGAAAGGCCATCGGACCGCGCAAATGGGGATTCGATCGCCCCAAAAATATGGGGAATGGCGGTACGCGACTAAAGGTGTGGTGATTTGAGAAAATGTGTGAGATATCTAGATGTCATGTATCATGATTATCCCAACTTTGTGTGTGTGTGTGTTTCAGATAGTCAAACAATGTCTTTAAAAAAAAAGGAAGCAGCAATGTGCTGGGATCAAGTTGAAACACTGCATGTAGCTGGGGATCGGACAAGATAAGTCAAAATGATAGATTCCTTCAGTTAGGATGATTTAATCCTGATCATGACAGAGAATCTCTTGGTTCGTGAGGTTCGATTTTGAAAAGGTCCATTTGAAGAATCCAGCAGGTGTAAGATGAAGGACTGTAGAATCGTCAAAGCGGATTGTGTTGGGAGCAGTATATGTATA
>Ga0126342_10001898_pt1 | contig 31114 bp, 24 predicted proteins | sample Cyp1metagenome_FD_92528 | JGI IMG/M metagenome (GOLD analysis project Ga0126342, IMG submission 92528) | Coral microbial communities from Lord Howe Island, Old Settlement Bay, Australia - Cyphastrea 1 metagenome | ecosystem: Host-associated > Invertebrates > Cnidaria > Coral ...
GGTGTTGTGGTTGGTGTTGCTGTTGCTGTTGCTGTTGCTGTTGGTGTTGGTGGTGGTGGTGGTGGTGGTGTTGGTGGTGCTGGTGGTGCTGGTGGTGCTGGTGGTGCTGGTGGTGCTGGTGGTGCTGGTGGTGCTGGTGCTGTTGCTGTGTCTGTGTCTGTTGCTGTTGCTGTTGCTGTTGCTGATGAAATCTGATTTTTCGGTGCTAAAATCCCCTATCAAGTCCTCAATTGTGGCACTTTCGGCCCCTCATTTTTTGCTGGTGAAACCCTCCTTGGGGGCTATCCCAGCTGCAGGCGAACTTATCCCATAGTTGTACTTATCAATAAGCCCCTGGTCTGCATCCTCAAGTATATCATTATATTCATCAAGTATTGTTGTATGTTATTTGATATTCTTATATTACTAGATTTTTATTTACCATTCTGTAACATGTATACCATAATATTAACATTTACATATTGTAATATGCATACATTAATTATCTATATATATATATAATATCACACAATTACCATACCATATAATCCATAATAACCAATTTTGCTGGTGTCGGCCTACGCTGATCCCCAGGATCGCATGGTCTTTGTGAGTCCTAATGCAATGGCCAGCATAGGCTGGGACCCAACCGGGAAAAAAGGGCAGAGAAGTGGCAGACTGTGATAGGGAAAAGAAATTTTACGGGATTTTTATTGGAATTTCTTGAGTTTTAATAGGAATCTGATGGAAATTTAATGGGTATCATCAGGAAATTTTCCGGTATTTGATAGGATTTTATCGGTATGATTCAATGAGATGTCATTTGGAAATACCCTCCGGTATTTTATAGGGACAGGTACTTAATTTCTGGTACTTGACAGGGCCTTCTATTGTGATATAACCAACAATCCATGTTATCATGTTATTGTCAATTGTTAATAGGAATTTAAACGGAATAGATATATACTGTATATATACATATACCTGGTTGGTGGTTTGGAACATGACTTTTATGACTTTCCATATATTGGGAATTTCATCATCCCAACTGACGAAGTCATATTTTTCAAAGGGGTTGAAACCACCAGCCAGATACATATAATACACATATCTGGATAATTATAACGACGTCACTGTTCTCCCTCCCTGGAATCATGGTTAATAAGAGGAATCATCTTAAAATGGCTTTATTTCAGGTGGGTTGCCTGGGCGTCCGCAAGAGCAGTGGTGTGGCCTTATTTTAGGTTAGTGAAATATTTTAATTTACCCAGACATATGTATATTTTTCATGACCAGCATCAACCAATACTAGTGGGGATATTCATGATGATGATATTGACCATGGGAAGAATTACCCTCCGGTACTCACACGGCGGTTCACTGGGAAAACCCCCCGATACGTACATGGAGGTTGATAGCTGGGAAGCTCATCTACAAGCCAAACAAAAAATGGTGATATAAATCACTGAAGTTCCTGTGACATGTTCCTAACAGTTTGCTATGGAAAATCCCCGTGTTTGATAAATCAACTATAAACGGACCATTTTCAATAGCTATGTTAAATTACCAGACGGTAATCAGTTTTACCATCAACAAACAGGAATGTCAGAAGTTGCTTTGATTTTCTTCATTTGGAAACCCATATATCTGCTAATGAAAAGGATGATAAACCACTGGATCTTTTGGGGTACCCTACTGTCAGACATACCAAATCTCTATTGTTCGTGTAGGTTTGATCCCATGGGGAAACCAGCTTCCATCGGTACCCAAAATCGTCAACTTGCCCAAAAATGCCCTGAATGGCGATCCAACAGTATGTGTTTTTGAAAAGCTGCAGGAACCAGTTTTTTGTGCAAATCTGGAAACTTCAGAGTTTTTCCTCGATATGTCCATCTATTGATTATATAAATGTGGTATTAATATGGTTCACATGTCTATGAATATGGTATCCATCTATTCATAAACAATCTACATATCATATCACAACAACGGATATGTCCATCGCTTCTTACCCACGGTGAAGCGGCCGAGAGGCACGGTGAAAGCCATCTACCCCAGCAAGTGGCACCTCGGTCATCTCAGGTTTTGGAATCTGCATGTCAGATTGATGCATATGTAAAGATATATCTATAGTTAATGGTGTTTATAATGGTTTATAAACCAACTTATATATATATATAATATATACATGTATATATATATGTATACATTTGGGGAACACGCCCACTACTTTAGGATATTCTCGGATTGGGCCAGATTGTCATGATGAATGTGTTTCATCACCATGATTCCACAATCAATCAAAGTCATTTCACCCCATTTGAGATACTCTCTGGCAATTAAACGTGGCAATGGGAAATCCACCATGTACAGATGATGTTCCCATTAAATCCTTCATCTGTAGGGGATTTCCCATTGCCATTGGTCAAATCTTGCTTTTAAAGATGTGAAAAAATGTAGTAATTTGGGACGAAGGTGCAACATGACTCGTACATTATACAATATTGTGCATTTGTAGATAGATAGATAGATAGATAGATTAGATTAGATTAGATTAGATTAGATAGATAAGATTAGCTAGATAAGATAGATAGATAGATAGATAGATAAATAGATAGCTAGGTAGGTAGATAGATAGATAGATAGACAGATAGATAGATAGATAGACAGAGAGATAGACAGATAGACAGATAGATTGATTGATTGGTGGATTGATAGTTTGATAGATAGATAGATGATGGACAGACAGATAGACAGACAGATAGACAGATAGATTGATAGATTGATAAATTAGATTGATAGGTTGATAGATAGATAGGTAGATAGATAGATAGATATATACATAGATATATACATAGATATATACATAGATATATATATATATACATATCATACATATACTTCATACATGTTTGCATGTTTTTTTGGCAGGGGATTGGCTCAACCAGCATCGGCGTCCTAGGAATCTTCCCGGTGGTGGCAATGATGCAACTTGGCTCGGCTTTGGCTCTAGCCCTCCATGTTGTAAAATGAAATGGATGAGAACTGGGGGTACCCCCATGACTTAGGAAACCTCCATGTTGGGATATGGTGGATGTAACCAGCAAAAAAAATACGTGTTTTTTGGGGGATTTCATGAAGACTTTATGATGATGTCATGTGATCTAATGGATTTCTTTTTGGAGATGGTATCGTAGATGTCCTTTTCCCATTGGTTGGTTGATTAATAGAGGGGTTTGAAGAAACCCCTTTAACAACAGGTAAATGATGATAGATGGTATACCAAACCGGCCCCTCTATGTTTACCAAAAGGACATTATTGGATGGTGTTTTTATTTTTTATGGGGATAGCCTTTTTTCAATCAAAGCCATATCTGATTTGGATCCAAGCAAAGCCATCATTGATTTGCCAGTTTCAAAGGCTGAGATGATGATCCCAACTGATATTCTTCGGGTTGAAACCACCATCAAGCCCAAGGATCAGCATGTGTCGTGGGCGAAAATCCTGGATCACTTGGAGTAGAGTTGCGGAAGATCGATCTCAAAAACCAGATCCAGTTTTGAAAAATCCCTAGTTCACACATAGATACATGTATATTACATATATATATATAGTGTGAACATATGTATATACAATATAGAGAGAGGGAGAGATACCCCATATTTAGCGGTACGAAAAGCCCTATTTTTCCGTGGGATGATCTCCTAAAGCCGCGTCCGCCTGAGCGCCCTGAGGAATGTGTGGGCGTAACGGTGCACACCTATGTGACTTGGCCCAGTTGCCTTAGATTTTTCTGTGCATATATGATCATATATGTGATATTATATATGTATTGTATATTTTTATATTGTATAGATATATTTATATTATATATATGTATGTATTGTATATATATATATGTATTATATTTTTTCACACGGATATTTGTAGAAAATGTGGATGGATTTATCTATTTTTGTATCAACACTTTGATTTGTGTACTGATGTGTTCAGGTCTGTGGGAAGCTGAAAATTGCGAAAGCCATTAGGTTTGGGGTGATGAAGTAGTGAAACATATTTGATTCCAGTTTTCTGAGGACAGTAAGTGGGTGAAGTATCATCTTTAAAAAACTCTTGCGCGCAAACAGAGAAATGATTGCTGATGTTTTGAGTGGTGAGCATCATATCTTGCAAATCCACATGGACGGAATCGAATTCTTATTGATTGTGAATGAATATGATTGATGCACCATGTTGCATGCACCCTGACGGTGTATCAAAGTCTGATAGATGCAAACGGATGTGCATTTCACTTGACCGGAAAAGATCTGTGCAAAAAAAATGCAGAAAAAAATGCCTGAAAGCGGAGCCATCCCACCAGGATCCCTGGAACTTTGCTGGGGACACTGGAAAAAACTCCTTCTACGGCTCGGTTGAAAAGATGAAACTAGGCCTGGCGACTGGAGAAATCTGGAGAATCTCCCGGGATCCAGTGGAAATGTGGAAAAATCTGCAGATTCATGGACTCATTAGATCAAAAGACTGGGAAACCCCATGGTTTCGCTGCTTGGTGGTGACTGGAACATGACTGGATTATGATTTTCCATTCAGTCGGGAAAATGTTTTCAGAGGGGTAGGGCTCAACCACCAACCAGCATGGTTTCCCATGGTTTCATGTTTCATCGAACCAACTCAGCTATGCCCCGTTCCTGCTGCTGTCATTGCGTTTCTGCTGAGGCCCCAATTGTGACCTGGTGTGATAAATCATGGGGATTTAACCCCCAATCACCAAAATTGTGAGCTCAATAAGACTGGTTATGTCAAAATAGCTATTGAAAATGGCCATAGAAATAGTGGATTTTCCCATTAAAAATGGTGATTTTCCATAGTTATGTTAGTTTACCAGAGGGAAACATGTTTGGCTCTATACAATAGAATGGCTAAATAGTATTCGCATCTATAATTTATAGGTTATTATGAACCATTATGGAACCATTATGAAGCATTATGAACCATTAACCAGTATTTTCCCGCGTTTGTCCACCAGCAACCAGAGAACTCCGGGCAGGTCTCTATGACACCTGGAAGGATCTTCGTGCTTGGCAGTTTGCTCCTGGGACAGCACGGGCCCACCCATGGTAACTAGCGGTGACCCCAACGACTTAACGCAGCAATATCTAGGGCTAGTTGCAACTGGCGCATGTAAGAGCTTCTCATCATATTGTTGGTGATATATATATATATATATATATAATACACACATACTTAGATGCCATGCCACGCCACGCCATGCCATGCCATCATCCCATACAATACTTTACATTGCATTACATTACATTAGACTGCACTACAATTACACTACATACACATGAAATCATATGTATGTGTATTTGTATATATATATATACATATATCTGCGTGTGTGTGTGTGTGCTTGTGTGTATATCCCTATTTTGTTGGTTCACACCCCGCGTTTGGGAAGTTTCTATCCCCAATGTTTGAGATACGATCCAAACTCGCCCAGAATAGCGGCATCAAACTCTATGTCGGTGAGTTTGGTCCGGGGCTCAGCAAATTTCGGCAGCCGAGAGATCTCCGCTTGCACCACATTGAAACAGAGCCAACGCCATAGGGGACCATAGAATTTGAATTCTTTGCCACGTGAACAGGGCAAAGCTTTTGGTAGCTTGATAGAAGATGTTTGGCAATTCTTTGGCCTGGTACTTATCATTAATCCCCACTCAGGTTGGTTGTAGTTCAGTTGTTCTTGGTAATGTCTTCAGGTTCTTAGTAGCAAGATGCCAGATTTTCTTGGTGAAATTCTTCTTTCTTCAGAGGCTTTTCTGGTGTTTTCCAGGTATCGGGCGACGGGATTGCTGCAAGTCGGAACGAAACACCGATTTGGTGAGGGAGTATTACAAGTTTGCGTTCCTTGACCATGACTTGGCGCTGCGCTTGGGGTGAGTGGTTAATTAATATGGTTTAAGAACGGTTAATGACAATTAATGATGGTTAACAAGGGCAATTAATTGTTACGAATGCTTACTAATAAGTATAACTCTGGTAAGTTGGGATATTTGGCCCCGTACAACTTTGGTAAAATATAAGCCACAAAAACTAGTGGGAACTTAGGTTGAGGCACATAAGTTGGTGAATTCTATGGTTTATAGGGCATTGTTTCATGGCCTATAGTTTTTTCAAACATTAAGAATAAACCATAGTTAATGGCCTATAGTTAATGTTCATTTATTCTATAATTCTATGGAATTCTATGGTTCATAAACCAACAATGCTTGGTGGGGGTCACCGTGGACAATGCGCATGGTCTTTCTGCCGGATGCGGGTCTGTTGTGACTGTTGTGACGCATGGCGACGAGCGCCTCCACTGGATCAACAGGTGGTTCTAGTTGTAGGTGCAGGTGTAGGTGTAGGTGCAAGTGTACGTGCATGTGTAAGTGTAAGTGTAAATGTGGGTGTAGTGTAGTGTAGCGTAGTTGTATTTGTGGGTTGTAGTTAGTTGTAGCTAGTTGTAGTTAGTTGTGGTTATTTGTAGCTATTTGTAGTTAATTGTAGTTAGTTGTAATGAGCTGTGGTTCGTTGTACTTAGTTGTAGTTGTAGCGTAGTGTCGTGTAGTGTAGTTGCAGTTGTAGTTGTAGTTGTACTTGCGTGCACTTTTCCGATATCTCAACGTCCAGAAGTGGTCCGGGACCGTCAGTTTTGAGCACTTTTGACTTCGAAATGTGTTTCGCGCCACAACAGCGTGCACTTTTTCAACATCTCAACTCCACAAGTGTTCCGAACGTGGTGTGCTTTGCACATTTTGACTTCGAAGCGTGCTTCGCGCCACAACGGTGTGCACTTTTTGAACAGCTCTTCTTCCAAAAGTTTTCCGACACTGTGTTTTTTTTTGCATTTTGACTTCGAAATGTGCTTCGCTCCACAACGCCGTGCGCTTTTTCAACATCACAACTTCCAAAAGTCCGATGCTGACCTTTTGATGCTTCGCGCCACAACGGCGTGCGCTTTTTCAAACACTCAGCTTCCAAAAGTGCTCCGACACTGAAGTTGTCTTGTGCATTTTGACTTCAGAACTTTGATTCGCGCCACAGGGGCGTGCAATTTAAAACATTGGAAAAACACCTTCTAAAATTCCCTGCTTGGGACTTTCCATTTTCATTCCCGCTCTGAGAGCCAGCAGAACCTTCCATGGACCGCATTTTCTAAGTCTCAGGGCGCATATCCCGCGGCGGCGGCGCAAGGGGTTCCCCACGTGGGACTTCCCCTGCAGCCGGTCTGAGAGCCAGGAGCTTCTCATCCAAACCCTCACGCTTGAGATCGAGGTTCTGTTTCCCGCCATCGAGCAGTGTTTTACTGAGACTTTGCCCGGGAGTGCGGCGAGATGAGGTTCGAAGGTGAATCTTTTTTTCTTCGCTACAGGTATCATCAATCGTGCCACGTAAAGTTTGGGCTCAAATGGGCATCTTTTGCTCGCGCCGGCGACAGCCGGAAACGGCGGGACCACCGGCGGGACCGCCGGCGGCTGAGGCGGCACCACCGGCGGCCAGCGGCATCAACCCAGAATAATTCATGTACCCCATGTATTCCCAACAACTATGACACAACCATCATTTCTGGAGCCTATAAGTTGCCAGCTTCTCGTTGCATCCATGTTTGTTCATCCATCAATCGTGTGGTCTTTTGTGCGCTGATTACGCCTCGGACACACCGCCGCTTCCTTCGATAATGATACATCTCATGGGTTTATGATGGCTGATGCATCATGACCTGGGTCGTGATTGGTTTGTTGCAGCGCCTTGCACTTGTCCGTGATAATATGGTTTGTGGATAGAAATTGAGGTTTTAAAAGCAATTTTAAAAAATGCTATAATGGGGATACCATGGGGAAATAGCCAACAAAGTGAGATTTGAGGTTATTTGTGTAAACGATTACGACCGATTCGATACGCGTCACCGTAAATGATGATTAGGATTGGGCAACTATCGTAACACTGCCTTTTTTCAGGCTGGTGATCTATTGTAATCTATCCAGGATACGACGCGCAATATTGAATTAACACACTATCCTATCACGGCCTTTGATTTCAAGATATTTGATGACGACGATAAGAATAATGATGAGAATGACCAAGAAGAAGAAGAAGAAGAATAGTCATCCATAATAACAAGTTGATGGTTGCTGTCATGATTTAGAAATTCAGAATGATTCCCAACAATGGATGATCAGAGTCACAAAATACAAGGTGAGTTTGCCAGTTATAGGTTGGTCTGCAATCCCGATCAAGCATGGTTCTATGTACCATAAACCATCGATTTTTTCTGCTGAACTAAACCAACTTCGCTATCGTTTGGGGGGCCCTCGCAACAATCCGGGATACAACGGGGAGATTTTCATGGGGGTATTAAATCTATTTCCTTGGGCATATCTGGCAAGTTAGGGATCAACAATTAAATAAAGCCTAACAACAATATGTTATTATCAATATCAATATTTGAGAATAATGAACTATTATTGTGACAATTGCAGGAAAACACCATTTACAAATAGGTAAATCATGTATTTGTGTGGGCCATGGCTTCCATAGCAAATTGTTATTTTTTTTGCCAGTGGGTTCTCCATATGGAATCCGGTATTCATCACCATTCATGGATATTAACCACCATTGGTGGATACAAGACACCGAGTTTCACGGCACAAATGGCAATCACATTAACCATTAAACACTATTAGACGCAATTAACCACTACTAACCACCATTTACAATTTTTAATGGATTTAGTGGATATTAACAACCTATTTGTATAACAGAATTCATTTAATTCGTGCACCGATTTGTTGGGCTCTTCCAAGGATGAACCATTTCCGTGCCAATGGCTGGTCAGCTGCTGCTACTCGACTTGCTCGAAGAGGGGGAATACAATGGGGAGTTATGCTAAATAGTCACGCATATTATATATATATATATATACAAAACAGCATGTATTTACGTGTGTATATATATGTATTTATTATTGATGTATACACACATATATGTACATATCATATCATATCATATCATATCATATATATATATATGTGTGTGTATATGTATACATTTTACAGATGTATACATAATATAAATGTACTTGTACGTATACCTGCATTGGCGTTTATGTTGTCTGTGTAAATATGTCTATACATACATGTGTGTGTGTTGGTTGTTTGGCGCTTGGAGCAGTTTCACCAATTTTTTTAACAAATAAATGCCAGGTCAATGCCAAAATCAGTGGATTTTCCTAGGTTGGTTGAGGGAGGAGAAAGACATGTGATAAACCCAATACAAAATTGGCATGTTTCAGTTTTTTGAACCCAAAGTGGAAAATTGGTACGGTTTGCTTTTGGGTTTACCACGGTACGTGGCTGTAGTGATAAGTTTTGAAACAGTTTTGGACTAATCCCTCAACAGTGACCTTGCATAGGGTGAGCAATTCCACTTCCATGATTTTTTTAAGGTACAGAAAGAACAAAAACTGGTATATTGGCAGCTGCATAATGTGGTATGCCTAACAAACCATCCCCAATGGAGCTTAGTTATTGGGTAAGGTTAATATTGTGTTAATATTGGGTTATACTATACCCCTAGTCAAATGGTTGTTAAATAATGGTGGTTAATATTGGGTTTACCACATTACCAAAAATGAAGCCAGCTGGTGGATCAGAAACACCCTGCTGTCAGGTCAGGGAACTAAGATTTAAAGGCCATGGTATGCTTGGTTGGCAGTTCCATTGATCATTGTTTTTTGCTGTTCCAGCAAATGTTTTTGTTTTTGGAGAGAAAAAAGAGCGAATGCCTTTCCCCAGACCAGCGTAAAACCCCCAGGTGTATTGCCTTCATTTTTCTTAACGAGACGAGGGATCGCCAGAAGACAGGAAACTGCCCAACAAGGTGCCCAAAGTCGGAAGTGGCAACTATGATGCAAGGAATATGTTTGACTTATGCAAAAAGAAACCTAGGATTGCTCAATAAATCCCCATCATTTCTAATCAGATTGGTTATTTATCATTTCTCCATCCATTTCCCCATAATTTCTCCATCATAGGTATTCGCATAGTGTCCACAGATCCACGTCCAGAATCTTCCACTTAGGCCTGGGACGACCCAGGAGATGCTGATGGGCTGGGATTTTGGAGTTCACCATTTTATTTGTGAAAAATGGGATATGTAAACCACAGGGGTTCATATTATGTATATATATATATTATGTATATTAAATATATATATATATAAATACATATTATGTATAGGTACATTGGGGTTTAAATCATTTTAAAAAAATGATAGCTGCGACTTGCTGAAAATCCTGAAAAAAGTTTGTTTGTTGCTGTCCCAATCAACCGGGTGAGTCATGATTGGTCTATTTTGTTGTGTCCAAAGTTTGGCGGTGGCAGGGGGAAGGAGGGAATACCTCAAGCCTTGGGCGTACCCATTTCGGTCTGGATAGAGTTGTTGAAAGAGTGTCCTCATACAGACATATACAAGAAAGAGGTGTAAGACCTGAAGGCTAACATAGGACGCCCCCCATTTTTTGTTTTCGGATTTGGCAGAAAACTAGTTCCATGTCGGGAAAAATCCGCCAAATGACACACAGGATGGTTTGCAATCTACCACGCGAAATGGCAACTCAGCAGCACTATGAGTCCAACCATGTCCACCAGCCAGGTTCACAATATCTTCCCCTGAACTAACTAATCATTGATATACAGTACTTATTGCCAAAAGCAAAGCTAACTTTCATAGAGTGAACTAGTAACTCACTCCTTCTATTGGAAACACATCGAAGCTCCCAAAAGTTGGTTTACTCATTGGACTTATTCACTTGAGACCCATGAAATGCTTTGTTGCTACACAGACGGGAGCATTGGGTGGAGAGGTTATGTGCCTACTTTCTGTACTCACTGTAGTCATCCATGTTTTGGGGAAGAGACTTTCAACCATACCCATCTATCCCTATATATCTTTTTTGGATGTGTCTGAAAATGGGGGGCCGAAATCAGCGGTTGATCAGCATTTTGGCCGTTGCCGAACTTGAGGCAAGGGATTCACTCCAAGTTGCTTTCTCACTACTAGCCAGCGCAACGCCAGCGTAACAAAACAGGTTGCGTGTGCGCCAAAATGCTGCCGTCCTATAGGGGCTGCGATACTACAGTAGTTGTTTTGAATCCATGTGGCTGTAAGCAAATGAAAGCAATGTGATTTGTATGTTGCTCTCTGTGATGAATTTTAAATATCAACTTGTGAGTTTGGATCATCGACATGAAAATGCCAAATTCGACTCATCAGCAAATTCCGAAACGTTTCGGGGCCGCTGGCTCTCAGTGCTGATTTATCTTGGCGGTTTGTGCCAAGACGGCAGAGCCAGATGTGGGAGCCAGCCAGCCAGCAGCGGGACTCTTCGGCCGCATGGTTTCTGGGTGATTAATCCCTTCTTTGGGATGCAGCTGGGGATAGTTTTATGGCTATGACTATGGGATTTTTGCCGGACGTTGGGATAGAATCCTTACGACTATTGTAGTATAACCAGGGGATTGAGATGGTTATGGGGAATATAATGGGAATAAACCACATTATGGAGATATAATGGATATAAAGTATGTAGATATAGATGTATAACCAACAATCTTAAACAACCCCCGTAACAATTTTTTTTGCCAGTGGATTCACACAAATTTGGGATCCTTTAGGGGGTGGTTAATAGTAGGGGAATGTGATTAACCTCCCCCTTATATGTCGGGGATTATCAGAATCTATTCTGTGAATCCCGTTCTTAACCAACCAACCAGTATTTCAAATGGCTGCTGGGTTTTCACCCTGCTTTTGCCTTGCTCCATTGGTATTACTGTTAGTCATGTACCTTGTATCTGGAATAAAGCTGGATCCATCTGCGAGATTAGTGTATCGATATCCCTTTTCCTTCTCATTGCAGCCGTCCTGATGGAACATCACTGGTTTCCGTTAGTTGCTGTAAAACACCGGGAAGAATTGACCATTTGGTTGGAGAAGCACCCTGTTGCCACTGCGATTTCTTTTCATCCGGCATGGGAAGTGTTTGTAATCGAGCCTGACTCGGGTGCAAGGTGTGGAGTGCATACTCTGATGTCTTTGGCTACTGCACTAGGAATGAAGGTCATTGATTTGGCCCAGAATGACTCGTTTGAGGTGTTGAGATCCCTGTTTCACCAGCACACAAAGCCGAGATGTGACCCCATCAGATGGGAACTGGGACGTAGTGGCCAGCTTGTCAAGAATCTCACTGAGGAATTGCTCAAACATGGAATCCCCTTAATTGCTCAGTAGGCGAAAAAGGCTCTTGGCAGTGACAAGAACATCAATGCTCTCAATCATCGCCAGCCCTGGAGACAGCTCAAGATGCTTGGCAACGCCAAATTCCAATTTCTTCTGCCTAGGCTTGACAGTGCCTCTGCTGAGCCTGAACTCCAAACCTTGGTCATCGATTATGCAGATCTGCCGAAATTTGACGCTGTTGCCGATGACCAGCCCATCGAGGCTACCAACTCTGATGACCGATGTGTCTTCCCACCCATTCTCTGCCGGTGTTCTCTACTGACTTGTCTGGGTGGTTGTCTTGGCGTCGATGTGTGCTTGGGTGGTGGCTCATGCCGTTTTTGCGGCCAGCCTTTGGACGGTAAACGTCAGCATGCCAATTCTTGCATGGCTGGATGATCCATCTAATTGGAGAGGCGATTGCATGGTTCTCAGAATCCATTCCTGCCCATGGTCAGTGCCAAATACATGCTTTGTTCTTCCCACATTTGCTTGTTAGATCCTGCATGTTTGATGGTCACATGCCCAATTCCAATCGGTACTGCTGCAAGTACAGCACCCCCAAATTGCTACAAAAAGTTAGGAACTTGGAAACTACAGTAGAAGGTACAAATGATTCATATATTTACAACATCCTTTGGCAACTTCAAATATTTGTGTGTTCACCAACGTATCTAGGATGATGCCCCCCAACACGTTTATATGTTTCATTGACTTTAAAACTACCAACCAATGTCACTTGGTTCATATTCATCTCCACAATATGCAGAATATCTCCCCATGAAAAAAAGGGTGGCTCCTCAAAAAACTTCTGAAATACATCGAAATACCGTAATCGAAGGAAGTTTAAAAGTCAAACTTCTGACAAAATGGACGGATGAAAAAGCAGAGGTGGGAAGAATCAGAGAAGAGAAGAGAATAAGAAAGAAGATCAGAGGAGAGAAAGAGTCAGAAGAAAGAAGATGCAGGTGTGCGAAAAGGTATAAAAGTCGCGAAACACTGTGTTTTTCCAATGTTTTGGGGCTCGGGAGGGTCGAAAAGTAGGCTTGCTAAAGCGGCGGGTGCGGAGCCATCTGGGCAGATGAGAGATGAAAAATTGCACGCCTTTTGCAGCACGAAGCACATTTCGAAGTCAAAATGTACAAAACACACCAACGTCGGACCACTTTTAGAAGTTGCGATGTCGAAAAAGTGCACGCCGTTGTGGCGCGAAGCACATGTCGAAGTCAAAAGTGTAAAAAACACACCAGGTTCCGAGCACTTTTGGAGGTTGAGATGTTCGAAACGCGCACGCCGTTGTGACACAAAGCACATTTTGAAGTCAAAAGTGCTTAAAAACTGACGGTCGGACCACTTTTGGTTTTGGAAGTTAGGATGTGGTTTTGCGTGGCAGGCGCAAGGGATTCGGTACCTGCCAAAAGTGAGCAAAATGCGCGGGTTTTGTAACAGTTTCAAAAACGTTGGCAAGCGTGGGACACTTGAAGAGGATCTGCAAAGATGCATGTCGCGTGGCAGGCGGAATACAAGAGCCACATGAGTCAGACATGTTAGGAGGTCAGGGCGCTGATCTGATTTCCTGAGAGGGTTGCATTTTGGAGCATCAGATCTTCAAGGTTGCTGAGATGATTTTGCGTGACACGTGCAGCGCTTCGCATGACCCGGCTTCACTTTGTGGCAGGCGCAATACTTTGGACAGATGGAGTGGAAAAAACGCAAAACGCATTGGTATGAGGCCGTCAGCTCTGCACTCAATTTTCCGTTTCTGAAGGAAGTCTCGCAGAATTGACTCATTTTTGATGTTGTCAACTTAAGAAATTGAGGAAGTCTCGCTGAGTTGCTTCGTTAGATACACAGATAGATCGATAGACAAATAGACAGACAGATAGATAAATATACAGATAGATAGATAGATAGATAGAAAGAAAGACAGAGAGATAAACAGATACTGTAAATAGACAGATAGATAGATAGATAGATAGAAAGACAGAAAGACAGATAGACAGATAGATAGAAGGACAGATAGAGGTAAAGACAGATGAATAGATAGATAGATGACAGATAGACAGAGAAAGACAGATAGATAGCAGAATAGTCCAACCACTTTTCGATCCATCAGTGGGTTCGCTCTGCCATCGGTGATTTACAACAACCAACCTCTCCTACAGGTTTCCTATCTTTGAAACTTCCGCCACCGCCTTCTGCGGTACTACTGGTATACCAGATTTCAGAAAACACATTGAAATACCAGAATTTAGGGATATGAAGATCCCATTTAGACCCATTTAGATCCATTTGTGCACTATCTACCATCCATAGCCAGCTGTGGAAAAGCCATGGGGATTGCCATGACCTGCCATAGGAATGCTCCGCAGTGGCTTGTGGGCGCAAATTCCCGGCGATGACTCAGATGGCGAGGCGAATTTGTGTTTTTTTCCCCAGAGAAACGGTGTGGTTTTGGCTATTTTTAACATTGTTTTTAGCTTTGAATCATGGGATATCATGGATGCTTTAAGTATCCATCATATTCAAGAATGGGATATCATGGGCAGATGTGATTATTTCAATGAATTTCAAAATTGAGTGGTAATTAAGAATGATGAAAATAACAAGAATAGGGAGCGCTGCATTAAATATAGCAGCTTATGAGAGCATATCGGCAATGAAACCAGCCAGAATCTTCAAATACGTTGCGTCCAACGCTGTGAGACTTAAGGCAATCTGATCAGTTTAGGAACAGGGCCGCCCGCAAGACACCAGTGGCTTATCATCATGGATTTTTGACCATGTTTCCCATTTAAATGGCAACAAATTGCAATATCCCCCGAAATCGATAAATCCATATCACAATCATGTTCAAATTCCATTATATCCCAAGAAATATCCCCGTAAATGGTGGGTTTCGCATCCCATTGATGCATATGTAGTATATTGCACGAATCCATACTATATACCGGCCAAATTGGTGGTTAAATCCCCTTTTTTGCTCATCATAGCTATCTCCATTGTTTGGCCTGTTTTTTTGACGCCGTTTTCGCCTGTTTTACTGGGAAATCTTTGCGTATTGGTCATGTGTTGATTGCTTTTCCCAAAAATGCATGGTTTTATACTGTGTGAAAGTGCTTAATGTGTCTATTTGGCATTGAAGACCAATATAGACAAAGCCACTTTTGCGGATCCATTCGTGCTGTTTGACCGGGCCGATGGGTGCTTCCATGTGCGGTATCCCCTTGCATCTACACATGCATGGCACACAGAGATACATGCGCACAATATATAGATATGTATATTATATAATTGTATATATATATATACATACATACATGCTGTGCATACACATACATATTTATTTACATATTTACATTTATGTACATATTTTTATTCATACATATATATATACAATTATACATATTTGGGTTTCTTTGAAAATGTGCTATCCTTTTTTGCTCAACTGGTCCAGAGGCCGAGGAGGAGAGGCCCAACACCAGCGAGGTCTTGGAGCGCGTGAAACAAGTGCTGGGTGAAAGGCAGGGATGAAATGCCATGGAAATATGATATGTGAAATAGATGGGATTTAATATATGGGATATAATATAACCTCTGGTAAACTAACATAACTTTTGAAAATGACCATTTATAGTTGATCTACCCATTAAAAATTCTGATTTTCAATTGTTATGTTAAATTACCAGAGGGTAATATTACTAACTATGGATACTACTATATAATATATATATATATAGATACTAATTGTGTTAGCTGAAAAAAGTTGGGATATGTAAAATGTCATGGCTTAGACTAGCTGAAAAAAGTAAATTGCAAATGGGTATTAAATATGTGATTATAATATGGGGATATCACATAATATGAATGGGGATGAATATAGTATGTGATGTTATGGGGATACAATATGTCATGGGTAAATGATGATTAAACAGCAGATTAGGGTGTTTTTCCCGATGATTTTTCAGAAAAAATGATTAAGATAAAGGGTGGAAAATATAATGGGTGGATATAGTTGTAGTTGCTACCCCATGGGATAAAAATAGTAATAATGAACAATAGGGGTATCCAAGTTAAACAGCAAAATACATCTATATATTGTAATACAATGGGAATATAATGGGATTTTACCAACTATAATTTTTTTTTGATGGTATATCATGGGAAATGTGGCAAAAAACTACAAAAGTCCCATGACTTACAAGGTGAGGCCCCGGCTCGATAGCTAAGTTGACGCACATAACTTGGTGAATGTCTGGGTTCATGGGGGATATAACTATAGTTAATCGGGTTTGTAAACCAGCTTACATAACGAGGGGGGGGTTACCCTAAACCCACCGAGATAGTTCCAAAGATTCTAAGCCATAGGATGGATTGGGGGTTTCACATGATGGTCAGACAAGGCCAGATGGTTCGGTTTAATGACAATGAAAACCATCAGGGTAAATCACAAAAAGGATTGTTAGATCATACATAATATCATGATATTGTTAAATGGGAAACGATAAGGTTAAATGATACATGATTTGGGTAAGGATGTCATTGCTCTTGTGATATGTGACTTGGGCAAAGTATGTGGGGAGTATCCCTGATTGGATCAGAATGAGGGTCAGTCAACTCGGACCATCATCAAAACACCGGTGTTTTTGGTAGAGTGGTCTGAAATAAACCATCAAGAACTGCAAAATTCGACGAATTACGGATCACCTCAGCAACCGAGCAGAGTTGGGATGACCGGGAGCATCAAAACTGGTGGCATCCGTGAAGAATACACAGAGATCAATGGAATGCGATACTGTCGTCACTCGTGCTGGCTGTGTAGATTCTGCGACATGGTAATTTGCCCCGTCTGGCTGGTACATCTCGCTGGCTGGCAGGAGCAACATGAAGGATAGCATCAGGCATGTGAAAGGGTGAACCTCCCTGAGATGCGTCAGTGACTGTGTCAACGCAGTGCCGTGCTGGCCAAGCACAGGAGGTCTTTGCCTTGCAGCGTCAGGTTGCCAACCGAAATCCATCTGAGCGATGTTCAGGACGGATTCGGATCTGAATCAAGGATGAAATATGATGAAATTTCAGTTGCATTTGCACTACACGCGATCATTTGAAATGATGTCAAACGTTTGCTCTCCCTGTGCTTCCAATCAAACTGATTTGATGTGCATCCGTTCCATATTTTGCATTGACCATGTAGCAGATTCTAGATACCCAACGGACCACAAATAATTTGGCATTTTGAGAAATTAAGCATCAGTTTGTTGGGGTGCGCAAATTTTGCGGAAACCCACAAGACCAGGAGATTCAGAGAAAAAGGGACTTGGAATCTGCTTGTAAATTGGTGATGTATTTCAGGAGTGGTAAATGTCCCATGCTGGAGATTATGTCAATCATTGGATGATGTTCAAGTAGGGCACTTATCAACCCCTTCTATTTTGGTACGTTGCCGGGTGTTCGGTTTCCTGCTGATGGCTTGATTGTTCACCATGATTTTGGTGCCACAACTTGATGCACGCCGCAGGGTCCCCTGGCTTTGTCCCACATCCGCCTTTTGCCTTTTGCCTTTTTTATCTAGGTTTTCCTACCTTGGAAACTCATATTGGTTTGATATGTTGGTTGTTTGCACCCTTAACTTTTACCCTATATTTATTATTATGAGATATGAGGAGAACTCCTACAGGCCCCACAGTTGTATCCCCATGCAAAAAAAAGAACATCCCCTGTAAATCACCATAGAATCCTATACTATGGTTGGCTTTTTGCATCCGCAGGTGGACGGAAGTCCCTTTCATGGATCTGGCACCAGCGACTTGGTAAAAATTCTTTGGGGGTGGAATGTCCCGCTGGTGGCGCAAAAGGACCACTGTTACTTGGTTGATTTGCCCCTTTGGCAATTTGAACATAGCTATGGACAATGGATGAAAATGGTTTATGTATAGGTGATTTACTGATTGACAATGGTGATGTTCAATAGCTGTGTCAAATTGCCAGAGAGTGAGTCTAAGAAACTCATAACTATAGGGGTTTCTGACTTCCTAGTTTTGGTCTTCCAATTTATGGGGGTTCCCTATATGTTTTTCTGAAGGTATGGTTTGGCAGCCACTTGGAGGTCCACGAAAGAGGGACCATCGGGCCATCAGCTGCGAGGTTCAGCCGGGTGCCAAGTTTGCCTCCCTGGCGAAGCTGATGTCGCCTGGCCAATTTGGTGGGTTCCCAAAGTCTACGAGGCAAGCTAGTCGACTAAGATCCAGAGATTGTTGTCCATGTATGGATGGATGGATAGATAGATAGATAGGGATAGATAGGGATAGATAGGGATAGATAGGGATAGATAGGGATAGATAGGGATAGATAGGGATAGATAGGGATAGATAGGGATAGATAGGGATAGACAGGGATAGATAGGGATAGATAGGGATAGATAGGGATAGATAGGGATAGATAGGGATAGATAGGGATAGATAGGGATAGATAGGGATAGATAGGGATAGATAGGGATAGATAGGGGTAGATAGGGATAGATAGATGGGGATAGATAGGGATAGACAGGGATAGATAGGGATAGATAGATAGGGATGGATGGATAAATAGATAGATAGGATTAGATAGATAGGATTAGATAGATACGATTAGATAGATAGGATTATATAGATAGGATTAGATAGATAGGATTAGATAGATAGGATTAGATAGATAGGATTAGATCGATAGGATTAGATAGATAGGATTAAATAGATAGGATTAGATAGATAGGATTAGATAGATAGGATTAGGTAGATCGGATTAGATAGATAGGATTAGTTAGATAGGATTAGATAGATAGGATTAGATAGATAGGATTAGATCGATAGGATTGGATAGATAGGATTAGTTAGATAGGGTTTGATAGATCGGATTTGATAGATCGGATTAGATAGATAGGATTAGATAGATAGGATTAGATAGATAGGATTAGATAGATCGGATTAGATAGATAGGATTAGGTAGCTTAGATTAGGTTACATTAGATTAGATTAGATTAGATCAGATTAGATTAGATTAGATAGGTAGAAAAGAAAGAAAGAAAGAAAGAAGGAAAGATAGATAGATAGATAGATAGAAAGATAGATAGATAGATATTGGTTCAAAACCCATTATATTCCCATTGTATGTGCGGACCTTCGGCTGTTCAAAGGGCATCAACCGTGTTTCGCGCAGCAGTCTGACTTAGTTTACTGGGAGAAACGAATACTCTTCAGAGTTTTCTTTCATGGGTTAAGTCTTGCCTATGAAACGCAACAAATAGATGATTACTGGTTGGTGGTTTGGAACATTTTTTATTTTTCCATATATTGGGAATTATCATCCCAACTAACTAATATTTTTCAGAGGGGTAGGTATACCACCAACCAGATTATCATCACCGTATTGTTTTTAACTTCGGTACTTGACCCATTTTGACCCTCATCGACTGCTCCCAGTTTCTCATGCAGTGGTGTCTGTGCCCATCTTCCATGACTTAGATTCGTGGCGTCGATGTTGCTGCACCAAATAGCACCATGGAAAGGATCCCGGCAGTTGTGAAAAATAACTCGTGTTTGGGTTATAAGCCACAAAATATTCCAGTCAAAAGCTGGTTATTATATGTTATTATCTATGTACTCACAATTTACAAATGTTTTAACTGAAAAAGTTCTTACTAACCAGGATATGGTGAAACTACTATTGTGTATTGCATTTTAGTTATAATTTCAAAACTAACTTCAAAACTGGTTTCTACTGGTTAAATAGTTTTACCATCAGACATCATCCCACCATGGATAGTCGGACGGCCGATTTCAAGGTCGGACGGCCGCGGTTTTCCGCCTGGTTTTCGCATCGACCGAATTCACGCACCCTTGGTGCGGGAGACATTTCTTCACAACGGTCGCTGGTCGATTTTTCTGCAAAGGGACCAAGAAGGAGAATATTCTTGGGATAATGATGGGTTTCTCCAAACAAATTGAGGTTTAGCCTCAACAACTAGATGGAAATTCAACAAACTCAAAAATATGGATAGACGGACGGGTTTGTCTGAGCATGGGTTGTGGGCCCGAATCATCAATTGTTTTATGGCGAGAATGATCATCAACCGGATTTTGGGATACGTTCTTCCAAAGAAATCCATCTTTGAAGTCCAGTGCAGGTTGTTGATGGTCAAGCACGTCCCATTTCAGAAAAGACTGTCTCAAGACTACCCGTGTTTTGTTGGAAGGGAGGGTTCGGTTCAGTCGTTAATCCTCACATTTCGGGGTCAATACCCCCGGTTATATCAAGTTGATCCTATCCCCCCAAAAAAAAAGTTCCTAGATGGGACCCCAAAATGAACAGATCCATCAAATACGACCAGGGTTCGCAGTTTTTTGGTGTATTTTGAAGGAATTGACGAAAATTTACAGCTGATTTCCAGCGAAACGAAGAATGGTTACGTCCAATATCCCGCAATAATGGAGGCACACTACTGTGGTAAACCAAATGAAGGTGTTTAATACATAATTTTACAAGTGTAAAACATATTGTAAACTATCCAGTGCTTGGGAGAGAGCGGTTCAGAGCGGTATCTACATTCCCAACAACCAATAGGGAGCCAAGGAGCTACTGAGAGTTTCCCAACTATATGATACTGTCTTTTTCTGGTGATATTATCGATCATTATATCAGTCATTATCAACTATTATCCGTTGATTATGCCTATTAAACCATACATATATATATGTATATGATAGAAAATGTTCCTTTGAAGTTTTGTGTTTTGTTGGGTACCTCACATGTTTCCCGAAAGTTTCTCCGAGGCTTTCGCCCTACAAAGGGGGAGGACTGGCAGGTCTGTTGGCATTCCTTAAGTGGGTCCCAATATGTATAAGCCCCCTAATAAACCATGCTTTCTGGGGTTTAATTTTCCTGGGCTTGGACTGATATAATTAAAAATGAGATTGGGTCATAACCTATGAGCCTTGGGTACCTTAGGGTGGCAATTGATTTGAACGAGAGAATCATCGAACTAAATGAGGGAGGTTCCAGCAAGCCATGTGGAATTACCGGAGGGTTTACCCTATTTAGGATGAACATCCAGGGAGCAATGAGAGTTTCGTATCGCTCAATAGGAAACATGTCCAACGATATAGGTTGAAGATTGCAACATGTTATCAAATTAGGTTCGTGTTCCTGGGCCAAATTCCCCTGAGGCCAATTTCTGCTTTTCGTGCGCGCACCTGAAGTACGAAGATTCTTTTCTTTTGCCACGTCAATTTTTTTTTACCCACTGGGACGTGCGGATAAGGTTAGCCCCTGTGTCATAGTGCGTTGGGGGCATGCAGACTGACTCGCACATTCTGACCGAGTTTGGTTCAATATAATAACACCTGAGGCGCCTATTCGGTATGCTCCAGTGATCATGAAGGTCATGCATGTCGGTGTCCCACATTGGGCTGTTGCCCTTGGCTGTGAGACTTCGTGAAGGCGATGCCCTGACCCACTGAAGCATTTGCTGAAGCAGTTGCCACGTTTCTTCAGGGATTCTGGAAAACCCCGCAACCCTCTTTTGGGTTTTTGTTCGGTCCTTTTAACCCAGAATGTTTGGTATAGCATGGCAGGGCCAAATCCCAATCTTCACCTGTTTCTGGTACGATTTGTGTTTTTTCACTTTTTAGGATGTGAAGTTGAAGAAGAATACGTAGTTCCAGTGGCAAGTGGATATATAGCCATAGTTGTACCCTCTGGTAAACATACAAAAAACTATGGAAAATCACCTTTTTTATGGGTAAATCCACTTTTTCAATGGCCATTTCCAATAGCTATGTTTGTTTGCCAGAGGGTAGGTGTTGGTTCCCAACTTGTGACCATGGTTGATGGATCTGGTGGCGTGAAACCGCAGGATTGGCTTATCAGTTGGACAGGGCCTCGAATGAGATCCTTGGGCACCAGGCTCTGGTCGTTGATAGTTGGGCAATCTTCAATATCATCAATATCATCAACATCATCAATATCATCAATATCATGGGCAAATATTGAATGGAATTATTGAATGGGCTTCTATGCTTCACTATCCAACATGTTGGGATTATCACAATTCATGAACGAGATCCGATCGGAAAGGAAAGATCATCTTCCAAAGCCAAAACGTATCGTTGAAATGGTGAAAAAATATAGGTACCCAAAATCACATCTACTACCATCACATAAATCATGGATATATCATATATCATATAATAGTGACCCAACAAAAGGATAGACAAGTAGATTATTACCTAATTTTAGTGGGATTTCGCACCATAGACACAATCATGTTGACCTCGAAAATCACCGCAACATCATAGAAACTTTAGATTTTGGATTTCCAACCTTTTCGATCTTTTCGTATCATTTTTGTGGTGAATTTCCATGGATCCCATCCCTTACAAGGAGAGAACATCCATCGCACGATGCACGAGTTCCAAAAGGTGAACCACTTCCCGGCCTCGACGGAACTCACCAGGCGCGATGAGCCACAAAGAGCTCGAAATGACTGGTCGATCAGGATAGATCATATATGAATTGCTATATATGTATGAATATATATATATATATTTTTATAGACATGTATATTCATTTATTGTTTGTAGATATATATATATATATGTAGATATATATGTATATACAATGTAGATCCAGATATATATATATATACAATGTAGAGATATATATATATATGTGTGTGTGTGATTATATGTATATTTGGTATGGGAGATTTAATAGCATTTTATGGGATATTCATGATTTTGGGATGTAATGGGGTTTTAGCATATATATATATATAAGCAGCAACCATGGATATAACCACTAGGGATATATCAGCAATGGGTGCTAGGTTTTTTGGTGACAAGGGAGACCTGATGGATTTGGAGAGAGGGGAGTTACTGTATCCACCAGCCTGAAGTGGTCAGCCGCACAGCTGGTCTTGTCTTCCGGCTGTCGAAGACTTGGTACCAAAGATAACCAGTCAAGAAGCAGAACATCACAAAAATACCCCAGTTCTTTGGCATACCACCTCGCTCTTTGGAAGAAGACAGGCATTGGCAAATCATCAGGTTTCACCAAAAATCGTCAGGAAAGCCATCAGAGTTTTACCACCAACTAGATGTAGCGATTATATCTTGACTTATGCAAATTAGCACCATAGTTATACCCATCAAAGTCACCCCAACTGCACTTCCAAGGTTAATAGTTGGTTATTCCTATATTTGTTACCATAGTTATACCCATGACTTTACCATAGTCATACTATGCAATGTCTAGTTTTCATAGGCAAACCCAGCCAGCAATTCTTCGGCCACCGGCCGCAGGAAGGATCGGATGTGGGACAACTTCCAACGGATGGCGCAGCAGATGGGCAGCGGTCAATTTGATTTTGTGCCGGACACCTGGACGGATGAAAAGTGATGGGCTGCGACACCCATTTTTGGGAACAGCCATTGGTTGCGACATTTTCATGTACATAGATGTATGTATGCAGGTATTTATGTTTGTGTATCTATATGTGTATGTATATTAGATTAGATAGATTAGATAGGTTAGATTAATTAGATTAGATAGATTAGATAGATAGGATTAGGTAGATCGGATTAGATAGACTAGATAGATTAGATAGATTAGATAGATTAGATAGATAGATAGATAGATACATAGATAGATAGATAAATAGATAGATAGATAGATACATAGCTGGATAGATAGATAGATAGATAGATACATAGATAGATAGATAGATAGATAAATAGATAGATAGATAGATACATAGCTGGATAGATAGATAGATAGGTAGATAGGATATATAGGATAGATAGGATAGATATATAGGATAGATAGATAGGATCGATAGATAGGATAGATGGATAGGATAGATGGATAGGATCGATGGATCGATGGATGGATCGATGGATAGATTGATGGATGGATGGAGGGATGGATCCATAGATAGGTACATAGGTAGATAGGTAGGTAGCTAGGTAGCTAGGTAGATAGGTAGAAGGATAGAAGGATAGAAGGATAAAAAGGATAGATAGGATAGAAAGGATAGATAGGACAGAAAGGATAGAAAGGATAGATAGGATAGGTAGCATAGATTAGATCGATTAGATCGATTAGATAGATGGATGGATAGGATGGATGGATGGATGGATGGGTGGTTGGATAGATGGATAGATGGATAGATGGATAGGTGGATAGATGGATAGATGGATAGATGGATAGATGGATAGATGGATAGATGGATAGATGGATAGATGGATAGATGGATAGATAGATAGATAGGTAGAAAGGTAGATAGGTAGATAGGTAGAAGGATAGAAAGGATAGAAAGGATAGATAGCATAGATAGCATAGATAGCATAGATAGCATAGATAGCATTGATAACATAGATAAGATAGATTGGATAGATGGATGGATGGATGGATCGATGGATGGATAGATGGATAGGTGGATGGCTGAATGGATCGATAGATAGGTACATAGGTAGAGAGGTAGATAGGTAGATAGGTAGAAGGATAGAAAGGATAGAAAGGATAGATAGGATAGAAAGGATAGATAGGATAGATAGGATAGATAGCATAGATTAGATAGATTAGATCGATTAGATGCATTAGATAGATTAGTTAGATGGATAGATGGATTGATGGATTGATGGATGGGTAGGTAGATGGATAGGTGGATGGATGGATGGATGGATGGATAGATAGATAGATAGGTAGATAGATATGTGTGTATGTGTCTATGTGTTTTTGTGTTTATGTGTTTATGGGAAATATATACTGTATATATATGGATAATCCTTTTAATAATCAAGAATCAGTAGCCCAAAACAAAATGGGTTTCAGATCTAGGTCATTTGTGGCTCAATTGGAACAAAAACAGTTTTAGACACAATCGCGGTTGACAAGCCGGGGCCAGGACAGCGATTGAAGCACTGACTGAGGCCCCCTGAAATGAGAATGTTGGGCAACAGAAAGCGAAAAAACAAAAATGATGATGTCATTCATAACTTGCTGGCTGCCAAAGGATGTCAGAATTTGGCATGAAGAGTTCTATCCTAACCCATGAGGTGAGATTCTCAAGTTGAACCAAGTCAGGGTTCGCTTGAAGCCCCAGGAAACCTTCGTGTTGCCACAACAACTCCGTAGCTTTAAACATCGCTACCTGAAGACCAGGCGCAAGCAGCAGATTGATGCAACAGACATTTAGGGGATTAGGGCTGGTTGAGTTAGGGTTAGTATCAGTATTGCAATTATTATTGTTACTGTTATTATTGTTTTTTTGGTTCACTCTTCTGTTTGTTCAATCATATTTGGTATGATGATCCTAAAGTTCCAAGACTTCCAGGGGGAGGTTGAAACCACCAACCAGGATGCATGCTTCCCTTATGTTATATGCCCTCACAATCCAACAAGTTTCTCGTGGAGAAGTCACCAACCTGATCCTGTTTTGCAGGATCATCATTTTATGTCCTGAGAAATTTTAGAATTACCCTCTCTGATTTGATGATTGTTGTCCTATGTTGTCCTCAATTATCATATAACAGTGATGATTTGATGATTGTTGCCCTCAATTACAGTTTTTTTGATATTCTCGCTTTGAGGTTGCATCAGCAGCGAAGTCCTGTGGTGTTTTGGGCACCTATGATTTCTGCAACTCCAAATCTCCCGTGTCTCAATTTTCAAGCCATGGGACCCATTTCTAACGGTACCAAAATCGAAATAAACCGATCTTGGGAACCCGGGAAGCCTCACTAATCAAACCATAATCAACCTTTATCTCACCGGAAATAGTCTAAAAGGACCATGTTGGGCTGCTGAACTTCTGAACGTTTTCCACGCAGGGGCGAGCAGCTGTGGATTGTGAAACCAACGGCATCATCGCAGGGGCGAGGGATTTTTATCCTCCGTAACCTCGTGGAGTTGCTTGGTGATGGATCCGGGACGGATGGTGCCCCGAGATTAAGATTTACGATTTACCGTGGGAATCGGCTCATGGGGACACCCACCAGCTACAAAATCGTGTAAGAATCTGGGGATCTACGCTATGAGCTGACAAGATCAATGCTCCAGAGGGTTGATCATCCCGGGAATTCCATCACGGGGGAAAACCACCAACAGGGGGAGGTCACCAAGGAAACTTCGGAGGAGGAATGATGCTGGATGTAAACATAGATTCAGATACTATATCTATAATATATCATATCTAGATATTAGATGGAGAAATAGATGGATGGATGTTGATAGAGGTCCGACCTAGAGATGGATGGAAGAGACAATGTCACCCGCCCAGGCTGCCTCTCAAGGAGTCGGTCCCGTGGCAAGCCGTGGCGCTGATGAAATAACCTTTGGTTATGTAACACTTTGCGAACTGGAAAATCACCATCTTTAACCATTTTGATAGCAAAAAACTACGGAAAATCACCATTTTTAATGGGTAATTCAATTACAAATGGGCCACTTTCAATGTCTATGTTTACCACAGGGTAACCTGCTAGTTGCGACTGATGGAATAAGATATCCGTAGCTTTGTAGCATATTCACCGGGAATTGTATGATGGACAGATTAACGAAGCATCTGGCAATGGAATAGCATGATACCCTGCGACGATTTTGCCCTACTCGACTGTAGCTGATGGGCCATGGTCAATGGCTTAGTTTTTAGTTGCCGGCACTGTCACTACTGACTGGTATCTACTTATTGGATTGACCCAGTTGTTAGATCTACCTTCATTCAATGAGATATTTTTTCAACTGGACGGAACGATTGGTGTTGTAGTCCCAGCCATGATAGTATTGTCAGATGTGTGTCTTTGGAATTACCCTCCGATCATCAAACGTGGCACTGTAATATCAAGCAGATTTAGCAGATGTTCCCATTGGATGAGCATCCTATAGTTTGACCCAGGATGCAACTGGAAAGTTCATCATGAGATTTCCCGTGAAAATGTCCAGGGTAAATCCACCCCATTTACAGACCGACCCAAATATCATAGTCTTTCTCATATATATATATATATATATACATATACATATATTCTATATAATAATTGTACACATATATCTAATATCTAATATCTTTATCTATATACACATATCTATCCCATTCTATTCCAACGATACTGTGTCACCCCCAATTGATTCCCAACTGTTGCCATTCGGTATAAATCTGAGGTGGTGGTCTCTCGCTATGTGGAGAAACCGCTGCTGATCCAAGGACCCATGGGTCATGTGGTGGGGTAAACTATGCAGATGTGGAAAATCCATGGTGTCCCGTTCGGAAAATGGTCTACTTATGGTGGGTGTCCAAAAATAAGAGGAAGAATGATCATGATAGCGATTTTATGGGGATAACAACTAAAAATGTTGCTTTTGAACTTTCGATCTTAGGGCGATTGATCGGCCGAGAAGTTGGGCCAATAAGCCTCAAATAGTTCGGCGCCAGGTAGAGGTGATTTAATCGGCCAAGAAAAGTTTGGGGAGGTCATCAGTGACGGAAGCTGCAGCTTGGGTCGAAGCCATCTAGTCTGATTGGTGAAGATTTGTTCATGACATCGATGTGTTATCCCATTTTTGGGGGGTTGAAACCACCTAGTGTATTTATGCTGTAGGTTGTTAGTGGTCATGGTCCTTTCATCCAGATGTTCCCATAAATTTGGGTGAATCATCGAACAGCAGCTGAAAAGGGACCCATCTGCCAGGTTTAAAGTTCGACCTTCGGATCTATGTTTTAGTGCCTGGGATGGGAATTGGATGGGTAACTAGCCCTAGCCGTAGCCCAACTTTTCAGATTAGGGAATCATTGTAATTTACCCAGATGGGTATACACTGTATACACCAACCAGCTCAAACTTGCAAATTGCTAAGATAAGCCATGTTGATGGGTACCAGTGGATGATAAACCTTGGCAATTGGTTGTATTGATCAATCTTTAGCCAAAATTAGAGGAATATGATGTCCAAAGAAGATTTAACCATCATTAAGCATCATTAACCATCATTAACCATTAGCCATCATTAACCACTATTAGACTCATGTGATATTTCCATTCTGCCATCAGTGAATCACAAGCTCCGGACTGCTTGACCCTCCACAAATCCAACCTGGGGGAAATCCATATGAAAATCCAAGCGGTGAATTCTATGGTCTAACGGGGGGTAGGACTGTAGATGGTGTTCTTCGATTTGTCCAAAAGTTAGATCAAATTGGTTTTCTCCAGGGTTTTGGATCCCCATCCGTTGGTCAAACGATCAATGATCATTTTGGATGCTTCAACCACATGATATTCACATCCCATTCACATCGTATTCACCTTAGGATTTATCCACTGTTCCCGGTTTCTCCATGTAAAAGTCTTGGTTTACTTGTCTCACTGGTGCCAAACGTAGGGAATGGATGGGAATAGGGGAATGTGATTATTGTTGATAGTTATTGTGGATCATTCCCTCATTCCCTACTAAGCACCAGTAAGTTGTTAAAGTCAAAAATCCAGCCCAAATCCAGCCATCAATTGCTCAGGTGACTTCTTTCCGACCGCTGCGCGCCTACGTCTACCGTGAAGGTCTCACGCGCTTTGCATCCAAGGCTTATAGCACTGATGAGGAGCGAAGGATTTGCCAAAAAATCAGGTTTCCATGGCGGTACCCCGCTCGCTCGCTGGATGGTTTGTCATGAAAAATCCCATTAAAAACGGATGATTTGGCAATACCCCATTTGTTTTGGAAATCTCCAAAATGGTAGTAATGTGGTAAACCCACAGCTAAACCCAATACCATACAATGGCGTTATCCTATTTGATAATCCTCATTAGTATCCTCATGAGTATCAATAATATTACCACAAAATTGGAGCTGATGTGGTAAACCATCCCCAGTCATAGGAGGTTTATAGCATCGCGTTTCTCACATATGCGACCTTCAAAGTTGGATCAGATATCCATTTTTATGGTTAGGAACTTGAAGGTCCGCATGATTTCCCAGTAAGGTGCCAAACAAACTATTGTCATTCAGATCTGGAGATTATCCAGTTTTTCCCATGTTTTTTGTTGGCAAATTGGATGCTCAGGAGCATTTGGCCGATGTGTATCGCCATTTGACCAACTATTCCATCAACAAAGGCGCCGAGAATTTCCAGGAGAATCAACGGGTCCAGGCGGATAACTACGGGCACAAATGGAGTCTGTCGGCATTGAATCGACATCTCCGGTGCACCTGGGCCACAGCTACAGTTGGCCGGTCATTTCTTACACTTTGCGACATAGTTGGTATGGTGATTTTGTTTGTTGGTTTTACCCATTAATGGTGATTTTCCAGTTTGCTATGGCAGCTATGTTAAATTACCAGAGCGTAAACGTTTTTGGCTATCTGAGCCGACAGGCACAGGCACAAGCACGGCATCATAGACGTGGCTTGACTCTGAGGCATTGGAATCAATGTGAAGGAGATGTGGAGTCGTATCATGGATATCATCGTCAAGACGCTGCTTGCAGTGGAGATACTCGGCTGAAAATCTGGACGCTTGATCCATGATTTTCCCTATGAATGACCATCAATTGGGGGTTATCCAGGAAAAATCCACTGGTGATCCCCCATTTTTGGACCAAGCTGAAAATTCCGCAGCTTAGGCCAGCCATCAGTGCAGCGACGAAGGAGTCCTGCATCCATGAACAAAGCTGTTTTGAACTCTATGGTTTCGATGTCCTGGTAGATGAACATCTGAAACCCTGGCTGTTGGAGGCCTGGCCGAACCGATGAGACCTTCAAGTTGAGTCTGCCCTTTGCGGATACCATGCGTATTGATGAAGTCTAAGTGAAATCATCAATAGCGTTGCAAAATATCGACGGATCAGTGAAACGTCAAGGTTTGTTGGTTCAATTGCCAGTCTGATTATTGAAATGTTCCTTAAATTTTGGTGAAATCCTCAGTGAAGGGTGAGCTATCCCTGGTGGCAGGTGAATCTGAGCCCCAGCATGCAGGCAACTCGAACTTTTAGCCATGCACCAACCATGTTTAGTCTGGAAAACCCCCCATGCTGGGGATGGCATGCGACCCATAGTGGAGATTTTGGGGGGCTGGTTTGTGGCTAATTTGTTTACCACATATTTCTGGGTTTTTTGGGTATTCCTCAATTTTACGCCATGCCCAAGTGAAATAGTCTGTGTAATGCCATCGTTACACCCATCTCATCTGGTACAGTTGGACATGGTTTGAAGGATCTGGACGGTGTGCCCTACATATCTTCTGGTTTCAACTCGCCCTTTCCCTTTCCAAACGCCACCACCCCTTCACCGCTGTCGTCGTCGTCAGCATCATCATCGTCATCGTCGTCGTCAGCATCATCAAGCATCATCAAGCATAATCAACCATCATCAATCATCATCAAACATCATCAAATATCAAACATCAAACATCATCAAACATCATCAAACATCACCAATCATCATCAAACATCACCAATCATCATCAAACACCAACAAACATCAACAAACATCATCAAACATCAACAAACATCAACAGCATCATTGATTCCATCAGTACATCAGTACATCGATCCCTTTTCATGGATATTCATACAACCATTATCTTTAAGGCTCCCATACTCAATGGGATTAATTATCATAAACCATGTAAACAGGTCAAAACATCTCATAATGGCATTATCTCCCCTAATTCAATTAAGCTTCCTGGGAAAATCATGGAGCCAAATCCCATGTGATCACGACACATCAATGACACATCTCAATGACACATGGCTCACATCTCATGACAATCAGATCATCTCAGATCATCTCA
>Ga0126342_10001899_pt1 | contig 31096 bp, 27 predicted proteins | sample Cyp1metagenome_FD_92528 | JGI IMG/M metagenome (GOLD analysis project Ga0126342, IMG submission 92528) | Coral microbial communities from Lord Howe Island, Old Settlement Bay, Australia - Cyphastrea 1 metagenome | ecosystem: Host-associated > Invertebrates > Cnidaria > Coral ...
AGAGCTCGGTCTGAGAGCCGTGAAAGAAAGGTCTAGCATTGCTACAAAAATACAGCAAGGGTTTAACAATTGAGCCTATATGAGCCTACATTATATATATATATATTATATACATGTTAATATATATATATAATATTATCTATATATATATATGTGCAATATATGATACACGTTTTGGTGCCGAGGCCAAGGACGCTTAAAATCCAGGACAACTTTCAACCCAGAACCTCCCGGTCGGAGCACCTTTTCACAGTGGGATTGATGTCCATTGCCGTCCTTCAGGGGCGACCTGGAAGGGTCGGACAGGAGCTGCCAGATCTGCCAGTTGAGGACCATCAGAATTGGTGCGTGCTAAACGTAGGGTGGCTGGATGGGTTATGGATGGGTTGCTGGGACGAACATTCCCTGCGTAAAACGCACCAGTAAGATGAAACACGGGAGAGAACATGTCATGTAAATTTGATCTACGCCACGAGAATTATGTAGCAAATTGATGCAAATTGGAAATCTCGAACCTCAAACATGTTCATGTGGTGCCATGTTGCCCTTTCTGCTCCGATTTTACATGACAAAAGCACTATCGTTTTTCAGCATCTTGGCGAAAACTGGCAAAAGGTCATATAAGTCATATATTTGTTTTATTTCTGTTTTAGGGACTCCCTAAAAAGAACTTCCCGACTGGCCCACGCCATTCATGCGAACGTCCCACACCCAAAAAACTGACGACGAAGGCCCCCCACTGGCTGAAGCGAATGATGTTGTACTGCTGAGGCACATCCTGTCACAGGGGATGTTTGTCGGTGGTTTCAACCGTTGAACCACCTATCCCAACAACATACCCTCGGGTAATCAAACGTGGCTGGCTGGAAAATCCTCTATAAATGGAGGTTGATAGCTGGAAAAATCCTCGAAGTAACTATAATGGTGGAATTCCAATTGATATGTTTGATTAACGGAGGGTATGTCAATGGGACCATCATAGGATTGAACAAGAATACATATAGTTAAACAGACTAGCACAACTCGCCATCTCTTTTTGGTTTGGGAACGTTGGGGTAGATATATAGACTCACCGATGGCCAGGTGAGAAAATCATGTTCCAAACCCCACATCTTGTTGCAGCAAAACCCCATCTCTTATTTGGAAGTTTGGGATAGTCAGCCATATGGCTGACAGTCCAAAACTATGAAAAAATAGCCTATATGTTAGTAATATATTACATATATATATACATATACATATATATTATACATATACCATCGTGTTGTGCCATTTCAATCCGGAAAAATTGATGATCAACCACCAACAATTGGGGGTTCTTCAAAGGTGTCGGGCTGGTAGAAAACCGCAATACACAATGCACTCACACAAGAACTTCTTTTTACGCTAGAGACATCTTCTCTTGCACATACACACATACTTCATGCTACGCTACAGATGCTATTTGTTTCACATACTCACATACTTCCTGCGTCGCTACATACATCTTTTCTTGCACTTACCCACATACTTGATGCTACGCTAGAGACATCTTTTCTTGCACGTACATACATGTTTCATGCTACGCTACAAAGGTTTTTTGTTGCACATACACACATACTTCCTGCTACGCTAGGGACATCTTTGCTTGCACATACACAAGGAGGAAAACATGTCGTGCTTTGAAGAAGCTTTGCCCTGTAAAACCCAATGGAATGTTACAATGGGTCTTCAAAATTCAAGGTGCAATTCTAACATGAAATGATTACGGCGCTGTGGCGCCAAGCAAATTTGATTCCAAAACATGGACAACTGCTGCTAGCGCGAACTTTTACCAGCCCGACGCGTCTGGCAAAATGGGGGGATCAGTTAAAAACCATGAAAAACCATAGGTTTCAATACAAAAATCATGGGTTTCATTACAAAAACCATGGGTTTCATTAAAAAAACCATGGGTTTCAATACAAAAACCATGGGTTTCATTAAAAATGGTCGAAGTTTGGATGATTTGGAGGTCCCATCCATGACTTAACGGTGATTAATCAGAGCGCCTCCGCCATGCCTTGATCCACCAAGAAAGCGGTGAACTCCTGGCAGATGGGATAGCAATTTAAGAAACATCGCCATTTATAGGGGAAATATGGGAAACATATGGGAATTTATGGCAATTTATGGCAATTTATGGCAATTCATGGCAATTTATGGCAATTTCCCATATAGTTATGGCAATTTATAGGGAAACATATGGGAAACACATGGGAAACATATGGGAAAATGGTGATTTGTTCGAAAGGTTTTTTTTTTTAGAGGTACCCCATTTTCAGACACAGAACTCAAATGTGCCGCGGTTGATGGGATGAGATGGCTCAAACCATGGGATGGAATGATGGGGGCCCCTGCCAGCTTTTTGACTCATTAATAGCTATGGCTATGGCTCAAAACCATAGATAACATAGGGTACTACAATAGACTCGGCTAGATTTTGCCATGTCTTTCCAGTATGAACAACTTTATACATGACCAAACATGACTAAACCATCTTCATATATGATGATAAACTCATATTAAACATACCCTCTGGTAATTTAACATAACTATGGAGAATCACCATTTTTAATGGGAAAATCCACTATAAATGGTCATTTTCAATAGCTACGTTAAATTACCAGAGGGTATTTTTTCATATGATACAAAACCATCTTTTTCACGTTCGGGATCTGGCGGTCAACAGATGGCTCAACCCTGGCTCCACCAGGTCGCCTCCCAAGTCATGCTACCATTACAATCCACGTCGATGGCGTCCTCATGGAGACGGGAAGACCGTTATGGACCCATGGTGGATGCAGAAAAAAGAACTAACATAGCTATGGAAAATGGACCATTTATAGATGCTTTACCTATTGACCTATTAGTTTTTAAAATCACAACCATCTGGTTATTTAACATAGCCACATAGCTATGGAAAATGGACCATTTATAGATGGTCTACCTATTAGTTTTTAAAGGCACATCTACCATCTGGTTATTTAACATAGCCACATAGCCATGGAAAATCACCATTTATAGATGGTTTACCTATTAGTTTTTAAAATCACAACCATCTGGTTATTTAACCTAGCTACATAGCCATGGAAAATCACCATTTATAGATGGTTTACCTATTAGTTTTTAAAATCACATCTACTGTACCATCTGGTTATTTAACATAGCCACATAGCCATGGAAAATCACCATTTATAGATGGTTTACCTATTAGTTTTTAAAATCACATCTATCATCTGGTTATTTAACATAGCCACATAGCCATGGAAAATCCCCATTTATAGATGGTTTACCTATTAGTTTTTAAAATCACATCTACCATCTGGTTATTTAACATAGCCACATAGCCATGGAAAATCACCATTTATAGATGGTTTACCTATTAGAAATGGTGATATTCCATGGCTATGTTAAATAACCAGAGGGTAAGTGAATCTAACTAAATCACAAAGCCAACAGAACTCAATCACAATGTACATACTATATCCAAATTATTCCTTATCCTCTAGTAAACTAAGATAAATCAACACAGACATGAGAAATGATCTAGAATTGGTGGTTTTGCCATATCTTTGGCACTGGAGGATATCCAAATATAATCCCCCGACATTCCCCATCATAGGAGCAACCAGGAAACACTAGTGACCCGCCAAAAACAGGGTCATGTGGATTGTGAGTAGCCTACCTATAGGATCAATTGTTGAGTGATTACTCCAACAACCATGGTTGGATCGTGTTAGAACTCAGGTACTTTAGCGAATAGGGGACACCATCGCCCATGACTATCCCTTCAGCCATCGCCAAGACTCGAAAAGATTGATCAGCTGCGAGATGATCTTCCGTTCCTGCGCAAAAAAAATCACAGTTGGGTGCTCCGAAAACAATTTCTCCGAGAATTGCTGTGAAGAAGAATTGTATTTCAGCAAAACTAACCCATTGATCTGTTGTGACTTCTGGATTGTTGTGACAAAATAACGGTATATGTTCAAAAAATGTTATGTTGTGACTTCTGGATTCATTTTTTTTCAGCAAAACTAATCCATTGGTCTCAGATTGTATCCCATTTGCAAAATATCCGCCAGGCTCGTCGGTTTAATCAACCACACTTTTATATAGGTAAATCATGGAAGTAAACGGACCAGTTTCCATAGTTGTGTTAGGTTACCCAAAGGGTAAACACATGCCCCCCTTATTGATTATGTGCGTTATATAAAATAACGTCCATTTAAACATATGTATATTTATAACGTATACATACATATAATTATATATACACAATATACATACATACATCTACATATACATATACATATACATATACATATACATATACATATACACATACACATACACATACACATACACATACACATACATATACATATACATATACATATATATAAATCTATACGTATATATATATACATATATATATATACGTATGTATATGATTTGCTTATAATGATCCCATGTCTCGTGTTCAGTCTGCCCTCCTCTTCGTAGAGTTCAAAGAGAGCGATGAGCTCAAAGACCTGGCGTCGACCATTTTGTTTGGGGCTAAAATGATGTCTGAAAGTGCTATAACTATCTATAACTGGTAATGTGGGTAATACAATGCCATAAACCACCCATGACTGGGAATGGTTTGCATACCACCTATGATTTATGGTGATGACTTGGGGATGGTTTATGGCATTGTTTTACCCAAATCAGACTTGTAATGGTAAAATGGGTGTGATTTTTTGGTCAACTTGTTTGGAAGTTTCAGATTTCAGACTAGTTTCTCGTACCGAATATGCCAATGGCTGGCAAGCAAGAACAAATTTCTAGGCTAAGAATGTTCGTCCTATGCCTTGATGTGCAAATGTGGACATGATGGGATACAACTGAGACGCAACGGAAATAATGATGAGTGCCTTCGTCGCTATCAACACATCGGATCCATCTGTTGGATCAGGCGCTGATCGCTGGCTCCATGGCGCCTGTTGGAACTGGCCCTTCATGATGACCACAAAGCTCTCCAAGTCGACATTGCCCTGATCCAGTTGCAGTGGATTCTCCCAAATACAGCCATGAAATAGCCATTTCAACAAGCGAATGGGGTATATGAGCTACAAAAACGGGGGTCTCTTTTAGCGCATTATTCTCTTTTTGAAACTTTCAAACTTCTTGAAGCCAGTTAAAGTCTTGCAGAGTCTACGGGAAAAACTGAACTACAGAGACTATAACTCCTCAGAGCACCCCTGAATTGTTCGACGTTGCCTTCTTCTCGAAGATCGCTTGCAAGGGCGTGATCTTTTCCAAGTCTATCACACTCAGAACCTGCGCTCCGCGGGAGCAGCACCGAAAATCTCAAGTGCTTAAAGCAAAGGTGGTACCTCAATAGGGTAAAGGGAAACACGTGGAAACACACTAGAATAGTGCTTGATCAAAAACCATTTATACATTATATTTGTACATGTGTATCTCTCTATAATTCTCTATATATATACATATATATATATATATGGAATGAAATACTGTACACATATGATATGATGCATAAATATAGGCTCCTGATGACCATCTGATTCTATCTGATTGATTGCCTACCTTCGAATCACAGTGATGATTTCCTGTCGTAGGTCTAGGATGTGTCTGCATCATGCATTCCACCAGCTATTGAATGTCATGGGGCCGTGTTTTAGTTGCCTATATTTCTACACTGACCTCGTGATGTTGTAGGGAGATGTGGGGAGGTAAGGCCGAAAGCTCAAAATGATATGCCAACCAACTCAATTCACACCTCAGTGGAGAGTGCACGTAATGTGTTTCAAGCAGTTTCACAAAATGTGCTACCAAAAAAAACAAAACGCAAATCATCGAAATCATCCGGAATCTATCCCTTCACCATTGATTCGCCATCATTTTTTGGCGTTTGAGTTGGGAAATTTTCAGGGTTTGGCGTGTCTGAAGCTGAAATTTGTCCAACCCGCCGGAAGGATCGGAGTCGGACCTGTGTCAGATTAAAGCCCGCGACCACCTTGCAGCACCGGCGACCATCGGTGGTGAAAGATGTTTCAGTTGGGATGATTTGCCTTAGCAGGAAAAGCAAGTTAAGTTTTCACATCACCTAATAGATCCTAATAAATCCATAATTATATCCTGATAGATCTACTCACGGATTACTGGAGTGATGCGACTCATTGGAAGCTGACTCATCGGCGCCAAGTGGTCACCATCAGAGTATCTGTGGCCATCCCCTGAGTATCTTTTTGCTGAGCATAGCACGTTGGCCACCACGCCCTCTTGCAACAAGAGCTTGGCAAAGACTTCCCAGGACAACAACTGAGGGCCCACGAGGCTTGCGACTAAGCCACCAATCCCCAAGGGCCATCGAGATTCGAAAGCAGGTAAGAAACATATCGAAACACGCATTCATCATCAAAATATATCAAAATATTTTTATTAATATCTCTTATGACCCACTGACCCAGAAATATTGGCAGCCATTTTGAGCACTGCCCTGGGGCACCTTTTGTGTTTCCTCCTCCACCTGGGCTTCCGTCATGAAAGCGGGGTTCATGAGGTCATCCTCCTGCGCCAGTTTTCCAAGGCCGGGCTGAAATAGACCATCGAGTGATAGACCATGGTTGGGAATTTCTATGAATTTCTACAATATCCTCACAATTTCGGACAAGTACAGGTGCTTGGGGCCCAACCTTCACTTCTGCTACCAAGCGCGAGGATGAACTTTGGAGCGACAGGAGCCAGACTCTCAATGGATTTCAAGCTTCAAATTACCCTTGCTGGCTCTCCAAATCATTAAAATAGTTGGTTGACATGTTTGATATACCAAAAGAAAAAGTGCTTCATCAGAAGGACTTAGTGCAACCCAGACATTTTGAGTGGACCCCAAAAAGTGAACCCTGGAACTTGGAACATTATTTTTCCACTGGACATGGAAATCTGGTTGATTGTTCCACACCCTTCCAAACCCTTAGTCAGTCAAGCTGGCACCATCATCCCTGTTTGGATCGCAGAAAAAATAGAAGAAGAATTCGGAGATCAGAGAATATCAAGCAGCAAATGTTGAAAACATTGATTGAACATTTCACATAAGTAAACTAATCGCCCCCTAATCAGCAGGTTCCAAAAATGGTGGATTTAAAATATCATTGAGTATATCATTTAGTACGATTTAGGGCATTAAGAAATATGTCTTTAAAAAATAATTAAATCCCATTAAATCCCATTAAATCGCATTAAATCCCATTAAATATCAATATGGGTACATGGAATTAGAATATTCCAATCAATCCCATTAAATCCAATCCCATTAAATCAATAAATCCCAGGGATCCTCTTCGACCTCTTTGACTTCCTTCTCCTCTTCGCCTTTCACACCTGGCCATGACACGACAGTGCTTGGGACATCTTGGGGGCCACCTGGTGGCTTAAAACTTGGGACATCTTTGGATTTTGGGTGAAATCGATAATGAAATCTGCATCATTCTGAATAATTCTGAATATCTCTGGTGAAATATGATGAATTATGGTGAATTATTAATTATTCCCATATGGTGAATTATGGTCCCGATCTGAATTATGGGGAATGGTGAATTATGGTGAAGCACCGGGCTAGCGACTTCCCATTCCCACCTTGTCCGATGGTTTCGTGCACCAGCTGCAAGGCCGCCTCGGTCGGTTCAACATGGTTCAACCGCTCCGTCGCTGGGGATTCTGCCCTGGAAACTCGTGGGGTTCGCATCAGATGTCCACCATATCAGTGACAACATGTGACAACCACATCAGTTCAAACCAACATCATCCAATATCCAGAATTATGCAGGCAAAAGGAAAAAACACATTAATATACTCTCCCATGACAGACAAGTTACATCCCTATCTCACAAACCATCCATTCTGTTTCATCCAGGCGAGTTATATCTGATGATCTATGGGGTCAACGATCCTGGGGTGCCCGGCGACCACCTGTTCCTCCCCGCCCTCCATGCTTCTCACAGTGGGCAGTAACAAATCAACGAAGTCCTCCAGTGGCTGCATACGAGTACCCTGCCAAAGATGGTTGATTAACCAGCAAAACAAATGGGGATAAGATCATCTTAATCTTAAGTTTTGGTTGGTTAGAATATCTCTATCTTATGACAAGAGTGTAAAAAGACTACTGACGCTACTCAACTAAGCTTTGTCCAGAATTGAGGGGGGAAACTTTGCAGGGGGGTACCCGGCCTATGAAGCAGTCAGGGTTTATTGATCTAGGGTCGACCTTATGGATCAAATCCAAAGCCTTGCGAGCCTGGTAATTTCACCAAGCCATGGAAAATCATCCCGTTCAAAGGTATGACATGGTACACCATCTATAAATGGGCCATGACTTCCAGTTCGCAAACTGCTAGTTATTACCAGAGGATATATTAACTGAGAGTTGGATCATGGTTCCCTGGTTCCCGCCTTGCTGGTAAGGGCATTCTCCTTTTCCATAAAGACTTCTTTCACGTGTGTTAGCTTCTCCTGGTCAGCTGACAATTCCCCAACCTCCACCAGCAACAATGCGAAAGCGAGGAGGTGATCGGATGATCTGTAAACATTCTTAAAAACATCTGACTGGTTACCCTCTGGTAATTTAACATAGCTATTGAAAATCACCATTTTTAATGGGAAAACTCACTATAAATGCCCATTTTCAATAGCTATGTTAGTCATTACCAGAGGGTATGACTTGTTGATACGTCTTGATGGCCAGTCAGCCTGGGGGATCTCAATTGGCATTCAAATGATCAACTCAGGCTCGGGATGAACCACATCACTGTACTCATCCCCATCATTGCTGGTATGGTTGTAGGTGAACCACCCTGGTGTTCGCACCGAGGGATCCTAGGGAGAAGACCAGAATGTATGCGAGTAGCTGGATATTAATACACCCATTCCCATATACATAATTACGCATAATGTGTATGTGTAAAGATATGTATGTATGTACGTATGTATGTATGTATGTATGTATGGATGGATGGATGGATGGATGGATGTATGGATGGATGGATGGATGGATGTATGTATGGTATGTATGGTATGTATGGTATGTATGGTTTGTATGGTTTGTATGGTATGTATGGTATGTATGGTATGTATGGTATGTATGGTATGTACGGTATGTATGGTATGTATGGTATGTATGTTATGTATGTTATGTATGTTATGTATGTTATGTATGTTATGTATGTTATGTATGTTATGTATGTTGTGTATGTTCTGTATGTTCTGTATGTTCTGTATGTTCTGTATGTTCTGTATGTTCTGTATGTTCTGTATGTTCTGTATGTTATGTATGTTATGTATGTTATGTAAGTTATGTATGTTATGTGTGTTATGTATGTTATGTATGTTATGTATGTTATGTATGTTATGTATGCTATGTATGTTATGTATGTTATGTATGTTATGTATGTTATGTATGTTATGTATGTTATGTATGTTATGTTTGTAATGTATGTAATGTATGTAATGTATGTAATGTATGTTATGTATGTTATGTTTGTAATGTATGTATGTATGTAATGTATGTATGTAATGTATGTAATGTATGTAATGTATGTAATGTATGTAATGTAATGTAATGTAATGTAATGTAATGTAATGTATGTTAGGTATGTATGTATGTATGTTAGTTATGTATGTATGTTAGTTATGTATGTATGTTAGTTATGTATGTATTTTAGTTATGTATGTATGTTAGTTATGTATGTATGTTAGTTGTGTATGTATGTTAGTTATGTATGTATGTATGTTAGTTAGATTAGTTATGTATGTATGTACGTACGTACGTACGTACGTATGTATGTATGTATATATTGCATTATGCATATATGCAAATATCATACATAACATCCACGAAGAACCAGTCAGAATCGAAACTGATTCTGGGTCAAGAACCTATCCTTTATCCCAATTGATTGGTCAATATTCCCGCGTTAGTCATACAGTCATACAAATCTATTGAGCACACCAACAAATACGTATGATGTCCATTGTTTCATCATAATAGGGATTTATCATGTTTTATCATCCCCATTACATTTATGTTTGATTAATTGATTATCTAATTATCTATGAAATTATATCAGTATGTCCATAATTAATGTGGAAAATTATAGGAATAAGCGTAATAGATTAAAATTACCCATTCAATGATGGGATATAAAGCATAATAGTCCGCTTATTAATTAATCATCTGGACGTATGTGGATTTATCATCCCCATTATATCTATCTTTGATGATTGTTAAACATCTATCAAACAAATGGATGTATTATTCCCCACATCATATCTATGTTTGAGTTTATCTATACATAATCCATATAAATCCCATCATCATTCCCAAGCTCTATAGATCATATTCTCATCATTATTCCCATCATTATCTATAGATATATCTACATAGGGATGGGTCAAAATCTATGATTACCATATCTAGGGGTAGATTCACATCCAGCTGTACCAGCTATGACTTGGGGTACCGAAAAAAAAGGGTACCAGGGTTTTTGACTCATACAGTAGCCATACCCTCTGGTAATGACTAACATAGCTATTGAAAATGGCCATTTATAGTGAGTTTTCCCATGAAAAATGGTGATTTTCCATAGTTATGTTAGTTTACCAGAGGGTAATAGATTCCCACAGTTGGTCCTATCCCCACCAAGGCCCTCAGACCCCGGAAATCCCACCGTGTCGATCTTATGCAGCACGCGGGAGATGAGGATCTGCTCCCTCGAACCTGGGCCAAAAAATGGGATGAAACGGGTCCATTCTTGGAAGGTAACAAAAACTTATTATTATGTAGGATTATGTATTAAGATTTATTAAGATTTATGATGTAGGCTCTTTCCCAAATCTATCCATGTTTGGGAAAAGGTTTGAGAAATCCTGAAAAAATCCATATCCTCCGACATCCGGAAGCTTGGCCCAGGTCATGTCCGGAGATCTGAAACTCTGAGGAGTGGGCTTGCAGCCATTGACTCTTTGGCCAAGACCAACCTTGAGATCCAGATTTGCGATAGGCTGCGAACCACAATTATATATATATATATATATATATGTATGTATATGTATATGTATATGTATATGTATGTGTATGTGTATATTATATATATATGTATATATATACACACCTGGCAATCATCACTGATTCTGGATTTGAAAATCACTTGGCATCGCTTGGGGTCAGCCCATTTGCAGGTACCAAGCCGTACCAAACTTGGACCAAACCCATGTGTCAGGCTGGAACTGCACAACCTCTGACTGAGGGGGCTGCTCTGCACCGCCTGAGCCCCAAGAGCTCACCCGGGCCAGGAAGTGGTATCGTCGCTGTCATGTGGGACACCCAAAAATAAATCATCCCCAATCTCACTATAAAATATAGGTGATAACATGTCATAACTGCAGTATCATCCCCAAGTGGCAGGTATATTATTGGGTTTACCACATTAGTGTCAAATGAATGGCAATCTTCATGAATTTGAAGACATGGCAACCACAGAAACAAGCACGAGCAACCCACCCAAAGGGTATCTTCAGGCATCCATCATGATTGCAAATAATTTGGCACCGATACTAGTTTGCATTTTAAACATATTCCATCTAACGAGTATGTCAATTCTTCTGCCTTACACGTACAGGAGGACTCGCCCAGCAACTTACATCAACTTAGAGAGCCCACCGTAAGTAAGACTTACACTTGGGCTCTAGATGTCTAGAGTATAATTCTCCCCATACTTTTGTTGGGTTAATTACATGTTAGATCATGTTCAATCATGTTTAATCCCCAAAAATGCGACAGAATCACAACCATTTCAATTTCGCTGTCCATGGTTAAATCCCTACAACCAGGGGTCCGGTTGGCACCTGCATGTCCATGTCGCTGTTCAGCTCGCCGTGACTGGGATGGGACAGCTGGACTGTCTGGAAATCTTCCTATAGTGAAAAATGGGTTGGGAGGCAAAGAAAAAACATCTTTACACATCATATGTGTTTTGAAAAAATCCTTAGTCTTATTTCAACAGATGCATTGACGAGGTACTCAGTCGTGTTGATACAACTGATATGATATATATATATTATATATATATAATATGTATATGTATGTATGATTATGTATGTATATGCAAATCAAAGGAAGGGTGGCTGTCATGAGGAGGCAGCAAAAAATCGAAAGTCAACGAACCTCCACGGTACTGGGCGACTGACGCGGCTCTGCGGGAAAAGTGGATGTTCCCCATCCTCATCACGCTCTGTGAGCGTGTGACCTGCAATGGCGGTTCAGCCAGGACCAAAACACAACATAGCAACTGTTTTCAAGTCGTGTGAAACGAATGTCTCACAGAATTGCTAGCAACCATTTTCAAGTGTAGTCCTTTTCAAGTTTTGTGCAAAACCACGTCATAGGCAGTCATAGACTGTTTCCATCAGGTGGGAAAATGATGGACAAAAATGGTTGGGTGTGTCTGAAAATAGTGTACCCCTAAACCCAATGGTTAATGATCATTATCCCTATTAAATGGCTATAATTGGGAATATACCCTATTTTCAGACAAACCCGGTTGTCTCTCTTGGATGTCGTGGCTGACACACCAATGGTATCGTCATCTCAGTGCGCGGCTTTGGGTATACCGCTCCAGCAATGCCTCAGCAGTCGTTGGACGTAACAACTGAAGCAGATCGAAGCATCTTGAAGCAGAATCAACTCTTTGAATTACAATGTAGATGTATACATATGTATATTATAATATATATAGAGTATGCAAACATAACATAACATAAATATACATAAATAATATATTAATTACACACACACATAAGATTCAGCCTGTTGAGCCTGTTGACCGCAACATCGCATCGCTCAGGTGCTTCTGAAGCAGCTATTTTCCCCAAGAAAGCAGCCATGCACCAAGTGGCTGCGCCCCTTCTTAGCCAAGGATGACTTCTTCTATGTCGAGGAAACATGGAGAACCAATTCTGGGTAGACAGCTGCAGGGTCATAGACAATGTATTCATCATGAAGCTGAACTTCTCCTGGAGACTTCTCAGTGTAGCCTTTTTTGGCATGGGTAGAATCAAAGCCGTGGCTTGGGCTAAACCGTCTCTCACAATCACGTTCAAGTACTTCAATCTCGCCCAAGACGACACGGCAAAGAATGATGCATCCGTACGGCTCAGCATACTGAAAAGCCTTGCAACTTGATGTGGTGAAGTACAAGCCTTTTCCATATCTACCATTACTCTCCAGAGAAAATCGTGTCTGCAAGCCATCTCGACGAATGCTGTCAAGGTTGTCCACATCAGTGCCATGGAGTAGATACACTGTGTTGGCTACCTTGGACAAGTCATTCTTTTCAGCCAAACGATCAAGCCATTCATGAATTAAGGGCTGTCCCCCACTCGGGCCGTGGGGGTGGTACTGGTCTGCAATGAAGGTCTCATATGCCTTGAAACGCCTAAAGATCTCTTTGTTTTCAATGCGCTGCATCTGGTGCACAACAAAGCGAGCATCCTTGTCCAGCCTACAATCGCAAGGGAGATCCTCAAGTTCATTCCAGCCTCGAGACTCAGCAAGCATGGTATCTGCCTTTCCGTGATTGTACCCACCCTGGCGATAGGCATTTACAAGCATTGGCAAATCTGTCGATGGTGAAGAAAAGTAGGATGGAATGTCAACAACCACCAGAGGTCCTTGTTCATCACCAACAGAAATCAAGTAGTCTCTTTCTGACATAAGACCGCATCTGCGCATGTGTTTTGCTAGGTTCTCCCTTGCCTGCGGCTTGACGTAGCCGCAAGCAGCAATTGACTGCAACGAGGCAGTCACACCTCCATCATTCAAGCCATAGATCTCTCCGCCACAGGCACGTGCTTCGATGCTCATGCCACGGGCAGCATAAGATCCCCTCTGAATGCCTCCAGCCGAGTAGCCGAAATGATCAGCAAGCTCAACTCCCCGGTGGATCAGTTGACTGCTTGAAATTCTGTTCAAGCTCAAGCCTTTAGCATGGAGTACAAGCACTCCATCCATGACTGGAAGAAAGAAGTCGTATCGTCACCTTGAGCCCTTTTGAAACTGCGGTTGCAGTGTCTGAAGGAAAGGATGCTTTCGCTGCTGTCAAATGATATCAGCATGTGTTTTCAGGGCCTACTATATAACAAAAAGGTAAAATCACTAGGACATCCAGAAAAAAAAAGGCCTGCAGCACCAAAATAACGCGTCTTTTGTTCCAAAAATTGGCAACCGGTAGTCTTTGTGCTGCTCCCCAGTGCCCCGCCTTGCCCTCAGTTTCGGACCCGCATGGTTGGGTTGTGCGGCGCTGGGGCCGAAGTGCCACTGGCCTCAGTTACATGGCTGTGGGACGAGGATATCTCACCGGCTTGACTTAACTATAATATCATAATATCATTTATCATTATATAATCTGGTTCATGGGTCATTAAATGTCACCACTGAACATCACCCAACCATGAGCTATCTCATCTATAATTGCCATTCAAAGGTGATGTCCAATAGCCCCAAAATGGGACATTTACCAATCCCTGTGGTTGGTGGTTTCAACCCCTCTGAAAAATATGAAAGTCAATGGGAAGGATTATCCCATATATTATGGAAAATGAAAACATGTTCCAGTTCCAAACCACCAACCAGAGAATGATTTGTGAAAATCAAGCCGCTTGTACCGTATATAGATGATTTGTGGAAACCATACATTTAACATGATTTAAGCATCATGGTCCATGGCTCATGATTTGCAATGATTTTTAGCGGCTACAGTAATTTATGATGGTTGATGAAGATAAACGTGCGGGGAAACATGGATTTAACCATCCAATACAGGGGCGTCCTTCAAGTTTGCAGTTTGAACCGAGTCTTTGAGACTTTTGGATCCTTTTATAACGTGCTATCCATCAACCATCAACTGGTGGTTTGGGCAACAGGGGCTTCCCATTTCATAATATTTATCCATATCTCCTTTCACGATGTAAAATTGGTTTCCAGTTTCCTGCTATTCCAAACTACCACCATCGGCTGAAATCAAGTTGTTGGTCGTTGATGGAAATGTTTCTCAAAAAGCCTCGGTATTATTAATCAAACTCAGATCATGGCAGGTCATAACCACATAGTCTATTGCTCATGTCTGAGGCTACGCTGGACTGCGGCTCACCCCACAATGCTAGCGGCCCAGCCATGTTTTCCCGGCGCTGGGAGAAAACTTCTCCGCTTGGGTGAAACATCGACAGCTGCCACATCCACAGCAACCACTGCAAAGGGCTCTGCCACCAACCATCCATGTCCAGTGATTGCAACAATTCTCTGTAATTTCCCAGCTTCTGTTGCACTTTTCTTTCCAACTGTACCAAAAATCCATATGTAACCAAAAATGTCTCAACGAAAGCCGAATTCCAAGGAGAAAAATACCACCAGAGTTCAGGTTCAGATTGGCAGAAGCTGCCCTAGGCCTCTAGCGATTGGAGCTCTAATAGGCCAACCTTCAGGCCAGTCCGAGCACCCACTGTGGCGCCAGAGAGGATATCGGCCACGTCCTTGCAAGCGGTGCCGTTGGGAGATGGACGTAGATAGGGTCGGTATATTCTATATAAGAGATTTCAACCATACATCTGGAGCATGGCCTGCAGCCTTTCATGAGCCCCCTTCAAGTGGAAGCGGGCACGCAACATGAAATGTATAATATACATATATATATATACACCAATACTGAGGGAGCATCCATATCAAATTCCTGTTCTCAATTTTATATGCGATGAGTTTCTCAAACACAGGATTGTCAAATTATACATTTACGACTTGAGCATGGGTGTGAGTACGTGCGCACCAATCTACCATCACAACAGGTCCCAAATCTAGATGTTACATGGGGGCGCAGCTGGGGTTATCTATGGCCATAACTATGCTAAAAACCTCCATAAGTATCCATCAGTTGGGATATGGGGCGCCTACAACAGTCCTGGAGAAATCTGACCCACAAAAATTCTCGTGGAACTGCAGCCATCAGTCCATCAGTCCCCCAGGAACTGTGTTCCAGTCCTGCAACTGCAAGATCTGTTTCCGTCGCTCTTTGGCCACCTTTTCATAGTCTGTCATCAGCTTGGTGCAATCTTTGCCTCGCAGCCACTGGGATCCCTTCATGTCTCTTCCGTGCGTAGCCCCGAGTTGGATGGGTTGAAACTTAAAACATGGGGACCTGAATACTTGACCCACAACAACTTGACAAATCTCATGGAAAAAGTGTGGTTCAAACAAAAATTCTTCCCCACGTGTTCTATTAAAACTATTGGTGGTGACATGATCCCCATGGTTGCGGATGATATCGCCACTGTTTCCTATCCAATCGTAGTCAGTTGGGATCATCATAGCTAGGAAAACAACACATGATTGAAACCACAAACCAGGGACTAACCGGTGTCCAAGTTCATCCAGTTTTCTGGGTAAAAACACCTACCCTCTGGTTATTTAACATAGCCATGGAAAATGGCCCATTTATAGATGGTTTACCTATTAAAAATGGTGATTTTCCATGGCTATGTTAAATAACCAGATGATATATAATCCTATGTACAGCATTTGTATTCACAGCTCAAGCCCCACTTGTCCAACATGTTTCCTCCACAACCTCCATTCTTTAGACCCAGCAAAATCTCATTTTTTGTTCCCAGAAAAAACAAAAACTTCCACATGTTCCAGCAAAACCCTCCATGGTTCCCATTTCTCCTAGGAAAAACATCTCTAACCCATCCACCTTTCACTACTTCCCCTGGCGGCCCAGTCACCCAGTTTCACCAGAGCATCTTCGGTGGCCGTCAATGAGGTGGTTTTCAGCTCGGCATCGGCCTGGTGAATTCCCAGTCACCGGGTTCAACACTCAAATAAGTTTCCATGAATGATTTGGGGTACCCGGTACACCCACTTTAGGAAACCTCCATATCTGCGTATTCCTGATTTCACCTATAAAAAGACGGTTGATTCCTGGTACATCAAGATGATTCTTGATTTTGAATGCGTTTTTTTTCTTACCTAGGGGTGGAAACTGTTGCGAAAGGCTTCAATTTCAACGGTGGTGAAGTTCAATGACTTCAACCATTAACTCAAGTTTAGTGTTGATTGGTATTGTTTGGTTGTGTATTTCGGCCAAAATTTGATGGGTATTTAACAATCAAGAATGGAGACATTATATATTGATTATTGATATGCTGGCTGTTGATTTTGGCCACCAAGAAAAGCTAGTGGATTTAGGGGGTTCGGTTTCACCCATGAGTGTGTTGGGCGTTTTTCACCGGAGAACATATGGGAATTGACCAACTAATTGGGATATGATGAGCCAGACTGCAGATACCCTCTGGTAATTTAACATAGCTATTGAAAATGGCTATTTATAGTGGATTTTCCCATTAATAATGGTGATTTTCCATAGTTATGTTAGTTTACCAGAGGGTATAAGATTACTTGGGGATGAGTTAACACCACACTTGGAGTGAAATCCGATTCTTCAAGTTATTTTGATATATTTTTACATACAAAGGATGGTACCAGCCTTGGACCCAGAACGTATTAGCCATGGGAACGATATCCACTATGATCATGTCCTGATTGGGCATTCGGCATCCACAGCATTCCAAACCGGTTGGTGATCAAGGCATAAAAAACACGTGTTCGCCTTGACTTGTGTCAGCTCTTCTGCATCTCTGGCTTTCTCCTGCACAGCAATTTATCATCTGAGACGCCTTGATTTCTATTGTGTAACCAGATGTAATCAGATTGGGGATCTGCTTCGACACGGATCAGGAAATCCCAGGATTTGAGGAACCATGAGGAACCACCAAGCCAGCTGCTGACATGTCCTGCAGAAGTTTGGAGACATGCTCCAACTTCTTGTCGAAAAGGGATTTGGTCTCGCTTCGAACCTGAGTGAAGTGAGGTGTTTTTGTCGAAACGACCCCGCACTCTGCACTCCTCACTGGTAGACACAGAAAGGTTAGTCAGTTTACTATATCCATCACCAAGTATCGATTTATGAATCATCCCATTTTGGTGCAAAGCTGTGTGTAGTCAACTTTATCATGGGTTTTGCCAGATCCCAAATGAGCTTCAGCACAGCCAACAGGTCTGCATCGGCCCAAAAAAAAGATGCCGCTGCTGTTGCTCTTTTTGACCCAGTTTGTCGATTTCATTCATCATCTGACAAAAAAAAAATGGGCTATCTTTTTCCAAGTTGTTCCATGTGTTTCCCACCACTTCCGAAAGGGTCTTCGTTGGAGTCATCATACCTTTTTGGCCACACATCAAGCGCCACAGCTCAGGCACGCACCTTGGCCAGTTCCTCCTCTGCCTTCTCCTCCGCTGCGTCCGCATCCTTCTGCTCCTTCTGGAAATCCTCCACGATCGTGTCCAACATGGCGATGACACTGGAGCCCAGGTTGCCATTTCTGGAACTGCCCAACTTCCAAGTCACCTTGGGAGGACTCGCATCTTCCTGGCTGAAAGCTGTCAGATCCTTGGATTTGTAGAAGCCTTCCACAATGGACTTGGCTTTCTTCACCACTTTCAGGGTGAGGCCGCGGTCGCGACTGGAGGCCTTGTAGGAGTCTTGCTCTTTGGATCGAACCTGCAGAACTTCGCAAGGAAAGGAGGGAAGCGTAGGGCATGCTTGGCACTGATCCCCATAGCAATGATTTATCCAAACAGGAAATGGCTACAGCAGCTACCCCCAAGATCAACATCCTTAAGCCCCAATCCCATCTTTAATGAACGTTTGGACTGATTTCCAATATTTAATCACCACCCAAAAAATATAGACAAGTAAGATCCTACCAAAATGAGTGGCAAATTGAACCTTTGCTACATCATGGCTACATCCTTATCCTTTTGACATACTAATGGTCACCACTTTGACGCCCTCCAAAATCCCAAGTCCCAGCCCATCCCAAGTCATCCCTTGGCGCCTCCTCCAGTTGACTGAGGCGATCCGTGAACTTCGCCGCGTCCTTCTTCAGTCCGTCCACCTCCGAGGTCAGACTCGTCACCTCCGAGCTCAGGTACGCCTGTCGCGCCTGGCATGGGGAAGCTATGAGGAAGTTGGGCATACCATTGCCCTGCCCAAAATCCAAGGTTTTATGGCAAAAGTCTTATTCTGCAGTTCATCAACGGTAGTTTGGTTCGTGTTGGTACTCCTCATGATTGCTGCACTATATATATATATTATATTATATATTCTTAATATATCCTCTAATTTGAACAGATTGTATTTGCACAAACCCTGCTAAACTGCATAGATAGAAAAACCACTGCAAACAGAGTCTTGGCAGCTGCTTTGTGACCAAACTTGGATGTATGCAGGGTGATCTGCAGTTCAGGTATGTGTGAAGCTTCGCAAGACGGTTTCAGCAATCCATTGGGTTCACATCCAGCAGATCCGCCATTTTTGCCCTTCTGCCGGAGCATCAGTAGTTGCCAATGAGACGGAGGTTTCCCCCCAAATCCCAGATCAAACATCCTGGTAACAAGCCGCTGCAACAAGATTTGCAGGTGATTTTCAAGTGGTGTCTTTGCACCAATCGGTAGTGAGCCTCAAGATCTCTTAAATCTTCAATGTCCAGCTGATCAATCAGCTCATCATTCCTGCGGTACAAGGCCTGCATATCGCTGCCCCACAACTCTTCAGTGAGTTCCGGATCACCCTCTCGGCAGAGCCGATCGATGTCATAGGAATCAAACCTGGGCTGGTCAGGTCTGATGGGGTGGAAAAAGAAAGCTGGGGCGATGAATGGGAAAAAGTTGGGGAAAATGGATCCAAAATGATCCAAATGGATCCAAATCACAACCAGCCCGTTGCAGATTATCAATACCAGCCCAAGCTGCTGGGCTGGTGTCCTGATGTTCTATGGTGTTCTCCTTTCCCGAAGGTTCCAACTGAAGTGCTCTTCCAAAATTTAGATTCCCAACAAATCCAATGTCCATTCAGAAACTTATCGGCCACATTTTCTTGATTGGGAGGCGGTTCAACTACAAATTTGAAACCGGGGTACGCACACAAATCACCAACAACTATAAGGTACCAGAACAAAAAAGACGCTTATAGGAACCCCCGCACAAGTGTCCGGCACTCCAATGAAAACTGCTGACTAAGAACATGGCCGCCACTACAATAACATGTTTAAAACGTCTTAAAGGTGTCAAAACAGCTACTCCTGGATGTTCCACGAAATTGCGAATATGTTTACTATCTGTGTCTGCACATGTTAAAAAGCTGAAAACGTCTGGTCAAAACATCACCATCATTACATACAGTTATATATATACACACATTGTAATGATAATAATAATAATAAATAGCAATAAATAACAATATAATGATGCTATAATAAAATAATAATCATATTTATAGTAACAATAATAATATACAAATTACTCCATACATTCTTCAACCAAAAACCCAAAACCATCTAAAACACTCTCTGATATAACCACATACTTCTATATAACCTCACATCGCTAGACATCGACCATTTAAAAATTTTAAAAAAAGACTCGAAATCTGAAAAATCACCCAGCAACTGTCGCACCTTTTGCTTCAATTCCTGGCGAATTCGCTTCCCCTCGTCCCGCACCGCTGTGAGCTCCAGCTGCCCCACACCGGCGCCGGAGCGGGCGTCGAGGTCCGACAGCTGCTGCCGGTCGTCCACTTCGCGGTCGCCGCAGATTAACGACATCTCCTGGGGTGAACGACTATATGGTTGTAACATGTTATAATACAGAAAATGGTGATATAACTTATCATTGCTTATCATATATAATATACATATAATTAATTATATATATACACATCTACAGTATTCTTAGGGGGTCAACTTGTTGGCTATAAACAATGCTCCTCCTTCCAACTAACATAGACCCTGCCAAATAGGATGCCTCTCTTCTTGGGATGAGTTGTTTTCAGAGTCTATGATAGTTCCATGTTAGGTGAGGGGATGCCAATTTCCCGCCTCATGAGCAGTGTTATTCCCCCCACATGAGCAGTGTTCGAAACCCTATGTTGTTCCACTGTATTGGCTGGTTATTAGAGATTCCCAGTTCATGGAATATGATAATCCCCGATATATTTGGATACTATTACCCCCTATAAGTACCAATCAGGGTTTTGGTCACTGCTCACCCCGTCTTCGCTTTCCAATCCCTCTCCCCTAACATTACTAAACTCTATTGGCTAGTGTTCGCAAAATCTCCCTCAGTCTTGATGGTGAAACGCCCATTTTGGGATGGGATTCAACTCATCATGCCCAATAAAAACCCACTAAAAACCCATGAAATCCCACCAAAACCTCCAAATTTCTAGGGGATTTCCCGTTTTCCAAGTGACGTGTTCGAAGTCCGGCGACGCCAAGGCCAGCTGCGCCCGCAGATCCGAGACCCGCATCGTTTCGGGCACCGCCACCGCCACGGTGCGCCCGGCCAGGCCCAGCTGCACCGTGACCTCCACGGTGGCGGAGTCGGCCCAACGGGGGCGCTTGGCCGCAGAGGTGGCGTCCATGGCTTTGTGTTCAGCAGATTTGTCAGATTTTTTTGGGGGGATAAACAAGCAATTTTGTTTTAAACAAATAGGGGATTTGTCTTAAAAAGTCGTGGAATCAAAGAATCCACTGTTGGGTGTTGGATTGCTTTTCAGCAGTTTTCGGTGGCAAAAAAAAGGCATCTCGCACTTAGGGTAGTATGAGATGGACCGCTGTTTGGGAGATTGGATGATAGGCGTTTGCACTTGGGATGCTGGGAGATGTGTGCCAAGTCTGTCTATATTATATAGTGAATTGAAAAACTTCTTGACTGATTGGCTGATAAAACTGTCCATGCAAGATCAAGCATGGTGTGTAGTAGGTGGCACTAGAACAATGGGATGGAAGGGGACGACGGGGACTACCTGGAAGTGGGTCAAAAAATTGGTCAAAGACTGTTATACTTTGCAATGCTTCCTTCTGTTGCGTCTTGATACATATTGTGGATGATATGGGTATTGAATCGCTTGAGCCGAGACACACCACAGCAGCGCATGTGCAAGATTCATGTACCGGGAAAGGACTCGGCTCAAGATAACTTTGTTGCAACTCGAGTGGAGCGTTGGATCATTAAACATGAAACATGTTAAACATGTTGCCAACATAATCCAAAATGTGTATTAGAAGTGGTAAGAACAAAATATATAGGCAGGTGAAGAAACAACCTTGGTACAACAGCCATTTGTATGCAATGTGGTTTTCAAATATGTGTGCGTGCCTCGCCACATATCGCTGGTGGGACCACAAAATTCTTGGCCCAGCAAGATGACCCCATTTCAACCCAGGGTTTAAGGCGTGACTCCACATGGCCATGAATTGCGGGTCAATCCACCATTCTTAGGGCGCCCCCGGCCTTCAACCGGGCCACTTCGCCTTGCAACTTGGCTTTGGTGTCCTGGTTGAGGAGCGAAGGGGGGGTAGCAGGATCGCAATGGACCACAAAAACTGCATGTTAGATACGTTTTGCAGTAAAGTTGATCCAATTCTGCGGCTAAATAACTTTGAGCCGTACCCATCTGAGTGCTGATATACATTCATGGCATGAGCAGTCAGATTGCTGGGAGGATGGCCCAGCATGTGATGATGTTCAACCAAGCCCCGAAAACAGTGGTTTTCCGCCCCCAAAAAAATGGAGTATCGCTCAGAATGGGATGTCCAGACGGACCACACATGTTGTAATTTGAGATGTGGTAATTCAGTTCCATGAGTAGCACGGATGTGTCACTTTGACAGTTGGCACGTAGATCATTGCGGGAAATGGTTTTGGGCCATGCCAGGTTCATCAAGTCAAGACATGGCTGGAGACCACAAGAGAATGCAACTGGACGAGATCACAATTAGCTGAAGTTGCTGAAGCCTTGCTCAGCGCCAATGGAAAAATATGAAAAATCCCATTGTGAATCGGTGAATCATGACACATGGGTATGGGTCAAAATTAGGTACCCCAATAATTGGATGGTTAATACTAAACTATATAGACTAACATCTGTGGTCCCCTAGGTCTTCCATTTTGACCCACATCCACATCACCATCACCACCCGGCCACAGCCTGACTTCCATCGAGTTGGAACTCGCAGAATTGCTTCCTGCCAGGCGAGAGGATCACCATGGACCACCGGTCAGCAGCGTCGCAGCGTCTGCACGCAACATGTCATGTATCGTAGCCTTGAAGAACAAGTCGTGTATGGACCATATGGATATGATTGGATATGTATGGATTATGCAAACATGTCCAACAATATGCATCATGGTCTCCAACAACAGTCCAACCCATGTCTTGGATTCTCTTATATTCTCTTGGAACTGTTCTCTTCCCTTCAACCAACAAAAACTCAAACTTTAAAAAAAAAAAAAACAACAATTATTTTACTTAACAACAAGAATAGTAACAACAATAACTAATTGGTCGTTTCAACCCCCCCCGAAAAATATTCGTCGGATTGTATCATCATCCCAACCTAATAGGGGAAAATAAAATTCATGTTCCAGTCACCACCAACCAGATAATAAACAACATGGGGATGGGTCAATACCTATCATTACCACATGACTAGGGGAATAACCATCCATTAACCAGCTATTTTAGAATATTTTAGGGTACCCAGGTTCCCAGGGTTTTGATTCATAGCCACATCCAATCCATCTCCATCACCATCTTCCAGGCCATCCCATGCCGCCTCTTTGTGTCTTCGGCCTGGTGGCTCCGAATCGCCTCCACCAGTTGCAGCACCGCCTCCGCCGCCTTTCCCATGCCCTGGGCTTTCTCGGCCGTCTGCTGCTGCATCAGCGCCACCTGGGAGGATCTGAGAAGGAGAACGCCCAAAAAAGAGGGAGGTGGTCCTAAAGTCATAGAATTCATCAGAAAACATCAGAAAACCAGTTCTATGACTTTCTGTATGTTTGGAGGTATATAATTAAAAATCACACCGAAAATTGTGGGATAAAATTTAAAAGAAAACAATGAAAACAAATCCGAATCCTTTAGCAAAACGGATTGGTTCTGCGGCCGACACTGGCCAGAAATTGGCGGCCGATCCCTGCATGTTTGGACAATCCCATCCGAATCACTGTGAAGATATAAGCCACTATCTTATTCAGTCCCCCCAAGTTTCTGCGGTGATATGATTGTGTAGTGACCATGCCTACCTCCCAGTTGCTCAGTGGGATGATGATTGCTGAGCACAGTACTACCATCACCAGTTTCCAGTGAATGTCCACCTCTAACTAATGGCTTGACAATCCAGAAATATTCTCAGTGGCTCTCTTGATTCATTTGTAGCCACAGAAATATCATGACAGCAATTTCGCGAAAGAAAGTCATCAACCACAGGTCGTTGCAATCCAAGGTGCAGCATCCCTGATGGAATCCTTCCTGTCTTCTGACATTCGATGCTTGGAGGACATCTGGCCGTGATGCAATACTGGTGGCTTGGGGCTTGGTCGGGATTGAGCGCTCTGATCAAGGACAAGTCGGGTTTCTTGACAACTCTTTGCTGGTCGTATCCCCATAAATCCTTGAACAAATGACATGGGGTTGTTGGTTTGGAGAGTTATGACGGTGTCTGTTGTATCATTCTATCATTCTATTCCTATTTTTTCTCCAACTTGGAACTTCGATTCTAAAATAGCCCCAGTCGATTCCCCATATTTCTGGTGGATCAATGGGCTTGGCGCAAATCCAAGTATCAATTTGCATATCATATGTAGTGGGTCTGTCAATAAGAGGATCCAAGTATCCAAGTATCAATAGTATCAATACTGGTTGGTGGTTTGAACCCCTCTGAAAAATATGAAAGTCAATGGGAAGGATTATCCCATATATTATGGAAAATAAAAAATGATAAAAAATGTTTGAAACCACCAACCAGAATAGGTATAATATTGAATCAACTGCATCTTCCCTGCACCTGGAGGAAGAAGGTGGCGCCGGCGGCATTTTCTCCACCTGCCTCCTGGCCGGGGCAGGTAAGGGAAAGGCAAATGGCTAGGATTTTACCAGCAAAAATGATGGTTTTAATAGTTATATATATATAATATGTTTTTATGTTTTAATGATGGCTTAAACAGCTTAGTTTTATATAATATCTTTTCGTGATGGCTTAAACAGCTCCAAATTGGGACAAAATAGGAGTTTTACCAGGTACTGGCGGTTTAGCAAGCTCAAAGGAGATTTCACCAGAAAAAGGTGGCGCAACGCCAGCTGAGATTTTTTTGTGCGGCGCCTGAAGAATCAGGTACAAATGAACCATCTCAAAATGGTGCTAATGTTGAGCCATTCATCCAAATGGAATATCATTGATATAGCGGGATAGAAGCAACAATCAAACATTTGGGTTCATCTCGTACTGGTGGAGACCCAATCTATGGCCACTTCAGTTTTTTTTTTCAACCATGCGATGTGGTTTCCAACATGTTGAGACAACCCCATGTGCGAAGGAAAATGATCACATGAAACTGGGGAGTTCCGGCCATCACCACCGGGTGCCGGCCAACCACATCGGATGCTCGCCTCCTGCTTCAACAGGGAGACTGCCTCCACAATGGCTTCGCGCTCCTTCTTCTTGTCATCTTGACGAAGCTTGTACTCGCCATCCTACCAGGGCTGGTAAACAGCTGGATCCAAACAATGAATGGAATGGTCTATGTTGGGATGTGCATAATGACTTGTAACAAATCATAGCAATGGGAAAACTACATACTTTCAACATCTTTCAACCATGTACAGCAAATGAGTCTTCAAGAACATCGCCATCACCGCACCTTGGCATCACATTTTTCGTTGGTCTCGGCTTGCATGCGAATCATTTCTTTGCCGGACTCCTGGCCAAGGCAACCCCAAAATCGACAGAGCTGGACCCGGGGAAATTATGAGGCACATACTATCTGGGTAAATTGTAATATTTCACTATCCTGAATTAAGGCCATTTGGGGATGATTCCTCTTATTAACCATGATTCCCAGTGAGGTCGCAGTGAGGTCGTTATAATTTACCCAGATACTATCCCAATATTCATGTATACTGTATATCTTTTTAAAAATGTCGGTTTTCTCTGTTTTTCCTTCCATACGGTGTGTTTGCACGAGTTTTGAAAACTGGAAAAAAAAATGAAAAAAACAGTGACTTGATCCATGCGCCTGTTCCTCGTCGTGGATGCGTTGAGCCTGTGCAGGTGTTGGTTCTCTCAGATTGTGAGTCTCAGTCCCCGTCGCTGGTAACTAAAATTTAAATCATTCATTTGTTAAGATTAGATCATGTTTTGTTGGTTTAAACTGATTTAAAAAAAAAAATGTTGTGCTATTTATCTTCCAAGAAAAATCGTCCCTGCAATTTTTTGGTGCTTGGAAAATGTTGGAAAACGACTTCCCGATCTCGGCTGGTCGATTTTCTCAGGATCTAACACCTCCAACTACGAATCCGGTAGCCAAGGAATCTCATCGGAATAATATCCATTATTTAAGTATTTAATATCCCTGGTTGATGACAATAACCTAATACTGATTTGTAATTGTAATTCCTGTGATGATTTCCATATCTTAATACTCCCCTAATCATTCCTGTTTCAGTCACGTAGTCATAAACCCTATTAATATCTAATTATATGGGTTTGTCTGAAAATAGGGTATATTCCCAATTATAGCCATAAAAAATAGGGATAATGATCATTAACCATTGGGTTTAGGGGTACACTATTAATATCTATATAGGTTTCTGCTGTTTCTGCTGTAACGCCACGAATATTTCCACATCCCCAGCCGTCTTTGCCTCGACCAGCTGCACCTTGGCCTGCTGAAGCAGCCGTGTTTTCTCCAGAACCTGGGCTCCAGTCACTAGCTGGCTACCATGGCTACCAGCTCGAAATGACCCATGGAAATGTATATGGAAATGTCAATGGAAAACATTTCTGGACAAACAAACAAAAAATCTGTGCTTCATGTTGTGCTTTAAGGATCTTTAAGGATGTTCAAATGTTGAAAATCATGTTGGATCCCTGTGGTTTTCTAGTCTTTTCCGATCCACCAGGCCTCGGCCTGCAAGAGAGACAATTGCTCCTGGTGCCACGCTTCCAATGGCTATTGATGGCTATAAAGATTTCTATAGCATCCTGGTCATTCATATCCTTTGAAGCTATAAGAACCATGGTAGAAATACTATGAAATACTCATCAGATATCATCAGATATCATCACTAATATATCACTCATATCCTATATGAATTCCTATGATCTCCTGATTTTTAGAGTGATGGCATGGTGGCATCCTCCCGCATCCAACAGGTGTCCCCCAAGGTTTAGCCCCACGGTCACCGTCCTTCTTGGCCTTGAAGAGGCTGCTGTGGGTCTTTCGCTTCGCCTCTTCCGTCAGGTCCAACTCGGAGCGCGTCTGGTTCAACTTCTCCTGGGGAAAAATGGACCAGCCGTGGCCTTGGACCTGAAAATGAGGAACAAATCCCATGATGGCCATGATGGCCATGTGACACGGATGATGATCAACAGTGGTTTCTGGGATCGACGGTCCTTGATCCCTCGCAGCAGGCCCATCACGTATCCACTGTCGGGCTCCAAGCTTTGCCTGGAACAAGGGATTAAACACCTCACAAAGGACGAGCAAAAGATGGGTGTGGCAAAAACCAATAGTCGATGTTTGGTTGGTCTGTTGGCCTTCAAGTCTTCATGTACTGAGCAATATAACCACAAATGTGCATAGTACCATCTGGTCATTTAACATAGCCATGGAAAATCCCCATTTTTAATAGGTAAACATAGGTAAACCATCTATAACATCTATAAATGGACCATTTTCCATGGCAAACTGTTAGTCATAACCAGAGGGTAACATGTTAAAATTGCGCGTTGAACATCGCGCCGAGGCGTCCATGTTCTTCAGAAGGATGACATGGGGTTGGCCTCCATGATTCCCCCATGAACTTGACCATCAGCTGGTCACCAGGAAAAGCGCATCTTTCCAAATAGTTAATAGTTGAGATAGACACATGAAACATAGGTTCTGGGTAAATTATAATAATTCACCAACCTGAATTAAGGCCATTTGGGGATGATTCCCCTTATTAACCATGATTCCAGTGAGGTCGCAGTGAGGTTGTTATAATTTACCCAGATAGGTTGTGTACCCTCTGGTTATGACTAGCAGTTTGCCATGGTATAGATGGCCTAGTTATAGATGGTTTACCGTTCTTAATAGCATGGTGATGTTCCATGGTTATGTTAAATAACCAGATGGTAAGTTAGATAAAACTATATGATACTATATGTGCCATAGACAAGGAACATAGTATTTGGTTTACGGTCATCCATCCCATTGTGGGAATCCTTATGCTGGCTATAATATAAAGATCAGTAAACAAATCCCTATTGATGGATTCATGACTATACCCGACTATACCCCCGGCAGATATAAAGATATCTCAAACATGAAACACACACATATATATATAAATATCGAAGAATCACAGCAGGATCACAGCAGTTTGTCCCCGCCTCTGCAGGAAGGAGCTTTTGGCACCAATCTTGGACAAGGCTTTGTCCACCTCGAGGTCGGTCAAGTCTGGTATTTCAAGTTGTGGTGGAACTAATTGTGGAACCAATTTCAACTTTTTCAAGTTGTGGGTTCTAGCCTGCAGTTGAAAATTGGATCTGGCATTTCAAGTTCCCATTTTCAACCTTAGGGTAGAACTGCTATGAACTAACGTCAGATATTGCTATACATGCTATACTGACATAATCTGACAAATTATATCTGGTAGTAGGGTAAATTGTGGCCAGATATTGTCATTTGATATCAACTCTGCTTCTATCGACCCTTGGGACGGCTTAGATGCATCATGTCATTTCTTGTGCTAGCCCATGACATTGGCAGCATTGCGTACCTTCATTTGCCATTTCTTCCCTACTAGGTATATGTCCATAAGATATTGCAACCAGTTGTACAACTATTTTGACTGCTAATATCAGGTGCATCCTATCTTTACTCGACCCCTAAAAAAAATCATTCGTTTGACCCGTAGCATTTGCTTGTGGATCACACCCATGTACTCTTGATTTTGGAGGAGTTTGGATTATACCCGTAGTGGGGCTTCGTTGTGGGTCCTCACCACCTAGGTGCCCTGGCCGTGCGCGCAGACTCGGCATTGAGGTCCACCTTTTTGCATGACATCTCTAACCAGTAGTGCTCAGTGATGGGGGGGGGTCCTGTAAATGGTCACTTCATAACAATTCTGGGAGGATACAGAGAAGGAAAAGAATTGCTAAAACGGAAAGATTTGAAAACCCGTGCAAAATTGCTGTAATCGGAGTGTAGCCAGCATTGCTGCAAGTAGTTTACAAAACCATCAAACGAAAAAAACAGCTCACAACAACATGGGTACAGAAGCAGTACGACCAATATCCAACCAACCCTGCACTACATGCGGTGGATATACCGGATATACCTAAAAATCTAAAAATAATTCCGGCCAACGATGGGATAGCAGGGGTTCTTCATCCATAATTCAAACATATTCAAATGGTACTCGTGATGTTCCAGCTGTCCCTGCACGTCTTAGTCTCAGTTGCTAGACCAAATGCCACATGGTTCTTCAAATCAGGTGCATCAAGTGCAGAAGCAATAGTTCAAGCATGCCATAGCATGCCTTACCCAAAAACAGACCATGAATTTCCATTAATTTCCATTCATTTTCATTCATTTCCATGAATTTCCCATGAATTTCCCATGATTTCCCTATTGAATCCTATTGATTTCCCTTGATTTCGCAAGCCGCCTCCTCGTTGTACTTGGAGGCTTCCTCCTCCCGGATGCTGGACATCTGGTCCTGCGTGTCCTCAAGGAACTCAGGTTTCAAACGTGGAACCCGTGGAACCATGATGAACCATGGGGGTTTTACATCCAAAAACTGTTGACCCAAAAAAAAACCTGGATCCATTCAAATTTAAAACTCTAACTTTGGGATTCTGGGAGTTGAAGTTCTGATGGTGCAGACGTTGATTTTGTTGGCTCCCAGGGAACCGAACCACTGAATCCTTCCGGATCAACACTCCAGTTGCCAGAACCATACCCACATGAGCACGGGTCAAAGGTCAAAGTTCCGGGTACTCTTCATGGCGATTTTTTGGGGCCTCGGCAGTTTACCCGTAGCCAACTTGTGAGGTTGCTTGTAGTTGGACCACGGCTTATCGACAGCTGTGTTTTTCTCCGTTTTCCAAGGTTTTGGGGTGGGGTGGGAGGGGTACGGAGCGGTCATCGATTCACACTACAGCTGTATTACATTGCATACATATTCATGGTTCAACATTGTCAGTTCCCCAAATTAAAACTGGATGCTTTCAGCTGTTTCCATGGCAAAAAGAGAACATGTTCATTCCCTTTGCGCTCAACAGCTGTGAATCTGTCTCCACACTGCTATGGGTCAAACTGTCAAACTAAACATTTCATACCGAAAACCATCCAGATCCGTAGCTTTTAGAGCCTTAATTTTTGGCCCATTCCCCCGCCCCACACCAAGTCGGAATCCTGGCGCGTTGAGATGTCTCATCATACTCACATGAATATTTATGGCTCTGGGTATGGGGCTACTCCAAACATGGATGATCAAGACACTCAAATGAAGAAAATATCATGTCTATCCACAGTTTAATTGGTTACAAACCCTTATATTATACAGTATGTACTATAGCTAATATAGATATACATATATATATATAACTACATAATATATATATAGTATACAATATATAATCTACAATATACTATTGTATAATATAATGATATAATATGATATTATATTATATTATATCATATTATTATATAACACTATATTATATATATATATATATTATTATAGGTTTAAATATGTTTAAATATGTTTAAATATGTTTAAATATGTTTAAATATGTTTAAATATGTTTAAATATGTTTAAATATGTTTAAATATGTTTAAATATGTTTAAATATGTTTAA
>Ga0126342_10001900_pt1 | contig 31086 bp, 30 predicted proteins | sample Cyp1metagenome_FD_92528 | JGI IMG/M metagenome (GOLD analysis project Ga0126342, IMG submission 92528) | Coral microbial communities from Lord Howe Island, Old Settlement Bay, Australia - Cyphastrea 1 metagenome | ecosystem: Host-associated > Invertebrates > Cnidaria > Coral ...
GTACCACATGTACCAACCGTACCGTACCAAGAAAACCAAACCTACCAGCCGTACGTACCAGACATGTTTGGATCTTACTTAAGGCCTCTACCACCTATCTTGAACCTAGCTAAGATTGGTGTATTTGATGATTCTATTGTTTTTTTGGTAATGGCGATCGTGATGAACATCATGATGGTGATGATGACGATGAAGAGGAGGAGGAGGAGGACGACGACGACGAGGATCAAAATGATGATGATGATGATGATGATGGTGATGGGGTGGCAGTGATGCCGACGGTGCTGTTGCTGGTCATGAGTGATGGTTTTGCCGTTGTTTCCGCCGCGGCTGATGATGACGATGATAACAATTGGTGATGGTTGTTCGTTGTTAAACTGATCATACTTCTTGGCGCTTCGTTGGACCAGTTGCACTTGCGAACAACCGAGGAGATGGGGTCCCTACTGGTGTGGGCAAGACCGCTATTGGAACTGGTTTGATTTGTTCCTAGCTGGGACACAAGCCGAGGGATGGGACATTCTTGCGGAGCATTTCATGCATCTTCACGCAATGTAATTGTGCATGTGCTATTTAAATTATTGCATTTTCATGTCACTGTATGTCCCCCGGAAAAGGAATACATATGAATTTACATGTTCATTCGTATGTTTCAATGGTTACAATGTTGTTAATTGAACTAAGATGTGTTTGGCAGGTTTGTTACCTTTGAAATGGTTTCGTTGACATGACCAGCCACACGACATGTTTTGGGAACCGGCAGGACAGCATTGGTGGACCTCTCCACGCAATTGGTGGCGGAAGACAGTTTCGACATGTTCGGAGCTTCGTTATTGCGTTTTTTTCGTCTGATACGTCCCCAAACTGCATTTGGAAATGGTGTTTCGTTGGCAATTTTCGAAAACGCATTCTATATTTTTGTAAGGGGATGATTTTTTTGGGGAGCAATGGGGAACTTTGTGAGGTCACAATAACATGGATGCGGTGGCTGCATCCGAGTGCGCTACTCAACCATTCAAATTCCACATGCTTTGTTTATTTTCAAAATATCCATGATGGGCAATGATTCTGATATGTTTTGTGCTACAATTGCTATTAAACATGCTAGTTGCAAAAAAACATTGCGCATGTGCTCATACCCTGCCAGCCGTTTTTCGTATTTTTGGAACAAGGTCTGGTCCGCATTGTAAAACTATTTCGTCTCTTGGCTGGATCTGAGATTAAATTTTGTTGATGTGGTCGATGGCGCGCGATTTTTCGGTGCACGCTGCTTTGAGTGATGGTATCAGTTGGTATTAATATGTATCAAGGGTGATGATTAACTGTTTTATACATGTATATGAGTATATGTATATAACTGTATATATATAATATATATATATATATATATTTGGTACCCCCCCTGAAACCTAACTTTTTGACATATTCATCAGATGGTTGGGTCAAAAGGGGGTTACCTTACATACACGCTAAGGGCATTTTATGTGTATATATATATATATATATGATTATATATGTATATATATTCTAATAGTGTAAAAAAGTATGCTATTGAGACTGATTGAACTCAACTTCAATGATAGCATTCTGGGAAGAATGCGTTCAGAATGCATTCTCTGCTAAAACCAAGAGCCAAGATTTCTCCAAGACTCCTGAGCCAATCTTGGTTCGAACCAAAACCAAGAACCAAGATTCCCCCAGGACTCCTGAGCAAATCTTGGCTCGAACCAAAACCAAGAACCAAGAACAAAGATTCCCCCAGGACTCCTGAGCAAATCTTGGTTCGAACCAAAACCAAGAACCAAGAACAAAGATTCCCCCAGGACTCCTGAGCAAATCTTGGTTCGAACCAAAACCAAGAACCAAGAACAAAGATTCCCCCAGCACTCCTGCAAATCTTGGTTCGAACCAGAAGGTAGCCTTTGTGATGTTTTTGTTTAAGCAAAGACGGCTCGCATTTGTTCATTTCAAGTACGCACAATTACTGTCAAAATATTAGGGCATACTGACTCTAGAAAACACAATGTAGCAGTACTTGTGCCACATGTGCAGCATGTTCTTTTAAATATCCAACTTGTTTTTCAACAAATATAGTGTCATGCAGAGAAAAACATGTATGGTATGTTCTTCAAAGTAACGGCTAAATTTCTGAAGAGAGTCTTATTTGATTTGAAGAGTTTGAAGAGATACTGAATTTGATTGGAAGGTGCCTTGTATGTTGCAGGGACTGTTTGTGCAACGTGTTTTTTCCTTTCAGAAGTATTGTACTTAGTACGTTAATGCATATTTACATGTTGGAAAAAAACACCGGTTGATCGAAATGAAGAGATATATTTTCAAGAGAAGTGGTTTTCTGCAAAGGAATGCTACCTATTGAAAAAGGAATGCTACTTTTGCTTAAGGAATGCTACACCCTTTGAATGAAAGTGTCTGTTTGTAAAGCCTGCTCTTGTCACTTAGAATTGGTTAAGAGAAGGATGCATGTTTGATCGTTTCTTGTAGTCATTTACAGTGTTTTCACTGCCTTTTTCAGGTTTGGGGAAAAGACCCAAAGTTGAAGGATCTTTTTCATATGGGTTGAATTACTACTTCAGGGAAACTTTGCAGAGAGGTTGAGGTACTTGGAGGTACGTAAATTATACTTAAGACATAGTTTGGAAGGGGTACGAACTAAGAGGTCCTAGGACCTCCTGAGACCCACACATCATCCAAAGTATTGAGCCACTGCAGCAGTACAACAAGAGAGAAGCTACATAGTAATTAGAAACAGGCCGAAGAAATATCTACCATATTGATCATCAAATAATATGTCTGCAAGATCTGAAGGTGTCCAAAATCCAAAATTTCATGTATCACAAAAAGGAATAGAAACACTGTAAAGACCAATGTAAAGCTTAAAATTTACATTTGGCCACAGTGCCTTGCGCATTCTGTCAATGTTTGAATTGAAACCCTTTGCTGGGAACACAACACGGTAGTCGAAAACGCTTCACATACCATCAAAATATGTCATTGTATCTACACGAAGCATCATGACTCATGATGATCAAGCATCCAAAGTCTTCAGATGAATGAAAAAAATGTTGGCTACTTTTGAAGGCAAAAAACAACAAAAACCACTGTAAAACACAATAACATTTCGAAAACAGTGGGTTTCAGGGGGGATTAGCATCTGTTTATATACATATATATATATATATATATATACATATATTTACATATATAGAAATATATACATATGTACTAATATATATATATATATATATATATATTTATATTTACACATCAATACATACATATATATACAATATATATATGTATGTATGTATATATATATACACAATATATATATATGTATATATATATATACCATGTGTGTATATATACAATACATTTACATGTATTATATTTTGTGTTTCATTTTGTATGGAAAATGTCACTTTGACCAAAATGAAATCACCAAATGTTGGTGATTGTGCTTTTCATCCCATGCAATTGGGAACATGTTTGTTCACCCCTGCAGGCCACATTTTAATTATAGAGGAACACTGATAACACCAACCAACATTGATCAACGATTGATATTGCCTCACAACATATTGTTGCTAGACACTTTGGAGCCACGAAAACTAGCAGGACATGTTGTTGATATTGTTGTCTAATGGTTACAAGTGCCCATTACAGATGATATTTACTCCATTCCAACATTGTTCAATTAAGGCAACACAATTGTGTTTTCAACCGAACAGATCTTCGTTGTAACATGTTGTAACGCGGTTGCGCAAGGTTACCCGGATGAGTTTCACTGAGTTTCAACTGCTGCCAGGTGTGAAATTTATGAAAGATTTGCGTTTGATGGTGAAGGGTTTGATTGCAGGCCAGGGTCACATTGTCCGGTGTGCCCATGTGTGTATTTTTTCTTATAAATCAAAAAGAAATGTTGACAAATTAGAGTGTTGAATATCCTTCCTCATTTGGAATGTCATTCCATCAGAGAAAATGTTTCTCAAGAGGTCAGACTTTCCAAACCGTCACGGTTTTGAATTCACGGTCAGACCATTGGATGTTTCTGCCAGTCATCGTGGTACCCCAAGTCACCATAGGTTTCTGCCAGGCATCAAGACCTTGGCTATGGCATTTGCATTACTCTTTGCCGTGCTCTATGAGACTGGGCGGCACGGGACAGGACGCTTTCGATCCTTAGGCAACATGGACAATACAGATATAATTATGGATGAATTGTGTTGTGTGATGCTCCAAGGTGGTTTTAAATATGTTAAATTGGGGTGCTTCAATTCTAGCTGCGACCATTTCTCCTGCACGTGTGCACGGACACATCTTTGACATGTCTCTACATATTTATAGTGTTATGTTGAGATACTATTGGAAACACATGTGGTGTTGCATAGGTGTGCAAATTTCTCCGGAAACCTTTCTCTTTGGAAGTCCTCATTGCACTAACCTAGATCTGGAAAGCACATGGCTTCCCTCGGAAAATCTACAAATGATGGGTTTTCCACATTTATGTTAGTTTGCAGGAGCGTACTTTGTTGGAATATCATTGAAAAGCCTCAAACCTGATGGTTAGCCCGGATGTTGTTTCGTCAAACTGGTAATTCGGCCCTGGGGCCCTGGGTGCAAGACTGTTCCCTTGGTTTGCTGCGTATGAGGTTGACTCAATGGCCATAGATGGAGGATATCATGGATGAATATATGCATCATTTCAGTATCTGACTGTGCATCTGCCAGGTTCTTCATTTCTGGAAACATATACAAAAAACCTCTATCAATAAACATGGGGAAAGCCTCGCAATTGTAGTACCTTTTTTGGGTGGTATTTGGATGGTCTAGCATGGTCTAGGTATTTCTAGAGAAACATAATATAAGACCACAATTAGGCACAACTCACAACTCCGCAGCTTCGCAGCTTCGAGTTTTGCTCTCCAGGTGATCTCGGGCTTTGCGGCAATCACAGTGCCTGGGGTGTTGAAGTGGGGTCAAATTTCAACTCGTTGGTGCTTGTGGTGTCAATGAAAAAAACATGGAAATAGAATCACAATTCATGAGAATCCCCAGTGACATCCAATTCTTCTGGGTTGACACCACGAATTGGTCAAATGATCATGTTCCAATGGAATGCGGAGGTACCATCATTTATTCAGCTCAGAATCAGAAAATACGAAATGTATAGCAAAATTGCGGCTGTATAGGCATCAGGAGTTCAACGCTTAAACCAGCAGAAATGTTATCGAAGCTGTTTCCCTGGAGCCTGATTTGTGTCCCAGTGATTAAGACATACTTAAGACATGTGGCCACAAGCCATGTTCAGTTTCACTGCTCAAATTTAACTTTTGTTGGCCAGAGCCCCATTTTAGGTATGTCTCTTTTGTCTCTTGGATGAAGCCAATTTTTGCAGACATTCCCCATCAAGATTTCTGGCGGCCATCACCTTGAGTCACCGAGCGTCGTCATGTCCCGAGGTTGGTAAGGACCAACGAACCAAAGATGTGCATTTGGATGAGTACTTCCACAACATCCCTGCCTCCATGTTCACTGCCTTCAGATGTTTTACAGGAGCGAGTCGGGGTGCTGCAAAGCCCCAAATCATGTCGCGTTTTTGTTAAGTCGTGCACGTTGTGTTGGTACTGTCATTCCAGCCACAAGAACAGATGAGTGAAATGTGTATGGCCCAGAGCTCTTGACACCCAATTTGGGGGTGTCACAATCGCTAAAAAGACAGCCTTTCCGCAACCCCAGGAGAGTGCATGAATGAAGCGGGCCAGCCCATCACTCACATGCTGGCGGCTCAATTTGGACTTCCTTTCATATTGGCTTATGTTGCTTCGTATATGCTGGTGACTATGGGCATCTTCAATGTAATCTTGGCGGTGCCTTGGCTGATAGTTTGCGATCCCAGAACGTACTTCATTTAGATTGTTCATGATTTTACCCCAGCTTCATCCCATGTAACTTCCAATCCCAACTTCCCTGCTAGAAAAGTGTGTCACTTAGATATTGCCAGACTTGGGGTACGTATATTCAAAGACATCCCAGTTAGTCCCAGTTATAGTTATAAGTAGGGCTACCGCCCTGGTGCCGCCGAGCCCCCTTTATGGGGGGCATGTCAGTGGAAAGAAAGGAGTATGGCGACAGAATACAAAAATAAGTTTAATGTATGTATGTATATGTACATGTATATGTATATGTATATGTACATGTATATGTAAATGTAAATGTCTATGTATATGTATATATGCATATGTATGTATGTATGTATGTATGTATGTATGTATGTATATGTATGTATATGTATATGTATATGTGTATGTATATGCATATGTATATGCATATGTATATGTATGTATATATATGTATGTATACAAATGTATGTATATAAATGTATGTATATAAATGTATGTATATATGTTTTGGGTTTGGTTTGGTTGTTTGGGGTTGGTTTCCGGGACTTCGACCACCGGCACCTTGGCTGCAATTGAACCTAGCCTTCAAGGCTCCTTTAGTTGCAAAGACAACTCTAGCACGTTGGCGCTGCAATGGCCATGGCTGAATGGCAGCGCTGCTGCTGCTGCTGCCGACGCTGGCATTTGCATGCGCATGTACAACAACTCCACTTGGACAAGTGGGACTGATGACTCGTGGGAATTTGATTTGCCTACTTTTGAGGCGTACTCCTGGGAAACTGTTTTGTGGCTGCTGATTTGCTTTCTTGTTTCCTTGGTGGTTACCTGCTGGTTGGGACAGTGTTTATGGATGTTTATGGTTTGAAAAGAAAACCTGGAATACCCGATGGAAAAAGTACAAACGCAAACATGGGAAACATGCGAAGATTTGTTCCTTACTTCGTTTGTGCTGTTTCCTGTTTGTCTGTTTTAGGCCTTCTAAACTTTTGACTAGACAGACGGTTGGAAATGACACTCATGTTAAAGGCTGTAACCCTAAGGTTAACGGTCCTTGCTCACAGGCCTGCTGGGTTGCCCGGTGGGCCGGAAAACGCAGGTTCAGGCCTGCAAGACTCAGGTACCGACGAATGGTTTGGGCCATCATTTGTCAAAGACAAAAATTTTGGGCCTTGGGAAAAAGTATAAGCGTACGACCAATCAGTTTTGCCCTCAGGGATCCTTCGATTGGTTCACAGACAGTTCACCCGAAGACTGTTGGATCGATAGCGTCTCTTCCAGTTTTGGAACCTCGTTTTTCTTTTCGGGGGGGGGGGCGGTTGGCAGTGAAGTCACTAAACGCAAACGTGTTGAGCATCAATTGCTCCAAAAGCTTCAGACACTTTTTGGCCAGTCTTGACGATGAATCTCCGGCCACCGAAACAGCATGGCACTGCGGGACAGATCGTGCCTTCGAATGGCAGCTGGTTGTGGTGCCGTCAGCTCCTGAACTGCCTGCCAGTGAGGGAGCACAGGCCGCTGCTGATGCTTCGCTGTCTCGGGCGCCTCCCCCTGCAATGCCAACGGCAGGGGCCGGCGGATAATGATTCTGAGATATAACCCAGCTACTAACCATGAATTGCTAAGTCCGCCACTTCTGGCATCCAGTATGTGGATGTATGTGCTGCCCCCCAGTCAGTTTCAGCAGTTTCTACCTGGTCTAGAGTTTGTGGTACATTGGGTTTGTAAACCAACAAACATGAATAGACTGGGGACACCACCTTGTACCTTTTGGATCCATTTGGTTGTAAATAGATCCTATGATGTCCGCATGATTTCCATTATGTTTCCATTTGCATGACATCCTGATTTTCAGGCCAACAATATCCAACATTTAATAAATCTAAGCTTAATATCATATGGTATGTTATGGTTTGTTCTTCATACCGTGCCGTGATCTCCGCAGTACGTTTTATAGAATTGCTGGTCATACCCAACAAACATTCTCAGTTTATCCCAGTTATCAGCCTTGCCATGGAGTTCTCTAACCTGCTAATGAATGGCTAGCGCAAGAATCCACTTATGTTTCGGGATAGAAGCCGGATATGTGACCAGTTGCTAGCTAACCATGGCCCATCTAAGTCATTCCTAGCCCGTCTAACTATGGAGTTTCTCATCAAGCCTACGTAGTTAATCTACTTATTTCCACCAACATACCTAAGTCGTCTATAACCATGTCCCCCACAAATCCCATGCACACGTGCGCTGCTGCCTTGGCTGCTGCAGTGCGCGCTTTGCAGCTGGCGGCAAACATTGGGCCCCATCTGCGCAACTTCTTTCAGGTCTACGTGGACATCACCATGCGCGCCGCCAAAGAGAACGACGCCACCACCGCAGAGCAGTACTCGCGAGAGTCGGTGCGCATCGCACGAACCACGCGGGAACTGCTGAAGAAGTTCGCAGGGGCCTACCATCAGTGGCTGGGTGAAAGATATGGATTTTTTTTAATGCCGCGGACATATAACTTATAACGTGCCAATAAAGAATGATAGATATTGGGTATCAATGCAGATAAAATGGGATTAACATTTTGAATGCTACGGACGCAATGGAGATATAATGGGATACAACCAAATATAACCAACAATTATGGTGATGTAATGGGGATACAACAATTTTGCCAATAAGCGATGGATATCAATGGGAAAAACCGCGGCCCCCATGTCCTTAGATAAGTTGGTTTAAACGTGGGTGAAAGGAATGGATGTGGGATTGAAAATGAGCGTGTAGCCTGCAGTAGTTCCACGTTGAAAATTGGGTTGGGGTTGACCGACCGTGGGCCCTGACACAGGATATAGTTGGGAAATGGGGATGGCTCAAAACCTTTTGTACCCTGGCCGTATGTGGTGCTTGGGTCTGTCTGACCAGAATCTTCATGAAATTACCAGCAAGAATGGCAAATTTGATGGAACAAATGAGGTCTTAAACCATCAGATTTGGGGAACTCATTTGATCTGATAGATGGGGTTGTTGCTTCGGGCAGCTGCTATGGGGTTGGGTCTGATGGGATAGAAAGTGTTGATATTGCTGATGTCTTGCAATTTCTGCTGGATGGCATGTTGGTAATGAATGTTGAGAATATGCATACTGACTGTATCACCTCTAGCCATTTGGATTTGGACCTTGTCAAACCCTGAGCATCGCCTTTTGATTACAATCACAAGTTTTTATTTTGAGGCCTAAGAAATCAAAATGCCTAGAGTTGATTTTTTCAGTCAAAAATCAATTTGAAAAAGATTGCTTTTCAAAGGCAAAAGTCAAAAGAGCAAATCAAAAGGAACTTCAAAACCAGATCAAACATATGTTTCCAGAAGCAGCTCTAGCAGCAAGGTTTTTGAGGGCATGCCTCATATCTCTAGGTAGCTTTGCACCTAAAAAATATGTACACACAGCTTGCTAAGGAACCCTGCTGGCTTTTTCCAAAGCCACCTGGCCTTTTCCAAAGCCCAAGTAGCCTGAAATCCTTTTCCAAAGTTTCCAGTCTACACTGTGCCTTTTCCAAAGCAAGGAGCTTTTCCAAACTAATCACCACTTTCCTCCTGCATGGACCTCGGCAAAAAAGGGTGCACCAAGATGCGATACTTGTATGCTACTTTTAAAGACAGGCGTGTGGATGATACTCCCATTGAGACTGAATGGTTCAATCTGGCCACCTGCCCCACAAAATATTTTGCTTTGAAACACCATTGCATTTGTGGGCTTAAAGATTTAGAATTCCACGCCAGATGGATGAATCTGTGATGTTGTGGATCTATGTGAAAACTCATTCTGTCCTTTTCCAAAGACCATTGGTTCAGCCAGGCATAGCTTCTCAGGAAATCACCAGCCAGCTTCAAGGCTTTTTGGTACTGTGATGAAGTGAAGTGAGAAATGTGTCAGCCTCACCCCAGAGCTTCACCAGCTTTTCCAAATGGGTAGCCACCAAGATCATTTGCTGCTCACATTCTTCCATTGTGTCTTCAAAAAGCCTTTGGATAACAGGAATGAAAGCTGGCAGGAGGTGCCCGGCTTCCCCTCCTTTGCAATCCAATTGGGAATATTTGGCCCATGGCTTTTGTGTGTCTGTAAACATGCTCATCCTGAGGTTTGTCAAGCGGCTTTTGCATTCCTGCTTGCTGTATTCAATTTGAATTTCACGGAATAGAATTGCCAATCTGTCTGCTGGCTTTTTAGTAGCTCTTTGGCCAGGGCCCTCAATGTAACATGCATAATGGAGAATGGAGCCTAGAACATGTCCATAAAGCCCTTTGCAGAACAAGAAGTGTAGTGGATCTCAACGAATATTTTTGCTTGAGATGTCTGCCAGGCATTCTTCATGGGTGAAGACTTTAAACTTTTGCTTTTCCAAACACATTTCCTTGTACCCTTTTCCAAAGGTACATGGAGTGAAGTTCTGGGCATCACACTCCCAGCAAGGCCAATGGCTGTTCGGATTACCAAAGAGGCAAAAAAAAACTCATCGTCTCCAATCACGCTCCACAGGACAGCCTTGTATCTTTTGAGATGCAATGGCTGGCCTGCTAGCTTGTGGAACACTGAACCCTTTTCCAAAGGTTTGTTGTCTGGATCCATGGCTGGGCGCCTGCCACCTGCCAATGCATCAAAAGACCATTTAAGGTATTTCCAAATGACTTCCCATGATGTCTTGCTGCCACAGCTTTTAGGAAAGCAGGCTAGGAGCCAGTGGATCAGCAAGGTGCTGGTGCTGCTGAGTAAGCAGCCCCAGGAATAGACCATTAAATTGTCATTGTTGGAAAAATCAACACCATCGCCATGGGCAAACAAGGGGATAGTAAGATCTTCCCAGTCCTTTTCCAAAGACATAGGGTGATCTTTCAATTTGTCATCACTGATTTTTGCAACCCCTTGAAGGCTTTGAGTTTTCCCTGCCCCAGGCCGAATAATTCATGGAAAACTTGTGGGTAGTTCTCACCCAGTTTCCAAAACGTCATATGTGGCAAAAACAATGATGCCTTTCCCGAAGCCTCCTTGGAAGTTTTTGGGTTTTTGCCTGGAACTTCCACTTCATAAGGGTCAGCAATCTGCACACTGCAGCAAAAATGGTTCATGATTTGTCTATGGCAATTCCCAGGCTGGGACCCCCAATTGCCTGTTTGTGCGATTGCCACAAGGTCCTGATGCTGGACACCATCCTGAATGGCAGAAGCTGCCAAGGATTGAAGTAATGTTGCACTCAGGACCCCTTTTGCCCAATGATTCAGCAATTTGTTTACTAAAGCCGATTCTGCAACAGCACCATGTGCCTTTTCCAAAGCTTTGCTGTCTCTGGCCTTAGGTGCCCTCCCTGATTCATATTCTAGCTGCCACCCTCTGAGCCTCTTTGCCCCTTTCCTACAAGCTTGAGCAGAAGCTGAAAAAAAGCTGCAGAAACATTAACCTGTTGCAAAAGAATAAGAGTGAGGGTTGAGAGTGAAGGTGGGCAGGGCATGCTTTTGGGAAGCTACCTGGGGGGATGGCTAGTGCAAAGGTATATAGAAATCCCTGCCACATATGGCTATATAGGGCCTGAAATCAAAAACAAAAAGCTACAAGTACATGTAGAAACCATGCCTTTACAACTTGATTTCATTCCTTTTAGGGGTGCTATGTATTGTATGTTTACATTTTACCTTGTCCCTACCCACCACCCTTCCACCAAGCTGCAGACAGATAGTGGCCTTTTGCCGGCTATGGGCCTATGTTGTTCTTGGCAGTGGCTTCTCCCATTTTGGAAGAGCTACTCCTAAGCTGCATGTTGGAAAGTGCCTTTTTCCAAAGGCTGTCAATGTACCCAAAATTGCCCTTTCCCAAAAGATGCACATGTCCCAAAACCAGCACTTTGCCAAATGCTTTCCACCAGCACTTTTTCAAATGCTTTTGTTGTCTGGCATGCAATGATCTTTTCCAAATTCTTACCTGCTGCTCCTAGACTCCTAGACCCCTTGCTTCCAGCCAGCCAGAGAAGCCTCCTTGTTGGCCAGCTGTTCCAGCTCCTTTGCTTCATCTTTGGCACCCTTCACTAGCTTGGAACTTTCTTCCAAGAGGGCCTTCAAATCAGAGCGTGTGGTTTTTCTTTTTGCCAGTCAAAGCCATCTTGAGCTGGGGCAAAACTTTGGTATGGTGGCTTGACCAACCTTCAGCTCCAGCCTTACCCTGCCTGCTCAGCTTTGGGCTGGCCTTTTCCAAAGCCACGTCCAAATTACTTTGTGTGCTGGACACTGTGTCCCTTGCTTTCCTTGCCTTTTTCAAAGCTTCCTTGAATTATTTCTCTTCATCTTCTTTCTCTTCATCTTCTTCCTCTTCTTCTTCTTCTTCCTCACCCTCTTTGTCCTTGATGGCCAGTTGCTTCTGGCCTTTTCCAAAACCTTTTCCTTTGCCTTTTTCTTTTTTTTGCCATTTTCCCTGGCCTTTTCCAAAGCCTTTGCCTTTTCCACCTGCTATGTCCTCCAAACCAAGGCCCATGGCATCTTGATAGTACAAGGTGTTGAACCTGTCCTGCTCCTCCTCCCTAGGTTCCATTCCCTGTCCCTGTTGCCATTTGGACCCCCTTGGGACTTACACTTGGCCCGAATCTTGGAGGCTGCTGTGGATCGGTTTTGGCGCCACACAACCCTGCCAGAGCTGCAGTGCAGCACCAGCTCACCCCATCCAAACTTGTCTGTGGCCTGCTTCTCTGACATCCAGTTGTCCATTGTTGTTGTTTTTTGCTTGGCCTCCACTTCTCTTGAGGCATGGAGGTACTTCTTACCACAGGTCTCCATAAGCCACTGGGCAGCTCTGAGGACTTTCTCTTTCTTGTTTAGGCCTTCCAGCTCCCCCTTTTCCAAAGTGTTATTTTTCAAATGTGCCTGGTGTCTGGACCAAACCTTTGCATGTTCCTCTTTGGTGAGGCTATCCTTCAAAGTTTGGGCTTGCTCTTCAGTGGTTCCTCCCTGGGTGGCAGCTGCTTTGATTTTTTCATCCAGTGACATGTTGCCCAACTTTTCCAAATTGGACTTGTTCAGATCATGTTTGGTTTTGGCTTGGGCTGCCTTTTCCAAAGCAGCATTTTTGGAGCCAGTGGCATTTGCCTTTGCGTTGGCTTTGGTTGTTTTCACTACTGCTTTTGGCTTTTTCAAAGTATTGGGCTTTCCCAAACCCTAGTCTTTTTTAATAGCTTTCATGCTTTTCTTAGGCCCCATGGATCCTAAACACAACTTGGTGATTAAGGCTGCTTTGGTTTTTGAGCCAAAAATTCACTAGGATGCAGCAAACAAAAACCGCATTCGAAAAAAATAATTGGCTGGAATTCAAAAATAGTACCAAAACAAGCTTTTGAAATCAGAAAAGAATCGCTTGAATTCAAAAAAAGATCAAAAATATCGAAAGAATCCAAAAATCCAAATCTGATCAAATCTGTTTTGATCAGGTTTGGATTTTTTTGTTTTTTTTAATCCAAGTGATTTTTTTGATTTCAAATGGTTTTTTGAAATTCCAGTGACTTTGTTTGGGCTTTCACTGATTCCAACAATGTTGTCACAAGAAGCCTTTGGAAAGGGGCTCTTATGTTTCAAAACAAAAACTAAAAACCAAATAAATTCCACATGCACATGAAATGTTTTGCTTTTGTTTTCATTTTGTTGTTTTGGAAAAGTTGCTTTATTCTAAGCGTTTTTGTTTTCATCAATTAAATATGTATATATATATATATATTTACGTACCGCTACATAATTCAAAGGATTATCACTAACCCATATAAGAATGAAGCCCACGATGAAACTTCATGTCTCTTTGCCAAGTGGCCGGTGTGAAAGTTTTGTGGTGAACCAGCCAGCCGCTGTGTCGGACCTCAAAGCAGCAGTTTGTTTCCTGAGGCTGGCCGCGCCCAACAGAACTCTTCTGGTTCAAACAGACCCAGTGGAAATCTGCGGACTTGAAAATGAGCAGTGCCTTACTGCTCTTGCACTGCAGCCGAAGGTCGCGACAACCTCTGCAGCGATGGCTTTGTGGTGTGTTGTAGGTGGGCCAGTGGTGACATGGGGAGAGAGATATTTTGGTGCTGACAGCTCCGAACTCCAAGATCAGCTCAGAGGTGTCCGGCAAATGTGCTGTACGGAGGCTGCGTTTGCTGCGCTCCCCGAAGACACATCTGTAGTGACATGGGGACACGTGCGTCTTGGCGGTGACAGATGCGAACTCCCACACCAGCGTCAGAACGTGCTTATTTAAGACTTTATTTTAAAAATAAGATTGCATTTTTTATTTTTTTTGTTCATTTTCATTATTCATTAGTTGTTTGGTTTGTCCAGCTGGCCACTTGTGGCCCTGCTGGTTTCTGTACAATGTGCATGTGAACCCTTTTCCAAAGGCTCTGCTGGTGAAACTGAATTCAAATTCTTTTCCAAAAGTTTCGAACCCTTTCTCAAAGGTTTGGAGCCGTTTTCAGGAAATCTCTAGATTTGTTCTGGGGCCCTTTCCCAAAGGCTTTTTGTAGCGCAGCCCTTGTCCAAAGGCATGCCATGGCTTAGGTCTTTTCCAAAACCTTTTGGGGGCCGCCTTTTCCAAAGCCTTTGCCATTGCAGTGGGCCTTTTTCAAAGCTTGCCAGCCTCCTATGTCTCCAGGAAGGCTTCAGCTGCCTGCTCAAGATCATCAAAGATTATGTCAATTGGCAGGTTGCCATGCTGATCTCATTGTTATCATAAATGACGCCACTTGCATGGAGCTTTCTGCACCAGCCCAGCGTGTCATGCATGCCCACGCTCTCATAGCAGTGGGCCCCCTTTACTTTGCTTCTGGTTCTGGGGCTGAGCAGCTGCCTGACCTGCTTGTGGACTTCATTCTCCCTCCACTGGGTCTCAACATCTGACAGAATGTGCACATCTGCATGGTCCATCAACTTGTTGAGTGTTTTTTTTCATTTTGGAAGCTCACCCTGTTCTGTTTTTTCAATGGTATTGTGCCAGTCAACTACCATGATTGGCTTCTTGTTCTTCTTTCTCCCGGTGTCCTTTTCCAAAGACCCAGTTTGCTTAACGGTGTCCTTTTCCAAAGACCCAATGGTTTTGTCTTCCTTGGTGTCCTTTTCCAAAGACTCAGTGGGCTTATCTTTCTTGGTGTCCTTTTACAAAAACCCAGTGGGCTCATTTTTTTTTGGTGTCCTTTTCCAAAGACACTGCTTTGTCCTTGTTGGTATCCTTTTCCAAAGGCCCATCCTCCTTATGCTCCTCTTCCTTTACCACCAGGAGCTCCTTCTGCCCATTATGTGCCCTCCTCCCTCTCCTGACCTGGCCTTCAGGAGTAGCCTTTTCCAAAGCTGGCCCAGCTGCCTTCTCCAAAGCAGCCTTGGGCTTCTTGGGCCTCCTCTTGCTTTTTTTCCTGTAGTTGCATTGGGTGGAAGATGAAGCAGTTTGATAATCTTCTTCCTCCTCCTCCCTTTTTTTCTTCATCTCCTCTGCCTTGGCTTTGCCAGCCTTTTCCAAAGCTGCAGCCTGCTCCACGAGGCTTTCCTCAGCATCTGGCTCTTCAATGGTCAAGTTGGAAAATTACTTGAGCCCTTTGGGCTTTGCGGTTTGAGCGGTCCCACTACCACTAGGCGTGTTTTTGCAGTTGGAGCCATAGTAGCCATACCTATTGGGAGGACCCCAATCTTCCCAGTCCTCCCAATCTTCCCACTCACCAGCCATGGCAGCCAGCAGCTTTTCCAAACTGCTGGTCTTTCAGGGCTTTTCCAAATCCTCCTGAAGGGTTGTTTTAACCCTAGGCTTTTCCAAACCTATTTCAAAAGTGTTGAAACCCTTGAAACCTAAATGTAATGCTGCTGTTTGCTGGCCGAGCTGCGCATGTGTACTGTGAAATGTACCTCCGAAATTGTGTCTGAAAATACTGTGAGTTGTGTGGTGCTGCTGTGGTCATGTGTGCCATGTGAGCCTGCTCATTGCTGAACAAAAACAGCTGCAGAAACACAACATGCAGTTGAGGTCTAAAAAAGCAAATGCCCCTTTTCCAAAGGGCATGCAAACATGGTTTTGTAAACTTAAAAACCAAAGTTTGGAAAGGTTTTAAAAACACAAAACAAGTTTGGGAAACATGTTTAAGAACATGTTTGATGATATGTATACTTACGTTTACATGAATTTAATTTCTAATTGATTTGTGTCTGTATATATATATATATATTTATATTTAGTTATTTACCATTTTGAGAAATTTCAATGTGTATATAAATATATATGTGGTGGTTTGAAGTGGTTTGTTTTGTTTGGTGGACACCAGCCTAACCCCTCCTGGCCCCAGTGCCTTCTTGGATGCATGTTTTCCTCAAGCAAAATTGGTTAGCTGCGGGCTGGCCCCATGTTAGGGCTTGCCTTGCTGGACACTTCTCAGATGCACGCATGCCCTTTTCCAAAGGCACCCACTTGCTTCAAAATTGCTGGAGCACTTTTCCAAATGCCTGAGGTGCACATACAGTATCTACCCGTTGGCACCCCATTCCTTGCAAAGTTTTTCCCTCAGGTCTTTGGCCTCTGACTTTGTCAATGATTCCTTTTCCAAAGAAGTCCAAATCTCACCAATCATTTGGCTGTGCCAATCTGGGCACACTTTCCACCTTTTTTCTGTGGTGCCTGGCAAGTAAGACCTGGGATTCTTCTTGGCCACAGTTTTCTTTATCTTGAGCCAAGGCTTTCTCTCCTCCTTTTCCAAAGAGGTTTTTTTCCATGGTTCTTCTTCTCTTTCTTGCCTGCATCTTTCTTGGGCTTTGCTTTCTCTACCTTTTCCAAAGCAGATGCAGGCCTTTTCAGTGCATTTTCCAAAGCAGATGCTGGCCTTTTCAATGGTCTTTTCCCATAGCCCAAGGCAGCTTGCAAACCATCCTTTTCCAAAATACCATTTGCCCAGCCTTCTTCTGGCAATGCACACTGCGGCAGAGGAAGTGCCTGTTTTTCTGTGGTGTGCCTGCATGGCTGTCTTCAAACACCTCTGGGAAACCATTGCCAGCCATGGAAACATCACGGTTTTCTTTTTTCAGCTTTCTCTTTGAGTCTTCTGCTGCTCTTCCCTTTTCCAAAGGAAGTGCCACTGGTTTAGGTGCCTGTTCCAAAGCATCTGGGATTTCCAGCAGCTTCAAACCTTGCTGCAGCAGTGAGAAATCATCTCTGCAGAGTTTGGCAGCAGCAGCTGTGAGCCCCTTTCTGCCCAGCTTCCTCACATGGAAGAGGATGCAAGAGGTTCTTTCCATTCTCAGGTTAGCCCACACCTGGCCAGAGCTCGAGGTGTCATTCAGCTCTGGCCTCTCAGCCATCAGGCTGATCAGTGCTCTCACAGGTTGAGGATGAACCTCTGCAGAAGGTTCAAGTATCAGCACTGACTTCCAGAGTCCAATGGTGTGGATTAACCCTTTTGGGCAAGAGCAATTGGCTTTGGAGACATGCTCATAGCTGACCAGGTTCTTCAAAACCAACACATTGTGTGCCAATACTTAGCAGAACTGAATCTATGTAAGGTTTTGGAAAGTGCCTGGCACCACCTTTTCCTGGGCCTTTTCCAAGGCCTTCTTCTTGGCCCTTTCCAAAGCCTTCACTTTGGCCTTTTCCAAAGCCTTCTTTTTTGCCTTTTCCAAAGCCTTCACTTCCACAGTCTTCCCTTTTGCCTTTTTCAAAGCCTTCCATGTTTGATGTGTATATTGGTTTCTATGTTTGAGCTATATACAGCTGCAGAAACATATGAAAATCATGTGCTGCAGAAGCAAAATGGCTACTAGACAGGCATGGAAAACACAAAAAACAAAAGAAAAACAACCATCGAAAACAAGCAAAATAAACAAGGAAATTCCTAACAAATTGCCTCAAACTGAAGATTTTTCCTTTTTGTTTCCTCTTCAAAAAAATAGCACTTTAAAAATCATGGTGGCTAATTGATTGTAATCAAAAGGCGGTGCTCAGGGTAGTTTGATAGGAACCCGGACCCCGGAATCTTTTGATGTTAAATTCCACGGATGCGTTAGTTTTAGTATGTTTTAGTCTTTTGAGTCTATAGGTTTGTAAAGAAAATTGGATCCCCAATGGCCCAGCGGGCTTATTTGTAGCACCTGGGGTGGCGCTTTCCAAGCGCAGGTTTCAAAACTTGGAAGAGCCGGATATCGCAAATGCCCTCCATGGCAAATCCAAAAGCAGGACTGCCACTGAGGTTTTTTTCACTGCGGCTGGTTTTGGAGTTAAAGGTGAGAAGCAGAAGTGGGCCATTCAAAATGCATTGGTTGGCTGATCATTCTCATTACAAGGATATATAAGGTTTATTCTTGAACTTAACCCATAGTAGCGAAACTTATCCACCAACTAATATATTTTGAACAGCTCAAGTGGGGGCCAAATGGTCAGTGAAGGATCTTCCCCCAGCTCTACCAATATATTTCCGGGGGAAGGCTACCCCAGGAGTTCTAGCTAAGGTGGCGATTGCTGCTTCGTTCGATGTTGTTGAAGGGTACAATAACGCACACGTGGATACCCAAAGAGTAGAGACATATAAACAACACAGTGCGTTACAGGAATACTAGCCCCAACCCCCGTTCATACCAAATACCCCCATCCTATGGTTCCCAAGGTGTGTTTGTATCTCCTATGTCCACCATGGTTTCTGGGGTCTTCAACATGGTCCCTGCAGTCTGAAGTCTTGAAATTCCCAACATGGCTGGTTACAACATAATGGGAAATTGAATTGATTGATTTGTTTGATTGTACCATATTTACCGTTTTACTTAAAACTCATTTTTTGATGGCCATAAATTATCAGAATTTGGGGTATAGTTGATACCATTAAATGCCACATTATCAGCCACACCCGCATTCGTTTCACGGAACACTGCAGGTGGGTTTGACTGAAAATAGGGCACACCAAAGAAACATAAATTCCCAGATTGATTATTCTCAATTCACCGTTAAACTAGCCATTATTGGGGATATCACCTACTTTCAGACATTATTGGGGATATCACCTATTTTCAGACATACCAAAATATCATTATGGATGGCTGTATATCCCCGCAAAACCTAACGTTCGCCTATGATGACATAGTATATCTCATTTTCCAACGGTTTTAACACATGTTTCATCCACGGCTCTAACCGCCTTGCAGGGATGGATTGTATATACACTAGTTGTGGCCCCTCGCCATGCGTACGACACAAAATTTGCTTCATGGTTCGTTTCACAACCATTTGCGGCAACAACCCAGCGCAGACTTCCTGGGGGTCCGTGGTTTTAGAAGGGCTGTTTCGTGCGAGAAAACACAGGCTCCGGGCAAACGTCCGGTTCTGTGCGTGTATATCCTTTCTTTCCCAGTGCATCCTCATTGTCATTTTCCCTAAGAATTGCTGGTTATATTGTATATATAACATATATATATATGTGGAGGTCTCTGAAAAAGGAATTCCCATGTCAGTCATCCATGACTGGATGATTTGCGGTACCCCCATGATTTTGGAAACCTCCAAAAATATGTTTGCCGGTTTATAAACCCATTATACAGCATTCATTAGCTAGTTCGATATCCCCACCATAAACCGTAGTTATTATAGTGATAAACATATCTATAGTTATGTTCAAAGTATACTTCGATATATCTACAATAAAACTCAAACATAATTAACATCATTATTCTGGTCACTTCGATTCACTTATATGTTTGATTTTTTTGATACGTATATCACCCCAGTAAACGCTTCGCTATGGATGTTCGCTGCCTCGGTGAATCGCCAGGATTGACGTCGGCTCGGCTAACCTCTTCGCGGATGAAGTCACGGAAAACATCGCCATCTCCAAGGCGGTCAGCATCGACAACATTTACAATTTATTGCATTGTATGGCCCTAAAAACAAAGTTGTAAGTCTGTAAATTACTCCATTTATGGAATAATGACCCCATCTATAACTTTATAATCATGAAAATACAAGTGGTATTTTGGGCTAAAAAACTGTAGGTTAGGGCCATGGGACAACGTTGACTCGTTTGCCTGGCCCATCTAAGCAGGGGCACTCCATGGTGAAATGTTGTAATCGTTCCAACATTAGGGGGAAGGCGAGTCAACTCAGATCAAGATATCCATCTACATACAGACCAAAAACACCATGGTATTCTTGAATACTCAAACCAATTAAGCCACAAACCATTGAACAGTGCTGACAACCCCTGTTGATTCACAATTAGTTCGGGGTTATACTACCCTATATGTGTATATATATATATATAGGCATATATATTGGAGATTATCATGGACTATCACAGTCCATTATGGGAATGCCATTGGATCTAATGTGTAAGAGCCCAATGAAATCAGCCAGTTTAAGATGGGTTAAGTTATACATGGTTAAAATGTTGTAAACCACTTATCAAGTGTGGTCACTCAAGCAGGATTGATCGAACATGTTGGGAAAAATTGAGGCTTGCAGGGTGTGAGTTGAGTTGGAATTGATAAATCCAGAGGATGGAGTCGAGCCTGTCGAGAAGATAGCACAGGTCCACGTTTTTTTTTACCTTTCAGATTTTTTGGTTTGATCTCCAAGCCCGTGTTTTGGGCATGTTTTTGGTTGCTTCTCCCGCTTCGAGCATGGCTCCAATCTTGTCTGATTTGCTGAAGGGAAATTGGTGGTGGTTTGAAGAAACCCCAGTACCTGTGTATTCGATTCGTACCCAAGCAGTGCTGCAGCCAAAATATGGTACTGAAATCTGTATGGAAACAACCAGGTATAATAAAGTCCAGGATGTCAGAATCTCAGAAGCCCCCCTTGCTCCAGAATATATAAACCAATTTTCGGAATAATCTCCTCCATGCTGAAAGGAACTCTTTCTCCTGGTGATTCAAGATCATCATGCGCAAAGCCTCATGGATGATTTGGTTCCTTGGCGATTCCCCTCATGGTCATATGGTGGGGATCTGTGTCGATCCACCCAAACGGCTTGCTCAGGCGCCCCGAAGTGATCTTAAAGTTGACTTGGGTAGGGGGCATGACAATCCAGATACTTGCGCTTGTACCTTTATATGATACATGTGTACATATATATATATGTCTATTCATTTTTGTATTATTGTACATTATACATATTGTTTCTTATTTCTTATATACATATTGATTCTTATTATACCAGTGCCTCAAGTTTTTTTTACATGTTGGTCGAGGAACTGCAGGACCTTCCACCTCGGCGATGATGTTCCCAGCTGATGTTGGAAACCACTGACCAGTTGACTTGGCTTGATCTACCCATTTTATTCGGTTGAGATCCCAATATCCCCCTAGAATGTATGTTATCTATGATATATTTGATTAACGACTTATATCACATTATGTGTAAATCTATGATATATGTTATCCCATGTTATCCCCAGATTTCTACGTCAACCTCACATTGATATCCCTTTCTTCCCTCTATAGGATTTGCCCCACGACCGTGCGAATCTCTTCGAGATCATCGATGCTGATGGTTCTAACCTTAGCATCCGATGTTTGTTGAAGCCGATGGCATAAAAGATTTTGTTAGAGTTTATATGTTGAAATATGTTGCAATAAGTTTGATATTAGGATATATATCTATATATATATGTATCACATCTATACATCTTATATATGTATATATATACATATTATAATATATATATATATATATATTACATACATAAATGATTAGTCTATCATATACCAATATATGAGTATGTGTATATATATATATACACATGTAATATGTATATACAAATACAAACGTTAAACAATCCTCATTCAAAAGGGAACATGTTAAACAACGTCCATTTTCTATCTACTCCAGAACGTTTACATATGTACGTATGTTTATCATGTATATATATATATAGGCATCTTTAACCTGCCCCACAATATTTTCTGGTGGCTCTCTAAAGCCAGTGGCAGTCAGACATATCCAAAGCCAGAAATTGACACCTCCTGCTACTAACATGGATAGCTTGGATTCCATCCGCTGTCATTTATAAATGTATTCATTCCCATGTATAAATGGAGCTTTCCTAAGTCATAGGGCTACCCCCAGTTATCATCCATTTCTAGATGGGATTTTCAATGAAATAAACGATCCAGCGAGCTCGAACCTACCGCCATTTGTTCTGTGGCTCCTCCCAGCATCGGTAAAATCTCATCAACATTCATCAACCCTCTTTGTTTTTTTTCTATGGTTTGCGAACTGGAAAATCATTATTTTTCTTCATAGAGCAACCATGTTCAAAAATAGTGATTTATGATTATTATAGAGTTTCATAGAAATGGTTTGATATATATGTTTTTTAAGAGTTACATCGTCATGTTCATTACCAAATGGGTTATTTTCCATCGATACATAAAATAGCCAGAGGATACAAGATATGAGATCATTTTCGGATCTTGGTTTCAATCATACATCAGACCATCAGGGTGTGTTTGAACATGTTGTTATGACAACGTTATGACCATGTCTTCAAGAGGGTAAATGATGATAAGCCATTGGATTTTGGGGTATTCCTATCGGGGCCGCTGTTCCGACTTTCGGGCTTCCAGGTTCTGGCACGCTGGGGCTGCCTGAGCTGGTGCAAGGTCGGGAACCATTGCCAATTTGCCATGATTTGCCCATGCTCAACAAGAATAGAAGAATAGTTAAATGCCGAAGTTGATTGGTGATTATGACATGAACTAACAGAATACCGTTTGATTTTCATGTAATGGAGATTAATATGGTATACAATGGCAATGTTGTATTACATACACCACATATGCGCAACCCAAAATAAAGATATCTAACACTAAAACCAGGGTTTTGTTTAGGAAATGTTTTATTTGCCCACAATAAAGAAACACCTTCGAACAATCACCTATTCACCTATGTTTTGCAGCAAAACATCCACGGGAACAGTATGGCACTCCCTGGCCCTGGACTGACATTGCATCATTTGAAGATATTTGAAGTCTTTCTGTGTTCATGAGCGGTCAACAATAGATACAAAGTTGAGAAGAAATAGATAAGGAATGGATAGAACTAGGACATTTCTCACTCAGTCATATTGGACCGTAAACTCTTAGATCAACGATATAATCGCTCCCTAGCAGCCAGTCATTTGCAGGTCTGCTGAAAATCCGTGGTGAAATCAACAAAAGCGACACTGTGGCAGCGTTCCTTGGTCTGTTCGGTTGCATGAGGATGCTAACTAAAATCTGTACACAAATCCATTCCAATTGATACTTGGTATGTTTGATTTAAATGTTTTTTTTGTACTATGGAAGTGCCATTATTGTTTTTGTTGTTTAACATATTTTTTGGTTTTTCACCAACAGAAAAAACGTGAACGTCTCCCCAGTTGAGCAAGTTTTGGGATTTAGTTCATGATGTTCCGGTCTTTGGGGGAAGGTGGTCAATCATTTATCTTAGGTATATATATATATGTGATATATAATAATATATTTATATATATATACATATTTGCGCACATGTCTACTTGTCAATGTATAATTCGTTACATACGTATTTTTACATTTATACATAGATGTGTTCGTTGTAAGGCTGTAAGGATTCCCATTATGGGATGACGGTTGCAGACATACGAGGTATATGCATGTGACATACATTACACGCTGTACATAGTAACTCCAAACAAGATAGAACAGTGAAATCATACTACATAAAGCAAGTATGGGCTATGTTTCTATTATTTGGGTGTTTTATCAAAGTAGATATTCATGTGTATATGTATGTATATATATATGTATATATACATATATATGTCGCAATATGAATTTACCTAGGATGTCAAGATCGACATAGATGTTCTGCTTCTGTCATCAGTCCCTTGGCCACTACCAGGACTTGCCAAGTGGCTAAGGTATGCTTTGCTCTTATACTCGTTTGTTGGAATATGTTGGGTACCCAAGTCATACCATGGTTTATCATGATGTTCCCCTTTAAGGCTTCTATTTGAGGAAGGTTTGGACCCATATCATGTTGGTGATTCCTTATGTCTCAGTAGTTCCTGATACCATCGGATGAAACTATGATTGCTTTTACCGCTTTGACCGAGCCATTATTGCTGATTCACGTCCCCATTTTTGGTGATCAGGTGATCTCTATTTTCGGACAGCTATTGTTGGAGATATATCCACATTAAATCCAGGGTGCTGGTTGATTTCCAGCTATTGGTTGAAGTTATTGGTTGACTATTCTTGAGTGTTGAAGGGAGGGAGGAAACTATGGGTATCCATGTAGAATTTGCTATGAAGAGCCAAGGCACTACCAAGAGTTTCCCAGCCACATGATAGTATGAGTATCAGAACTGCTTTTGTGTCCAGCAATATGTTGTTTGATTGTTTGACTGTTGATTATTTGATTTGTTGAGTTGTTATTATTGAATGTTTAACTGATCTTACTGTTGATTCTGAGTTGGATTCTTGATTGTGGTTTCATTATATTTTGCCCTGACATGGATCCATTATCTAATTGTTTATGGATATGTGCCATGGTTTCCTCCAGATTTTCCCTTCAATTAATCCATTAAGAATTCTAAGTATGGTTGGTTTCCCAAGTATCATCCCCTTATAGTCCACAAAATCACAATATAATCACCATAGAATCACCATATCATCACCATAGAATAAGTTGATGAGCATATCAGTACATATTTCGAGATGTCACATGTTGATTGTCAATAGTTACTATATCATCATTCCCATCTCATCAACGTCAAGCCGTCAAGTTCTCTTTCGGTTTGCAGGTTACTGGCTACGAAGGCGGTCCAAGCCCAAGTGAGCGACTTGATGCAGGACCAATGTTGGGAAGATGGGATTGGTGACTGCCATGTTTCAATTGATTGGTTTAAGGAAAAATCTACAGGAAAGACCCATATTTCACAGGAAAATCTATGGTTTCCGGTTAAAAGTTTCCCTTAAACCAATCCAATCAATGTTTGATTTTTGTTTGTTTATTTGAACCATCTACCTTTTTTTTTGATTCATCCAACGGGGAGATCCAAAGGTCGGATGCTTATCTCGCAGCTCCAAAAAGGGCACAGAAAGACCAGCCAAAAGTTGGGATAGTTGGGTAACTACTCGGGATTGTCCATCAGCCAAGGCCAAATCACATTGAAAAAGGGGATACCCGGATATTACTTATATAATCTGATGTACTGTTTACACCTTATATATATACACAGGTGTATTTACATATACAATATACATATTTATATATATATGATATATATATATATTTGTATATATGTATATTTGTATATATGTATATATAGTATATATGTATAAATGTATATATGTATGCATGCATGTATGTATGTATGCATGCATGTATGTATGTAAGTATGTATGTGTGTATGTGTGTATGTATGTATGTATGTATGCATGTATGCATGTATGTATGTATGTATGTATGTATGTGTGTATGTATGTATGTATGTATGCATGTATGCATGTATGCATGTATGCATGTATGCATGTATGTATGTATGTATGTGTGTATGTATGTATGTATGTATGTATGTGTGTATGTGTGTATGTATGTAATGTATGTAATGTATGTATGTATGTATGTATGTATGTATGTATGTAATGTATGTAATGTATGTAATGTATGTATGTATGTATGTATGTATGTATGTATGTATGTGTGTATGTATGTATGTGTGTATGTATGCATGTGTGTATGTGTGTATGTAATGTATGTATATATGTATGTATGCATGCATGTATGTATGTATGTATGTGTATATGCATGTATGTATGTATGTATGTGTGTATGTATGTATGTACGTATGTATGTCTGTATGTATGTATGTATGTGTGTATGTATGTATGTATGTATGTTATGTATGTTTTGTATGTTATGTATGTTATGTATGTTATGTATGTTATGTATGTTATGTATGTTATGTATGTTATGTATGTTATGTATGTTATGTATGTTATGTATGTTATGTTATGTTATGTTATGTATGTATGTATGTATGTGTGTATGTATGTATGCATGCATGTATGTATATGTGTATATGTATGTATGTATGCATGTATGTATGTATGCATGCATGTATGTATATGTTTATATGTATGTATGTATGCATGCATGTATGTATGTATGCATGTATGTATGTATGCATGCATGCATGCATGTATGTATGTATGTGTGTATGTGTGTATGTATGTATGTATGTATGTATGTATGTATGTGTATGTATGTATGTATATATATATATATTAAGTATATAACTAATAGATTTCCAATCCATCATATGACCCCTCGGCGATTTATTTTTGGGGTTTCCTGAGATCGAATGATGATGATGATGATGATGATCCCAACTGATATTCATACCTGTGGGAGAGGCTGAAAGAAACTAGATGAGACGAGTGGTTCATATGGACAAGGTAGATTGGGAGCAATGGCTTCACGCTTGTAGTGAAATCATGTTCAAATTGTTGACATGTATAGCCAAACCACCTGCTATTAATGTGCCATGTGATACTTTACATGATGGATCATGAGCATGGCCCTGTAGAGATAAATACAGTTTGATTTGTTGTTGTGATTAAAGTTGAGTGTATGTATATATATATATAGGTATGTCATATAGCCCCCCAATAGATACACACCTATTTACCGCCATTTCAGTAGGATTTACGTTTCTATCTTTTCGGGTTTGCTATACATACAAATCAATCAAGTTCATAGGTTGATGCCCCGGCTACCCGCATTCTGGGCAGGAGAGCAGCAAGAAACTGGAGAAGTTGGAGACTGGTTGATTTGGCGGATGGGCGGTTTGTCTGTGGCGTAGTGTTTGTGGAGATTTTTAAATGTTAGCTGGTCGGTGGTTTGGAACAGTTTTAATTTGTCCATATTGGGAACAATAATTCCAACTGACTAATATTTTTCAGAGGGGTTGAAACCACCAACCAGTTAGCCTTGCATTCTAAACATATATTCGGAAATCAGCACTTGGGACATGGAAATGGTAGGTGATTATATGCGTCACGTGACCAGTGGTGCCCCAATTTGTTAGCTAAGATGGTTTATAGTTTCAAAAACTGTTGGGCTTATGATATATGCGTAGATCTATCATATCTAGAGTTGATGGTTTTTAATCATCTGTCATACGGCGGCACCACCTTGTATGGGTCTAGGATTCAAAGAATCACTTGGACGAGCGGATTGTTATTGTAGAAGGCCCTGATTTTCATGGGGTTGTTTTCTGTAGGTGTTCCTTTATATACCAACCCAAAGTTGCGACGACTGTCATTTAGGTTTGTCCGACAATATGGTACCCGAAATGCATTGGTCAATCATCAGGTTTCCCAGTAAGACAGATAGACCATGTTCAGACGCACAAAAGTTTGCGGTGGAAGAGCTTCAGTCGACATCCACTGACAGCTGAAGTCTTAGGAAAAAGAAGTGCAATTGCGTTTCGCTGAAACTTGGTGAATACGCGAGGATATGATCGGGATCCGAGAAATTGGCATTTAGCCCATCAAAATGTGGGTCAACCCCAAATATGAAGTAAATATGAAGGATTCTTCACCATCAAAAATGGTGATTTGACTGATTGGGTTCGTCCCGCTGGTGAATTCCTTGAATTTTCATTTCAACAAATGATGAAAAATCAACTTTGGTACGGAACCGGTAGCCTATTTTCAGAGAAACCCACTTGGCTGCGTTCAATCCCTCACGCTCTGATCGAAGTGATGGTCCCACTAGATGGACCCATTTTTTTACTTCACGGCCGACCCTATGGATGAAAGATGCTGATTCCCCATGGAATTTTTGGCCAAAGATAGGGAAGTGTAGGCCGCCAGGGACCTTGGATGTAGCACGATGCCACTGGGGCAGTGGCTGAGGACATGTCTTTCACGTTGAACCATGCCAAGATCTTCGCTGGTGAGGCGATGCCAACGATGCCAACCAGTCCCTCGGCACATGGTCCACAGATCAACATCCAAAGCCTGGAATTTCAACTGGTCCTGGAATGATCTCTGAAGTCAGTAAGATGATATCACGCTGCTTGTGTAACAGTTGCTGTTCATATACTAATTTTATAGGGATTTATAGGGATCATTCGAAGATTAAAAACCATCCTGCAGCCAGCAGACCAAAGAGGCAGCCGGAAATGCATTGTCATCATCACCGAGATCATCCAAATGCTCGACATATGTTTGTCCATTCTTTACCAAGATAAAATCATGCAAAAGTGACAACATCCAATTAAATAAACAACCCTCGGCTTTCACAACCCAACAAATCGAACGCCACGTTTGACTGAGAACATCAGGTGCCATCAATCCTGGTGTCAACGCAGTGAACCAGTCGCCCTCAATGAGTGCCGGCAGTGCCGGTGCTGAGAACGGGGCCGAGATCGCCCATCTTCAAGGATGCGAACGGTGGGCTATGGGATGGTGTGATCCTCCGGGACCCTTTGCGCTTGTTTTTTTTTCCGTTGCACTGAAGCGTCCTCCGGAGTCAGCGCTTGGTTTACTGCTGTACGACCCTAAACCCGATATCATTGAGAAGATTTTAGAAGTATATATCCACCATTCAGATCCAACCTGAGAGTCATCGCTGATAGATCCACCCAGTTATGTCAAGTTATAGTTCTTTTCTCCAACAGAAACCCACAGATTGGTCAACTCCCCTAGGATTTCCCAGCTTGGCGGGTCTGCCTCTACCAGTTCGTCCAGGGCTGCAACTTGAAGAGGAGGTACCTTGCATTGGAAAGCAGGATCTTCCTGGCTCAAAAAACTGGTTTTTATATGTTTTAATATGGTTTCGTGGTGTTGCTGGAATACTTTTCATATGGAGGAAACACCATTTTAATCTAATTGTTTATCAGGGTATTCTCTATTGAAATCGTAGTTTTTTGGGCTCTCAACAAAGGTGTTGACAGATTTGGGGTACGTTAGACGGTTGTTGAACAGATTGAGACATGTTTTATTTTTCGGCATGGTTCACCAAACTGGGACAGCAGCCACCAGCCAAAGATGGAAGATTCACCAGCCAAATATGGAAGATAGTCACCATCAGGCACCCATGGCCATCATGGGATAGCAACAAATTGCAGCATGTTTAATGTTTGACGACAAAAATCACTAGATTAATCAACATCAAACTTGGAAATGTTGACAAAACAAATACGGATCGAAGTCTGAAGAACATGGGGTCACATCCCAAACGATATCGATTGAACCACCCATCAGTTCGCAACGAACGTCGGTCCATTTTCTGCAGGCCGATCCGAAAGCATGAGACAGAGCTCTGGTGCACGAGGTCCTGAAATTCTCGAGCCGCCAGAGCTCAGCAAGTTCGATAGTGGGGTGTGGTAATATATTAATATATATATATATAATTATCCACAATGTAATATATATATATATATCCTGCCACCAGGAGTTAGAAGGAACCAGGACAACAGAATCGATTCTGTGTCAAATTCTTGGGAAGATTCAAAGCATAAATTCACTGTGTTGCTTTGCGTTTGGACGGATGGGTTCCTGGTCCTCGAATTTTTGTTTCTGTTTTGTGACATTGGCAAAGTGACCTTAAAAACAGGGCTGACTCTAGGCATATTAAACATCTTTGAACAATTGCAAGGCTACGGCTACAATTTTGTTTTTTGTTTCGCAGGTGATGAGGCCTCACCCCAGATCTGAAGCATGGTCCGGTTTTTGACCACCATGGCTTTCACGCCATGGCTTTTCGTGGCAAACTTCACCTGTTCATCCAAAGGATGCACAGATTTTCGGCTGGTGCCGCTGATCCCACCTACGTCATGGTGCTGCATAGGTCATCACAAATCACAAATCCAAAAGGGAAGGACAAAAGACATACCTTGAGACGCTCACACAGTTTGGAGTGGCAGTCACATCTTGGTCAGCCCAGCTTTTACTTAAAGACCCCTTGCTGAACGATGCTACTGCCTTGAGTAAAGCTGATTCAGTTGAGGGAGCGTGATTCACTGTGTCTGGAGTAGGGTGTATTCCCCTGACAAAACGGGTTGACCAAAGGATCTTCAAACTGGTCATAGACTTCTGATTCCGCGAAACCCGGGGTCCCAGCGAAAACCGGAGCGAGGGACCCGAGGTTATCATCCAAGACAATCTTCATTTTAGGTGTGGAAATCAATGGTGACAAAGATACAAGAGGAATACCGGGGTACCCCGAGTTGGAGAAGCACCTTATATACAACAACTGGTCGTAGTACTCGGGTTTATCCAATTGAGAACTGCTCTATTGAGCACTTGATTATTAAAGAATCAGTATCAAAACGCAGATCGAAGTACCTATATATGTAGACTCTCCAAGTAACTAGAAAAAATGTTGAACGATGTTGAACGTATTACACTTCTGGGGATAAAACAACCATTCTTACGGATTATGGGTACTTGGTCCTCGGAGGATCTAGGTACTGGTAGTCGACATCGCGCGGCCGCGGAAACCGTTTCTAGATGCACAGGACCAACAAACCATGGCAAAGAATCTTCCAAAAAATGGAGATGTGACATATTAATGTGCTGTCAGTACACCCTTTCTTGTGTGCGTGTGTATATATATGTGTGTGTGCGTGGCAAAAAGCTTGGTGACAGTGCGAGAAATTTGACACATGTTGAATGATTCTACAAAGGTCGTTTGGAAAAGGATCAACAGTGAACAGCTGCATGTTTTCCAAGTAGCCTTCCAATGGAAAAGGACAGTTTCGCGCGATTTCTGGATGCCTCATGGCAGGTGTGGCATTGGGGCACAATCCACGTTGCATTTTTCATGGTTGCACATATATCATATCCTACATGGATGAATATATATATATATAATATATATTTATATTTATTAAAATTATTATCGAAGGAAGTTTAGAAGTCAAACTTCCGACAATATGGACAGATGAAAAGCAGAGTAGGGGGGAGGCAGAGAGAAGAGGAAGATTAGAAGAGAGAAGATGAGAAGAGAAAGAGTCAGAAGAAAGAAGTTACAGATGCGCGAAAAGGTAGGAAAGTCGCGAAACATTGTGTTTTTCCAATGATTTGTGGCTCAGGAGGGTCGAAAAGTAGGCTCGCTAAAGCGGCGGGTGCGGAGCCAGCTGGTCACAGGAGCGATGAAAAATTGCACGCCGTTGTGGCGCGAAGCACA
>Ga0126342_10001901_pt1 | contig 31081 bp, 36 predicted proteins | sample Cyp1metagenome_FD_92528 | JGI IMG/M metagenome (GOLD analysis project Ga0126342, IMG submission 92528) | Coral microbial communities from Lord Howe Island, Old Settlement Bay, Australia - Cyphastrea 1 metagenome | ecosystem: Host-associated > Invertebrates > Cnidaria > Coral ...
AGACACGGTCGAATGAAAACCTGTGTGCAACCTTCAGGCCAAAAATGGTTCTCAGTAAGCGTCAGTGGTTGAAACTACCTGCGCCCAACCTATTGCAAAAATGCTCTCAAGAGGTGTTCCCTCGGATGAAATCCTTTGGCTTCATGGTGAATTTAAAATCAAAATTCTAAAATATGTAAAAAGGGACCAAAAGATAAAAAGCTGAGGCCCAACATTCTTGGGGCTAAATTTGGCTAAAATGGGGTTAAATTTTGGGGCTCCAGCTCACCCTTTTCAGCCAGGAGCCCCAAACGGGGATTATATATATATATATATATACAATGTATATCTATATTGTATTGCATAGTACGTATGCATCGACAATACATAATATGATCATGTAATTATCTGGACACATGTGTGTGTCTTTGGTCGAAACTGGAATCCCACACACTAGGATGGTACGTCAACAAAAAAAGGACTGGTCATTTGCACCTATAAACCATACAATTCTTGGCTATGCTCAAGATTGAAATTTGAATCCCGCTGTCCACTGTCTATATCCATGTAGATTGCTTTCTGCTTTGAAGGGTATGCGTTTCTCACGCGGCCATGCTACTTTGCCAAAGGCGCCAAATGGCAATGACATCCAACCGAAAGAAGTTTCGCTAACGACATCAAACAAAGCTAATCCCAAACATCTCGTTCTGGCCTTGCTTGTGACATGCTGGATGTACTGATAATCAAACATGGCAAGAATTCAATGTCACTAATAATTTTCATGAATGCTCCACTGTTGAAAATTTGTCCAACCGTTGATGTACATGAATTTTGAGAAAAATTGTCCACTGTCCACCATTTAGTTCGATGATGTTCCCATTTCAATGCCCATTTACTGGGAGAAATCCCAGCCAAATCCCAGCCATGTTTGACGGATGCCTTGGTGCTTACTGGGAGGGGCTTTTCTTGTTACGGATGAAGTTTTACACGAGGCCTCCGGGACGATAAACAATCGGGACACCCAGAGTTTCCGAGTTGCAGACTTCATGGGCCCCATATTCTCGAGTACATACATATATGTAATATATATATATATATACACCATCTATCCATCCATCGATCTATCGATCTAATTATCTATGTCTATCTAACATGATATAGTTTTCCAATGCATTTAATGTTGTATAGACTTATAGACTATACTTATAGACCATATTCATTATACCATATTCTCCCCCTAAAACATCATATCTCCTTGCTGTTTGCCAAAACTCCGAGGTCGGCACCAAATAATCTGCGTCCAGCTGGAACCTGTTGAATCTCATATGTTCTGTCTCTTTGGACATCTCCGTCTCCCTCAGCCACAAGTAAAATGGGCAAAATGGGAGAGGAATTTCTGGAATTCTGCTGACATACATATGGTGAAACTAGAAATGGAGGACGCCTTGGAAAACACATTGGTTTCAAGATTGAAAATGACTAGTTTTGGATGATGTTGGAACCGCCCCATTCATAAAAGCCCCTCATGTACATCCAATTATGGTGTTTTGTGACCAAAACCCAAGCATATCCCGTTGTGGATTCAATGGGCTATCCAAATGATTTTTGTTGGTGGAAGATCCAAGTCAGGCTTCAAATTTCCCATTTCTAAAATGATGATGTTCCTATACTTTTCCATTGTTGCCCCATGTCCATTTCCAGAAAGATTAGAAATGGGTAAATCACATCAACGTGAATCAAACAACTAAGCAACGCGGCAAGTCAGCACATCATGGTTTTCACAATTTCCAAGACGGGGCCATGAGTTAATGACCCAGGAACCTTGCGAATCCCCACTTTAGTAAAGCTGATGTTTCCCAGGATTTCCTAAATCCTGGTCATTTGCGGTTTTCAGCCAATCCAATTGTTCATCATCCAGGTTCTTTTTTGATTCCAGCACTAGCATGCTCATAACTCATAAACCAAGGTACTTGTATCTTTGAATCTGTGCCTGGCATTCCAAGTAGAAGGAGGGCAACCAACTGCTCATGTAGTGCGCCTGACCAAGGCGGCGTCATGGCTAGATACACGGCCCAGTTGAATGGCAGATTTCGAGGGACACACTGAGTCTTCACGCTTTGCATTGCAGGATTCTGATTCTAAAGATTTATGCGGATCTATATATATTAGAGTAAGATTATTTAGAGTGTAAGATTTAGAATTACAGATTGTATGGCAATGCAAAATAAGATTCTTATGACAGATTGTAAGATGATTTTGCATGTTTTGTACTTATTTTGAAAATTTTGATGTCTCAATCTTGAGTAATTCAAGTACCTTCCAAGCAGGTCTGGGAGCTAGTATATGGATGTTCACCACGAAAAAAACCTACATCAAAACCCAATGTAGGGGTAAATGTGGTGAAATACAAAACCAAAAATGGCGATAAAACCAAGGCTACTTGGGATTACCAACTTGGAATTTGACTGATCTATACAAGCAACACAATCCAAGAAAAAACCTTGCCAAAAAAAAACCTCAAAGCACCTCGTCTTCGAAGTGCTCCGGCACCTCCAGATGGCTGTGATGTAAATTGGGAAGTTCATCTGCAAAGTGATGGTAGAAACCCCAGCCATTGTTGGGATGTAGGATCCCCCCGGCAGGTCGGTGACCCCAGCAAAAAATAGATGGTCAATCCACCCGCATTGGTGGTTGGTGGTGTTTTTTTCAGCACATTGTGTTACATGCTCCATCCGTCTATAGGGGGTGTTCACCAGCTGCCAAAAATGAAAGACCAAATGGAATTGGCAAATACACCGGTCGGACAAGGTCTATGGATTAGTCGGGATTAGAGTCCCAAAGGAATTGGGTAGGATGACAGTCCCAGCTAGCACCTGGTTAATGAGATGACCCTTCTGGATAAGTTAATAACTAAAATACTTGTATTTTTACAATATAATATATGATATCTTATATATATATCATATGTATATATATATATATATCATATGTATATATATATATATATATATCATATGTATTATATATATATATTTATTTATAGAGTGTGTATAATATATATATATATTGTGTATACACCCTCTGGTAATTTGACAAGGCTATGGAAGAATTTTCTATCAGTTTAATGGGCCATTTCCACCATAGCAATCTAAAAGTATACCGAATGGCTATCAGGATATCCATATTACATCCTATTACCCGCAATTTTGCTAACATACTTCAGCGGTGATTATCTACGTGTTTGAAAGTTAAAACAACCCGTCGAGCCATTAAAACGGCGTCATTTTCGCATCTCATGAAATACTACTTGGTTGATAGGTTTACCTACTAGGCTGTTTTTTCCATAATTAATATATAATCCCATTACAATTACAAACCAGCTAGTATGATTCCCAACAAATTCACCCATCAACCATGTATTATAACTGGTTGGTGGTTAACCTACCCCTCTGAAAAATATTAGTCAGAGTCAAAGGGGATGATTATTCCCAATATATGGAAACATAGAAAAAAAAAGTTCCAAACCACCAGCCAGATAATTATTGAAAAGTATGATCATGTTGTTTTTTCATTCCCAAACACAATCACATTCTTCATAAATTCATTCTATGTCATATAGATTATCCATTTGTCATCCCCCCAAAAAAAATCTTCACAATTTCCAAACAAATCTGGAAATAGGGATACCCCCAAATCATCCATTTTTCTTTGGGATTTTCCATGAAATAAACCATCCAGCTATTGGGGTATTTTCATGACTATGGAACTCCCCCATCTCATATTGTTGCTTAAATCCCACAAGATATTCCGTATAAAATACCATTATACCACCATGAAACCACTGTATGCACATACATTCTAACCCAACAAACCCATCTGCTTCTGGTAAACATACCCTCTGATAATCTAGCATAGCTATTGAACATGGCCCATTTATAGTTGATTTACCTATTGAAGATGGTGATTTTCCTTAGTTTTTTGTATGTTTACCAGAGGGTACCAAAAACTATCTCAAAATCACCATTTGATCGCTGGGAAAATCCACAATTTCCATGGGAAAATTACCGCACTCTCCGCAGCCTTCACCACACCACCCTTTTCGGCAGCACGCTGATGGATCCGTTCCAAGGCCATGGCATTGGCCTCACGGTGAAGCCGTGGACCAAGTGAAGCCGTGGGCGTTGTTGATGACGGGAAGCCATAAATGATCCGAAATCCATCATTAAATGATGAAAATATTCACCCTAAAATATGGCAATTCATAGGTTTTTCTCATTTTCAATCCATCCCCATGTGAATACATCCCTGATTGCCAGTAATCCTGGATCTGTCCCGGGTTCATTGTGCCCCTGGTCCCCCAAACAACGCGGGTCAGTTGAGGTCCTATAATCTCTAACTTTGCGGGCTGAAGTTTTGGGAAAAGGAAAACGACTCATTGAACTGTTGATCTCGATCCCGGCATCTCTGGCCAAAATTTTCTCTTTGGCCGGCCCTTCAGTTGGAAGATTGTGGGGGCCCTACAGAGTGTAACAGCCCTATGCAAACCGCACAGTCGTCAGCACCCGATTGGCATCCTGGTTTTTCTTGGCGATTCTCTGGTTTCGCTTCAGCATCTCTTTCTTTCTATTGTCCTCAGAAGCGCGCGAAGTAAGATATTCACCCTCCAGTAACATAGCATAGCTTTCGGAAATCGCCAATTTAGTTCCATTATTTACCTGTATATTATGTCAATAGTTATGTAAGAAATTACCAGAAGATCATTATCTTGCTTGTAGCATGTATAATTCTCTGGTTTTGCTGTACTAATACCAACTGAAATACCATTGCTATGAGTTATCCAATGAGCACAACGTAGCTGGTGAACGTGAGGATCAACTTGAGGTTTGTCCCACTGCTGGGTTCAACGTACACCGTTAGAAAGACCTTGTGGATCTTCAATCGCGATCCCTCGATTTGTTATGCAAATTATATAATCTATCTATATATATATATATATATATGTGGAAGGGACCTTTGCGTATAGAATGACGGGCTTTGGTAATTTCTGTATGCTGACACGTGACAGGTGCATGTTGCGAAGCACAGGGTTGGCACAATTCTCAACAACAACCAGGGCGTTCCTGAAATTTCAACCTTGTTTACCGACAAGCGAGACAAGGCTGTATCAGAACCCACCTGCAAATCTCCAACGGTGTGCAGCGCACATGACTTTTTTTCTTACTGCCTGTAGTTTCGGTGCCTTGGTCTGCACCTTGCGCTTTCCTAAATTTTGTGATGCAACAATGTTTGCCAACAAGCAAGCCAGGGCTGTATCAGAACCTCCCTACAGGTCTTCAGCGGTGTGCACCTCGCATGCAGTTGTTCTAGTTTTGGTGCCTGGGTCTGCACCTTGCGCCTTCCTAAACTTTGTGAAGGCAACGATGTTTACCGACATGCGAGCCATGGATGCATCAGAACCCACCTTTACAGGTCCTCAACGGTGTGCACCGCGCATGCAATTTGTTTTTGATTAGTGCCTTTCGGTTGTGCCCCCGGAAACAATGTTGAGCATATATTATGCATTGTGACAGGGCAAGAGGTGGCAACTTTGACTGAGGCTGACGCAATACTTCAAATAAGGCATTTAGGCTTCAGACACCCTTTGCCGCAGTGCCTCCTCACATCAGGGCAATGTGGCCTCAGATGTCTGAGGGTTTCCACATTCACACACAGACAATGCGATGAAGAATCAGAATTTGCTTACGAGATGCGAATATGTTGGTTGATGCCATGCTTTCTCATGCCATGAAGCATAGACAGATGAAGCATAGACAGAGCAGGACCAGCTTTTTCAACCTGATTCGGATCTGTGCATCGATGCTACGCAGGAGGTGTTGTTTTCACACCTTCGCGGCGCAGACTATGTTTGCGAGGCACTGTGAGTGGAGTGCGCTTACGCTTTCGAGCGCCTTTCTCAGATGGATTTTTCAACATCCATTGTCCCAGGCGGCTTACATCTTCCACCCGCTCAGAATGTAGAGGTAGGTCTGCTTTGTCCTTGGCACCAAGGCAAAAACCCAGATAATCAAGAACTGACTCAAAACATGCCTTGGCATTGATAATTTGCAGCCAAGTTTCCAGTGAGGCTGAAGCTTGCCATTCAGCGCCACTCCAGGGGTTCGTGCCCAATCCGGGAGCCAGTAGAACATTGTCAGAAGTTTGTCGGGCAGCGGGGTAACAAGTAGCTATATGGTAACCATCAGCTTCAGTGTGGCGCGATGAACTTCATGAGTGGAGCGGGTCCATGAATTAATTTCACTGTGAAGCGCTTCGTCTGATGTGGTGCTGGAAGGCAAAAGAGCGCGTTGCAAGGGCGATAGGGCGTGGCGAACTCTTTGGTTGTTGAATAATAACCATTCCAAGCGCTGCGGGGAGACATCCCGCACGGGCTTGGGCGTTCCCGTAACCTTCCTATCTACCTCCTTGCTGTGCAAAACACACATGGCTGCAACTGCCTCGATGAAGCTGACGCGTGTCAGCACTGGCAGAATAGGATCTAGGTTGTCAATGACTCGTTGCTGACAGGCCTTTGGCTGTGTCCAGTTTAAGATTTGTTCCCTCCATTTTTCTTCTTGCCTGGTAAGAGGGCAACAGTTCTGCCCATCAAACAATGACCCTCAAGACAGCATTCCCCGCTTCGGGTCATGCTGGACGACTTTGTTCAACAAGCTCCGCAGGCGTTTGGATCCTACAGTGCGTTTGCACCACTACGCATACTCATACACAATTGCTAAGTGCACGGGATCCAAAGCCAAACCTTTCAAGTTTGGAAAGACTGGCTGTAGAGCCGTCAAGAGCTTGACGGATGGTGAATCACTCATCACGTACCGTGAGGCTTCCGGTAAATAAAGATGTTTTCTTTATTTTCTATTTGAGGCTCCAGGAAAATAAAGAAAATAAAGAGCTATGTCCTTTATTAGTCTTATTTATGTTCTTTTTGAAGCTTCTGGAAAATAAAGAAAAGACACCTTTATTTTCTATACATAGTTTCCATCCTGCTGGACATCTGGAAAGTAAAAATAAAAAATAAAGATTTATTATGATTTATTTCCTTTATATTCCTTTATATTCCTTTATATTCTTTATTTTCCAGAAGCCTCGAAAAGAAAAAGAAAATATCTCTATTTTTTCTATGTTCTCTATTTTCTCTATTTTCTCTATTTTCTGGAAGCCTCAAAAAGAAGATGAAGAACATAGAGAAAATGTGTTTTATTTGTCTTTATTTTCTTTATCTTCTTTTTGAGGCTTCTGGAAAATAAAGAAAATAAAGATTGATGTTCTCGTATTTTAAAATAATGAAGATTAGTGAGCACGTCAAATAGTACAGAAAGGTCTCTCCTACATATATATATACATGTATATATATATAATTATAATTCCATCCTCATCCCATCCCCATAATTTTCACCACCTTCTCTAAACATCAATAAAAAAATCAATAAAGCCTCAATAGTTTGCGATTGGAATCTCCCAATGATGGGAACCGGGGACATCAGATCCCAGTCGACCCTTCAGATGGAACACATCGTCCGCCATGTCTTCGAGTTCAGCTTTCTGCTCGGCCTCAAGGCCACAGGCTTTGGCAATTTGGGGCCTTTTTTCTCGGCGCTTGGCAACTTGGGGGGGTTCTCCAAGAAGTAGGAAAGAAAGATCCAGAAATTCGTGGATTGTACAGGATTGTACCAAGAAATAAAAACGGATGACTTAAACCCAAGAATTCTGGAACATCATTGGTGCAGACTTTTTTTCAGGTGCATCCATTGAGCAGCAACCAGCTCTGGCAGCAACCTTCACCGCCATCGTGGCGGTGTGACACATGTTGAAACCAATAAAGATGAGAAGCAGCTACCTGTGCAGCTTGGATCTTAAAGACGTTTAAAAGATGGTCAATCATGGTCAATCACTGAGTAGGTTGGTCTGACACTACCAACAATTATCTAGCATTTTTTCAGGCAAGGACACAACATGCTTGGTCGCTTGGTCTATACTGTCAAACCCGGGATTCATCACCCCACTGTTTGTAGATTGGGGGTCCCCAAAATAGTGATAGATATTGATAGATTGTTTTTGAAGTTGACGTCCCCTATTAGCGAACCAGGGGGTTATTAATTCAGTATTTGTCCTGGGCTTTCACCATGGCTTTGTAGATCATTTCCTGAGGTTTCACCATGGCTAAAAGCCACATTGAATCGCCGTTAGCCCGTCCCGTTTCTGCCGTGCCGAGTGACAATTCTCTCTTCCAGCCGTCTCTTTTGCAACTGGCCGTAGATTGTTCACTTACCCTCTGGTTATTTCACATAACTAAAGAAACTCACAATTTTAAGAGGTTTCCATCACCATAAGTCATCTATAAATGGGCCATTTTGAAGTTCGCTATGTCAATTTTTACCAAAGGGCAAGTCCACGGTCCACATATCATGCGTGAGAATCAAATCATTTGGCTCATGATCCACACACTGTGAAAACATTCATCCGAGTGCATTTTTTCAGGAGATCACAGGGACCGGTTTTTTTCAACATAGACCCCACAGAAATGGTTCGGCAAGCTCGTGTTCCTGTTGGATATACTGATATACTATGATATACTATGATATACTTCTTTGTCGAGGTACCATATCAAACTTCAATTGCGTGAATCCTCACTCTGATTGTCTACTTGCTCCACTTTCCTAGCTTAATTGTCTACATCTCCGGTGTTTTACCTCTATCCCACTTCTATCGGTATGTATGCTTACATCTGCATGACTGATACGTGTATGTTATGTGTAGTGTATATATATACACCCAAGAAAATGATCAACACATCCAAAAACTCACAAAGTAAAACCGCATGATGGTCTAGGTATTTTTCAAGGGGGACAGACCTTGGCCATACATGGAATGGAAAATCTCCCCCTGCCGGAGTCAAGTTCTTCAAGTTGTGCAGAAATGCCTGGCATTGGACATGTTGACCCACGGGGGCTCACATGTGAGCCATCTTTAACCATGCAGAAAAGTCAGTTCGTTAGCTTGGTTTGTCTGGCTTCATCATCTACAATGGTAGATAATCATCTATAATAGTAAATCATCATAGAAAACTGGGGTTTATGGTAGATATATCTTTGTAATTGATGGGTTTATAAACCAACTTTGAACTGGAGGGCACCATCTTGCTGAAGCAGCATGACCATCCAGCATGAAAATGTTGGGCAAAGGTTTGGACATGTAGCACCATCAACTGACAATGTCTTCAGCTGCGGGTCAACAAATCGGAATCTCGAAAACAAACATACTTTACCCTCTGGTAAACTAACATAGCTATTGAAAATGGCAATTTATAGTTGATTTACCCATCAAAAATGGTGATGTTCAATAGCTATGTTAGTTTACCAGAGGGTACCCCCTTTGCTTTCAGGAAAAATCGACACCAGAAACCAGCTGTTCTTACAATCAAATATCAGGCTTCAAAATTTGCCTTAAACCACTCGGAATGTAGACCACCTGGGGTGTCCATTCCATTCGGCATAGGTACCGTAGGCACATGCATTATATATACAATCGTACACATTACACATAGGATCACAGGTGTGTGTGTGTGTGCATGTACATGATTGTATATGTACATCTATGTATAATTATAGATGTACTGAATATATAGATATAATTATATATAATTAATATATGATATAACAGCGACACAAAAACGGGTGATTTTTTTAAGAGTGAGACAGCGGCGCTCTCTCCGGCCGGGTCTCCGGCCGGGTCTCCGGCCGGGTCTCCCATGGCTCCGCCATTGGCTCCGCCCTGGCGCGGTCCTCGACTTCCTTCTCTGCCAACTTCGTATCTTTGATTTCTTCATGGACTTTCTCTTCCTCCAGGCGTCAAAGGCGGACTCGGAATCCGTCGGAATCCGTTCATGTGAGCTGTCAGCAGCCTTGACAAAAAGGTGAGCTGTCCAAACAAAAGCCGAAATGTCATGAAAAGTGCTTGCATTACTGGTTGCTTAGATTGGGGGTCTAGCCACAATGATACCACTCCAATACAGGCGATCCACCAACGACCAACGGGGGAATTTCCCACCTCTTCTCTCCTCGTTTTGGCTTCATCGACGATGTCCTGCAGCCATGGCCACAAATCATGAGGTTTTTGTCAAACCAAACGGTGAATCTTTCGGGAACAAAATCACAACTTCAACTATAGAGTATACCAATCATATTACAGGAAAAATTACAGTATACTAACTTAGCACTAAAATTCTAGAGTAAACTCTTAGGACAAAAAACTCCTAGTTCATCATTCAGCGACAAGAAGTGAAATCCCAGAGACTGTTGCTGTTGCTTCGCTCCTGGTAGAAGTCCCATGAGAGTATTTGACCTCGCGAAAACATCTCTTCCAGCAGCATCATTGACACCAGGCTGGTGTCTGAGTTTATGGCTTGGATGCAAAATCAACTAGAATAATAGAATAAACTCCAAACTACCCTCTGGTAAACTAACATAGCTATGGAAAATCACAATTTTTAGTGGGCAAATCAACTATAAATAGTCATTGTCAACAGCTATGTTAGTTTACCAGAGGGTACCCAAATTGATCGAAATTGATCGAAATGATTTTGGGACGCTGATGATTGACCCTGCATCTCTCAAACTGAGAGTGCTTAGTTGAAGAACATGGTCAACAAAGAAAATGGAGGTACCCAGTGGTAACCCTTTTCATTCACCATTTTTTGTATTCCCCATTTCAAAAACCACCAGTTTAACTTAGAAAGATCACATAGGGTTCCCGATTTTGGAACCCGATATATCCCCATAAAATGGTTGGCTTTCTCCTGGTATGTACGGCCATAAATATCATAAAGACAGGGGCACCAAAATCCAGTTCATGAGGAAAATAATACACTATATATCATGTACTTATATCATGTTTACAATTGGGATATGAGTTGTATGACATGTATTGACATGTTACAATTTTACACCCCCAACTGATATCATGACCGTCACCTTTCAACAAGACACAAGTTACCAGAGGTCAATTCATTGTGGCCAACATCTTCAATTCTGAGATTCATGTTGGATGATATATATATATATACATACTGGTTGGTGGTTGAGCCTACCCCTCTGAAAAATATGAGTTCGTCAGTTGGGATGATGACATTCCCAATATATGAAAAAATAAAATTCATGTTCCAAACCACCAATCAGTATATTTACATTGCAAAATCTCAAAAGATATTCAATACTGCACCACCAATTCTTGCTGGTCTTATCCCCCCTTTAAGTTGTTGCTGAGCTCCCAAACGCTTGAAGTCTCGCCAATCGGGCAGAGGACTGCGGACCTGTGCTCATGCTGAAGCACCCCAGGTGGGCTTCCCAAAGCCATTGATGGTGATTTAATGTGATTTAACCATGAAAAATGGTGGTTGAACCATGGTTGAACCAACACTAGTCCTGGATTTTTCGCGGCGCGAAGTTGGTTTATAACTTCTCAAAGACTAGGCTTTATGACAAATATATGAAACCATGTAATAAACCAATTTGAATCCTGCAACGGGGGCCACGTTGAAGGCACTGCACAATGCAGATACGCAACCGAGTTGGTGATTCCCAATCCTGAGGGGTCAGTTTTCTACCAATCTTCCATGAAAGCAAAGTCTTGGACATGAGCTTCAGAACCCGCAGGGCCATATTTTCTGGTTCCAATTATATATATATATATATTACACCAATATCACACGAACTTTCCGCAAAACCACGCAAAGTAACATTTATTGTTGTGACAGCAATCTACCCAACTTTGCGTGGTTTGTATGTGTGCATTGTAACAATTATAACCACGCCTGTGTGCAATCTACCCAACTTGTTTGTATGTGTGCAGCAACCATTGAAAAACTCCAGGGCTCCCAGACACTCATTGAAGCATCACGCTCAGCACACAGCCGCGCGTTGAAAAATATCTGTTTTTTTTTCTCTCCGAAATGGACCCGGAAATTTTGAAGTCTGAAAGGATCAAACGATGTTTTCAAAGTTGAAGTAGAAACCTTTACGGCTGTTGGATGTTTGCATGGTTGCATGTTTCAAGATGAGCCACGGATCAAGTTGTAGGGACCTTTGTCATGTTGGGGAACGCAGCTGGATTATCATTTCAAGCAAAACAAAAAATGGTTTCGTTTGGTTGAAAATAAAGTACCGCATCATCCTACGGTAAAAATCATCACTTTCCTAAAAAAAATGCCATCTTTGGGGTATCCCCAGAAATGTCAGAATTTCTTGGACAAAGCCACCGGAAGCCACCGGTCATGGGATAACTCACCTTCCATAGGTCTGCAGGTATATTACCATCTGGTTATTTAACAGTTCGCCATGGAAAATCACAATTTTTAATGGGAAAATCATCTATAAATGGGCCATCTATACCATGGCTATGTTAAATAACCAAATGGTAACATGAATCTACCCTGGGGTAAAAATCGAAGATCTGGAACAAATCCGTGGCATCAGTTTCCGCTTCGACGAATGCTGATCTCACGAGATTTCTGGTCGCTTTTCATGGCCGTTCCACATTTTGTTTTATGTCTACAGGAGGATATGTATACAGATATATATAAAAAATATATATCATATATGGACGATTTTCCTTTGTCAGCAATAAGCAAAATATCAACTTCCATATGTCTCATACAGGTGTCTCACCAATATGACTTATATCATCATCATTGACGCCATGTCTACTCATCCTCCAACAAACAATGGCCAGTCTTAGATACCATTCAAAAAATAAGCAGTTCAGTACATATATTGCTGATTGCTGTATTCCATATCTATTGTCACTATTATAAACAATGACCAGTTGGGATACACACATGTATATATATATATAGCTGTATTCCATTAGGAAAAGATCAAAGCATCCATTTTCTGCCGGGCTTTTGACCCTTTTGGTTGGTTACCGGTTACCCTCAAAACATGGCAATGGAAAATCCCCCCAATTTCATCCTATTGTCCCATTAAAAACCTGTCTATGGTGGATTTCCCAGCCGTGTTTGCTGGTGACGACCAGTGATGAACCCTAACGTTGGGTGGTCCAATCCAGGGTCGTCTTTTTGTTCCTCCGCACAGCTGGTCACCTGACGAAATGACCCATCTGAAAAGCATATGCTGATGGTGGTGGTATTACCCTACAAAAAGTGGGATTATATGCACAAACACGGTTTGTTTGCCAACAATTCTGATTATCAATGGGTCTTGGTTTTTTTTTCACGCTTTCTTGCAGATTTCACCCCGATAGATAGATCAACTGGGATTTCTTTATGATTGGGTCATGTTTGATGCCCCAATGACAGCGACTGGGATATCAGATCCATCCAGGATATTGTTGACTGATTTGACTGTCAATTTTTTGTTCGGCCTTTTCTGGAAAGCACAACTTGGCATTTTGGGAGTCCATGTATCGCTTCCAGGACCCTGTGCAAAGATGTCGGCACACTGTGTGTCCAAATTTTCGCTGGGGCTCAAAGAGTGTAATTCATGTGTTTTATGTTTTATGGGGAACACCGGTGTGATGTTAAAGTTCATGTTTGCAAGCTTTACAGACCCTCAATGGATCTTGCGAAATAGTTGTAGAAACCCTCTGGCAAGGAGTTTGCGCTTGAATCAATGGGGCTTGGATCCGTCGCGTGTCTGGCCTTGTGTACTTTGGTTTATAGTAGAATATGTATATATATATATATACCGGGTCGTCCATTTGTAGTTTAAAAAAGTGACGCGAATTGAACAGTTGTCGTTTCAACATTTTGATGACGCTTCACAAAAAAGTGGTCGCCTTCCAAAAGCAAAAGTAAACAATTCGTCTGGTGGATTTTTGCAAAGTGACTAATGTACAAATTGCGCTCGAGTTGCGTTATGTTTGTTCTGTCCGTTTGTGCTTCGTGCCCCTAAAAAGTACTGTGTTGCAAAATGATACCAAGATCACGATGTTAACAAAATTTGAATGATTTGCCATATTTCATGCGTTTTCATGAAAAGTAGTACGAAACCATGGTGGGATACAGTACTTTTTCTAGTACGAATGGATGTCTAGGTAGTGTATATTGTATATATATATATATAACATACGGTCTCAAAGATCATTGCCAGGGTCTCTAATTGGGTTTGTTTAAAAATATGGTATGCCCAAAAACTGAACTGCTTAATAATCCTTTTCCCTGATCAAATAGCCACTTGACGGTATAGAAACACGGACAAACCCAATTACACTATACCTAGGACCTAGACCCTCCCAAAAAAAAACTGTAAAAGTACTATAAACTTGTCAGAAAGGCTTGTTGCCATCGCTGAAATCACCAATTGTTTGTATACATTCATTGTTTTTTTGTCAATATATTACATGATCTGAAGTAACATTGTTTTTTGTTGTCGATACACAAGCCTTTTCTATTAGAAATACAGAAGGGCTTGTTGTGAGCGCGCAAAAGGCATTTTTTTCAAACAATATTGGCCTTTTGCTGTCCATACACAAACCTTTTCTAGTGGAAATGGAGCTTAGAGTGGTTCACCACCCAATTTTTTTTAAAAAAAAAACAATGTTTTGGGGACTACTTGGATTTAGGCATGTTCAGACTAGTCTGGAAAACATTGTTTTTTTGGTTTCTTTGGGTTTTTGATTCCTTAGGATTAATCCAGATGAATCCAGATTAATCCAAACCAAATCTGATTCATCTTCCCCCCCAGGAATTCTTGTCAAGTCATTATTTCAAAAAATCTTGTATGCTAAACTTGCGCAGTATTCCTTGGGGATGTGCAAGTTTCCTTTTCAGGTGTGAAGCCTTTGGGGATGTAAAATTATGTTTTTGGTGAAGGAAACCGTTCCTTCAACCAAAAGGTGTTCCTGTCCCAGTCGAGCGCAGCTGGAGTTCTTTGAAAGGAGTGTCACATATTTACAAAGAAATGGTGTGATTGAAAGGATTGTTACATATTGTCAAATCATGGTGTAGCTTTCAAAAGAGGCAGCTGATTCAAGTTTATCTTTGGTGATTTTTGGTGAGTAAAACATTTCCTTCAAACAAATGGTGTTCCTTCCAAACAAATGGACTGGGTTTCTTTGAAAGGAGTGTTGCATTTTTTTAAAGAAACGGTGCTACTTTCAAACATAAAGGCCAGCTGAGCTTCTTTGAGAGGAATGTTACATTTTTAAAGGACACACTGCATATTTTGACACAATATTGTCAGTTTCTGTTGTTTAAACTAAACTGTTTAAATACGATTGCAACTTCAAGTTATGTATTCAATCTTTGAAGAAAACAGCATCTGCCTGAAGGAATGTTACCATGATAAAGGAAGAAGACAGGATAATACTGCACTTTAGAACACAATACACATCGTAGATAACACATTTTTTTTGGAAAAAAAATCCAACCTTCACAAAAGATTTCTTCCTGGAAAACATTTGACTAGCTCAAAAGCAACCACCAGCTTGTAAATGACAACAACTTGTTTGGTTGAAGTGGATGCTTTGTAAGGAAAACTGCACTTCTTTGAAGAACCTCATTTCTTCAAAGCATTGTTTGCTGGGAATGTGGCACAGGCATACAACTTCATAGACTATATACAGATATTTCTCTTTGGGTAATGAAAGTAAGTGAAAAAAACTGCATTGACTGATATCGTTTGCAATTTTGCCTTTAGCTCAATGTGTTGCATTTTCTTTGGTAAACTGCTGCGCTGCGCAGCTCAAACTCTTTCAACATCGCTATGTACTACCACACCTGTTTGAGAACACCAGGGAGTTTCCTTAATTTTCTAACTGAAATAGGCCTTGTAGATGAATTAAGGTCGTGTTTCAAAGATGACTCATTTTGTTCAAAAGAATGTGGTATTGTACCACAATCATATGGAAACATGACAGTAGTGTATCCCTAGGTTTCGAAACAATATATTTCCATTTTTTCATGATGTTTGCCACACAAAAAGAAGGATAACTATATATTGTTTATGAAAAGTACATGACCTGAGCTTATCCACTGTAATTTTGCATTTTATGTTACATACATATTATGTTGCACCTAATTTATGCTTCAAACCACGTGGAGATTAATATCCTGTTTTCTCTTCCAGGGTGGAATTTCTCCTTGGAATTTGCCACATTTTGGTGCGGGAAAGCCAGTGCCATAAACCACCCCCAAAAAAGGGGCTGAGTTTTGGGACCCATCTTTGGGATGATTTGTAATAGCAACTTGGCTGGCCAGTTACGATCGATGGTTCACTGATGTTCACTGTTGGGCTTACTTCATTACATAGTATCCGTAAATCCGAAAATCCGATCTTTCTGAAACATTCAAAATTCATCAAACTTTCATCAAACTTTCATCAAACACATGGAAAAAAAAGACAAATCCACCAAAATTCTGGCGGGGAAATACCACGGTGTTTCCCATGAAAAATGCTGATTTTCCCATGAAAAATGGTGATGTTCAGCCACGTTTTATGCACCCGATGAGCTCCCAGGCGTCACAAATCGTCGGGATCGATCTCTCCCTCCAGCAGCGGAGAGGCTGGAAGCACCGCCTACGGCGTGAGGTCCGAGGATCGAGCTTTCAGATTATTTGTAGGGAGATGTTCATGGGAATCTTAGTGGGATGTTTATGGTATTTAATTTGGATATGAATGGGATATAATGGGATTTAACGGTGATTTAAATGAAATTTTGATGGGACTTAATGGGAATTAATGGAATCTTAATGGGATTTAATATGGTTTAAATTGGTTTAGCCAACAATATTGATGATGTGAGTTACTGGGTTTGCAACTACTTCCCTCAGGCAATTTCACGCTTTGCGAACTGGAAAACAACAATTCTCAAGAGGTAAATCATGGAACTACACAGGCCATTTCCCATAGCTATGTTAAATATTGTTAAATTATCGAAGGGTATGATGTAGGAAAAAAATGTATGGTTTTGGAACATGTAGGTGAACAAATGTTGTTACAATGCACAATTGAAAGCCTAAAGCAGAAATAAGAAGTGGTCTCGCCAGAACTAATCATTTGATACGACCGGAAACTGATCCCTACGACAACCGTTGACTTCTGTCCATGTTTTGGTTTCCGTGGGAAAATGGTCATGTCCATCATCCATTTTGGGGGGGATTTCATGTTGAATTTCCTCAAGGGTGTATCTGAGTACAAATGAAAGTCTCGCAACATGAAAAACCCGTTTCGAACATCAGGTTCTTAATGTGACTGACTGTTTCGGAGATGTTCAATGATGCATGCCCGGGCGCTCCCAACAATTCTGAGGCTACATACAGGCGTGGCCAATTGCGACTGGAGCGTGCCCATGCGAAAAGCTATACGCCCAAATATCGTCAGCCACCCGGGTTTTGTGTTACACAAGCACCACACATTAGTAAAGATAAATTAGATCATATATAATCTCTAGATATATCTAGATGCTAGCTCACGCATGAAGGCGGCTGTGTTTGTTTTTCCAACGCAGAGTGACAGTGACAAGTTCAAAACTCAAATTTCTGGGAAACTGATACAAACAACCTTTCTTCGTTGGATAGCTTCCCCAGTCTTTATACATTGGTTTCCTCCCAACTATCCATGTGTTGGTTGATTGGCATCCTCATATCTTTATCCCCGCTGGGGTAAAGATCTCAGCTTCACCATGCAGCTGACTAAGGGATGAACACAGGATTGTTGCTATGCTATATCGGTTAGATTTCCAAATGTTACGAAGATTGCTTTTTGTATGGCTGATGTTCCCAATCTGTGGTTTCTTAGCACCCAAAGAAGATTTCTCAACATGACTTCGTAGCAACAGATATTGACAAATTGAATCGTTTCGAGTCGTTCTTGTTGCTATCTTGCGATGTACTCCTATGAGTTGATATATGGGTACTCCAGTGGTACTCCATACATATCATATATATATATAGGTGTGTCCATAATTAATTATATATATATCCATAATTGATTATATATATATATATATATGAGTTGATAGGTTCCAGTTTCTATCCTGGATTTAGCTGTACCACATCTCCGGCTGCGCCTCCAAATTGCTGGACATCTCCGGCGCAGAGGGAGCTTCTGGAGCGCCACACGAGGTGATCATCTAACTGATCACCGAACTACAAGTTATATTATTCAAGTGTTATCTATAAGTATCTTAAATGCATAAGATATTCACTTGTATGATTATATATTATCCATAATAATGGAATTAATCTTATTCCATCTAAATAGTTAAAATTTTGATTATATCTTATCTATATGTTAACTGATTTTTGTCTCACCATCATCATTTAAGATATTCAAGATTATTCAAGTCTATATTTTACTAGATTTGTCTATATGTTGAGGTTTTTTCATGTGTTTCGAAGATGTTTTATTATCATGTAACCACATCCATGTCATTTAGATGTCTATATATATATGGGGATTTATGGGGATACGTCAAAACCTATTATAACACCATAGTTGGGGGAATAAACATCCATTTACATCCATTAACCAACCATTTTAGGGTAGTGTACCAGGCTTTTGACCCATATATATATATTATACTGGGTAAATTATAGTAATTCACTAACCTCAAATAAGGCATAGTGGGATTATTCCCCTTACTAACCATGATTCCAGTGAGGTCACAGCAGTGAGGTCGTTATAATTTATAAGCCCCTTAACTACAGGTATATCACCTATAAACCATAGTTATTGGAGATATAAACCAATTTAGCTATCTTGGCGGCACCACCTTGTATAAATATATATATAGTTTGGGCTATGCCCCACTCATCTGTGGTCATCCGACTTCCCGACCGGACCGACCTTGTGCAGCTCCGTGCCCCGAAGTCGTTTGTGCTTCGTCACTCGCAGCCAGGGCCTGCAGGGAGTCGATGATTCTTTAGATGCCCCCATAAAATGGAATGTGAATGAGGTATTTCAATAATATATATATATAACATATAATGACATTATAATATGCATATACATATATATATATGTGTGTATGTATATATATATACAATATATGATTTAAATTCCACAAAACTGAGGTATAATTGTCATAGGATATATAATAGATGGTACTAATAAGAATGTACTCCGGGCGCCATGGTCAAGTTTCATGGGATATCATGGGGTCAATATGGGGCATCGTCATGCTGCGGGAATACACGCAGAACGGGCTTTGAAAAAATCCTTATGGAAATGGATTGATCGCCCAAGATGGAGAATTTTTCTGAATTTTTGGCCATGGCACCTATGGATACATATGGCACATATGGCACATATGTCCATCAAACACAATTTCAAAAGGGATCATTGTTTTATTCACTTGGCCTCTGAATCCGTAATGATTTGTGTAGCGAGAATCTGCTGACATCCAACACTTGGCTTCGAAAGGATGGATCTCCTCCGAGAAAAAAAAGGGGACGAAGTGCAACTATCAAAGACAGCGTGCCACATAATAAACATACATGGTGTATATATATATAATTAAGAAATCATATAATCCATACTGAATAGTCATCAATAATTTAAAAGAAATGATTAAAAATACTGATAATTACTGAGGAATAATTAATTATTAACCAATAATAAGACTAATAGATGGATAAAATGGATGATAGTAAGACTAATAGATAATCATCAGGAATTAGATGGATTCATAATGGGTAAATATACTGTAAATCAATCCATTTAATAGATCCATCAAATAGTCGGCTATTATCATGGACACTGGATTATCCATCTAATTAATTCACTATTAATCCAGAATAATAAAAATCATCCATTAATTATATAAAATTAATAGTAATATGATCCATATGTTTTTTTATAGATCATCCATATAAAAATTTAAGTGGATTAATATAAAATTTCCATGGACACTGGATCGTCCCTTATCATCCATATACCCTCTGGTAAACTAACATTTTGCTATGGAAAATCACCATATTTCATGGGAAAATCCACTATTAATGGCCATTTTCAATAGTTTACCAGAAATGGTAAATGGAAAATCCCTTATAAATGGAGGTTTTAATGGGAAAATCATCTATAAATGAGCCATCTATACCATGGCTATGTTAAATGACCAGAGGGTAATAGTAATCCACTTTAGGCTGCTGGGATTCCACGTGAAGATCTCGATTGGCTGAAGAGCACCTCCACAGCCTCCAGCAGTTCATCCTCACCACGGCCTCGGCCATGATGCGGCGACGCCATGAAGTGCAAGATTTACTTGTAGTAAATATAGATAAATATAGATAAATAGAGATAAATATAGAGAAATATGTGTATATATAGAGCCTGCCAAAACAAGGCAAACAGGGCAGCTGAAATTGAGGGGGGACCTGTATTAAAAAATCGTTTTATACAGCACCTAGGTGTCCCAATTCTATAGGGGAAACTGGCTGGGGGATTATATAGTACTTGAGAGCATTTTCATTAAGAACTAAATGTTGAACTAACATTGTTCATTAGAGTAATCAATTAGCTTATGATAACAATTATAAAAATAAAAAATAATTAAAGCAGGGAGGTTGACACCTGTACAGCCTCTAAATTCAACATGCAACCCCAACAGCCTAAGGCCTAACATGGCTATATCCACTCGGAATTCAATGCTAAATACCCATGATATCCGTCTCACTATGCGCTCCATGCACTGAAAAAACTAAATTTGCAATACCTGACAAAAGCCTGACAAATCAATTCACTTACGACATAACATCAACTATATAAAACATTGTTACAGCGCCTGTGGAGGTGGGGCGCTTTCAGCGCTTTTCAAAGTGATGATTCGACAGCCTTTTTTCATCATCATGCGAGACGCCCCAGTCCAACTTTGTTGCTGTGTTTTTTACAAAGCTTGGCCAACTAATCCCATAGGGAGCAGCCAGGAGCCAAGACTGCATGCAACCATTGCCATATTAGGCAGTGTCTCATCAGCGCAGCTGTTGTTAGTTTCGTGTACATTTAATTTCCTGCGAGAAAGACTACGTGGGATGTATGACTTCATATGATCCCAGGTTCGGTCAAGGAAGACGATGTTACGACGTATCAAGAGCGTCTTGGAAGTTACTTGAAGAAGCTGTTACTGTACGAAGTACCAAGAGCGTCTTGGAAGTTACTTGAACAAGCTGTTACGACGTATCAAGAGTGTCTTGGAAGTTACTTGAAGATGTTACGACGTATCAAGAGCGTCTTGGAAGTTAGATGAAGATAGTTGAAGAAGATGTTACGACGTATCAAGAGTGTCTTGGAAGTTACTTGAAGAAGATGTTACGACGTATCAAGAGCGTCTTGGAAGTTAGATGAAGATAGTTGAAGAAGATGTTACGACGTATCAAGAGTGTCTTGGAAGTTACTTGAAGAAGATTTTCCAACGTAGTGACGTAGTATGCAACGTCTTTGAAACGCAGACGAAAGAACGTTATTGCACCCCTCCAACCCCCCCGACCCGAAACACCCCCAAAAAAAACACAGCATTTGCAAAACAGTGACAACAGTCCCGCCCCCCGCCAGGGGCGCCGCCACCTCAAAACATCCCCAACTTTCAGTGTTACCCTGAAATCAACGAAAAAAAAAAACAGCCCCCCAGCCAGGTGCCCCATGTCCAGGGCCCGCAGGCTTCTCAAAGCGTCTCGGAGAAAGTGACACCAGCCCTTTGTGCCCCCAAGGTGCACCACACACGGGCACGAGGCGACACAGACCTGGCTTGGCGAAAAATCGCTGGGGGAATCGACATCCAAAAAAACATCCATCAACCAAGCATTTTAGGGTAGTGTACCAGGCTTTTGACCCACAAAAACCTGGGTAAATTTTAGTCACAAACCTGAAATAAGGTTGTTGGGATAAACAAGCCCAACAAATTTCTAACCACTATTACAGTGAGGGAGAACAGTGAAGTCGTTATAAGTTATAATAGTTGTAATATACCCAGAACTGTAGCCAATCATCTCCAATTATTTCACGTTCGCTGCGGGGCATCTTGAGTATCTTGAGATGGAACATTGTGGAACACATTGATACATCGAAGTTACTTGACGTAGTAAAAAATCTTCGAATCTGTTGAATTCACCCGGTTACATGTTAGATTCTAAGACATCCGAACAGCAAAAATTGTCACAGGTTCACCCAAAAGTATCCACAAGTTCAGATCTGAAAATTGTCCCCCCAATGGATGGACATGGATGGACCTAGACGCAAAAAATCATACATGATCATACATGCCCATTCACGGCAAGAGCCCATGTTTACCATCATTCACCGGGGGTTTTCAGGTCATGTATATCTGTATATATATATATACATATGTATATATATATATATTCTAGAATTGTAGATCGGGACTCAAGTCAGGCTGCTATTGCTGCGGAAGAAACATTCCAAGAGGGACCGAATCTCCAAGCTGACCCCAAATCACGCCGTGGAATAATCTGAAAAAACATGAAGCTTGGAATAATCTAATCTGAATAAACATCAAAGAATTTTACCATGGTTTTGGGTCAAAATAGGCCATACCCAACATACCATAAAGTTTATCTCCATGTTCATCATCATTCTCCCTGTGAAATGGCCATGTCCAAAAAAATCTTCGACCTTCCTCTAGACTTGGATGTTGGAAATCCACGAAAAAAAAAAAGGATTTTTGGTTTCCATTTTCCGAACGAAATCAATCTACCCTCTGGTAATTTAACATAGCTATTGAAAATCACCGTTTTTAATGGGAAAATCCACTATAAATGGTCATTTTCAATAGCTATGTTAAATTACCAGAGGGTATATGGAAGCACAAGGTTGATCTGCCTCATCCGCCGTATCCGGCTATCCAGAAAACAAAACAAAAAACAAACGCCACGCGCCGCACCCATTTCTTCTCGGCAGTGACTTCGATCTTGTCCCAGCTCCGCTTCTTGCCATGCCTGCGGGCGATTGATGGTACCAAGGGATGTTCAAGGGCGATTTTCTTGCTGTATTGGGGTATATATATATTATATCAATATAAATATAAATACATATATATAGATATACATATGTATGTATATATATATTCAATGTGGGCCATAGTTAGCTATGTTGGTGAATATAACTCCAATATACGTATGGTTGATGATACTTATGATAATTATGACTAAAGTTAACTGGCTTAGAAACCAATTTACAACTGGGAAGCACCACATTGTTGGGATTAATTGAGACTCATGTGATAAACCCAACAATAAACCTCTGTTGGGGATGGTTTATTGTTGTGTATACCTCTGTTTGGGATGATGTAAAATGATTCCCAAGGTTAATGGAATGGTTTGGTAGTTCTAAGTGGTTTTAGTATCTTATGCGTAAGTTGCAATTGTTTGTTGCGATGGTCCAGAATAGCTTTGAAAGATGGCGATGCTCCTTTCGCAAAAACCAAGATAATAACATCCCTATCCAACCAGGCATTGCATGCATTTGGAACATTTGGCAGTATATAAATGTAGGCCATACAACTATAGTTGACTATATACAATAAATAGATATCAATAGATTCATATGCCATCCATCTATTGTCAATAGATGGATGGCATATGAACATGAGCCAGAACTCAACAGCTGTGCAAAACCGGGCATCCGGGCACAGAACACTCGACCAAATCTTCCGCGCGAGCCTGTGACACGCGACGGACGAAAGGGGCGTCTTAGGCATGTTGAAAGCTGCTTCTACTCGGGGGGTGTAGTTGGAAGTATAGATTCGTACAACCATGTAACCTGCACAAGTGGGGATAGAACCTATGGTTATATATCCACTTAAAACTGGAATTGCACCCCCAAGTATTGAGTCCTACATGACATCTGTTCAAGACTTACTATTTGAGCGATTACTACTCATTTGGCGGGTGATTTTCTATCCCAGCGTCTGCAAGAAAACATTTGCAAACATAGGCAATGCTAACCAGAGGCGATTCACCAATATTCCAATCCAAAAAACCACAGAAATATTCCATTCATATCATCATGTCCCTATCAAAGCAACATTTTTCAAGGTTAACCCCAATTTTCCTTCCCAGTCGTTTCCCCGCGGGTCACATTTCTGCAGAAAGCGCCTCTGGGCGCTCTGCACCCGGCCTGGCGCGATTCCAAACTGGAAAATCCCCAGTTAGATCAGCTAGTTGCCTGGGTAAATATGCCATATATCGATGTATATATAAATACATATATATATATATACACAAAAACGTATATCCATATATGCGCATATTCCATGGATCCATATATATATATACGTATATTTATTGATACACATGGAAGAATAATATTTAGTAATTGTAGTGTAATACAAGTAAAAGTAATAATTACACAATAAGACTCAATAATATGCGCGTGTGTGGACAGAATACGATCAAACATGTAGTTAGCAATATGATATAATATGATATAATATCTGGTTGGTGGTATACCTACCCCTCTGAAAAATATGAAAGTCAGTTGGGAGTATTATTCCCAACTGAATGGAAATTCATAAAAGGCATAGGATACTGTTGGACCAGGCATGCGTTGAAGACTGTGTAAGTCTCAGGCCCCTCATTCAGTAATCCTTCAAAGTGAAACAGCTTATGGTCATGCAATGTCATCATAAGGTGTGCTTCATGCGCGTGATCGAAAATCACCATTTCACAGACCAGGTCTATTGCAGAACCATTGTCGACCAAACCGAAATCCATGGGGTAGAGCCTAGGCATGGCACGAAACAAGTGAAACAGTCAGCCCAATTGGTTAGAGCAGCTGCACTACACTGGCAAGTTTGGGCCTCACAGCTGTTCCAAACCACCAACCAGATATGATTGCTGCCCGGATTTGCTGGGCAAGGTGGGGAAGAGTGCCGCCTCTGCCGCTCACCCCGACGACCCTCCAAGCGACCTGAGACCAGCGAGCAGATGGACAGCTTAAAAAAGGGATGTGTCCGACTAAAAATACAGAACTGGATTAATCTGGCTTATAGTAATGGTTCATAGGGTTTTATAGTGATTCATCATGTTTTTTTTTTTTCGTGGGGGTATCACCCACGGTAATTATCCCTACAAGATATCATATAGCCAATGGCTAATGTGGTAAAGCGTAAACTCAATGCCATACCTCCTACCATATGGAGATGAAGTTTACCACCCATTGGTGCTGATAGGGATGGTATGGGACGGTCTATTTTTGAGCTTGCCACATTCATATTTGGGATTAACAATGGTTCATAGCACGTTTGCGTAAATACATTCGCTAATCACCCTATAAGTTGGAATATCACCTTTATAACTATGGCTATATGGCTATATATCTGGGTAAATTATCCTATTTTGCTAACCTGAATTAAGGCCATTTGGGGATGATTTCCCTTATTCACCATGATTCCAGTGAGGTCGCAGTGAAGTAGTTATAATTTACCCAAATATATCCAAGTAAAGCTGCAACTCACGGAAGATCGGCCGCTCATGTCACGTAGTAAAAAATGGTGGGCCAGCTTACTTGGCGAAGTCCTTCGACCATTGATGATTGAACCACCCGTCCCCAAAAAAGAAGACCAAAATAGGCTGGGGATATCTGTTTGAAAGTACTATTTGCACCTGGATGCTCCCAAAAGTCATTCCGCAAATCACCCAAGTGTAGCGAGGATGGGCACAGATTGCAAACTATCACCTGCTAAACATGTGCAGAGAAGTGATAACATGCATGCGGCGTATGTCAACCCTGCCTATTTCATGAAAGACCTCCCCTGGCAAACTCAAACATCATGGTAGTCCCTTGACATATTGGTTCATTAAAGAAAAATGCAGTCAAATCATCGTGAACATGTATCTCTACATCATCCGTGCTCCTCGTGACTCTGCACAAAATACTTAAGCAGTAAATCCAACGCCAGCAGAATGGCACAACAAACCACTTTCTCACTGTCAACCCTTGAAAAAGAAAAACGATCTGCGATGTTTCCCACCCTTTACCTTTTTAGCATTCTTTTTACACTACTTCACCAATGTATGGACCATTTTCAGTCATGCCGAAATCCCGAAAAAATCAGGAGTTTTTTGTTAATCGATCAATATATCATATAGTATATGCTTTTTCCATACATATATATATATACATAATATACATATATATATATATATATATATTATACATATATTATATATATATATATATGTTGATCTATATATATGTTGGTCTATATATATATAAACAAATAGTTCCATTTGTTTATATTCAAAATCCATCCCTTTTTTCTTGGTCCTTGATCCCTTCCAGCCTTCACAGCCTTCATCCCGACGCCGCCGTTGAGGCCGAGGCCTGGACACAAAACGCCTGTGATTTTTTGTGGTTGAAAGATGCTGTGCATATATATATATATGTATATATATCCATACATATACATCAGAAAATATACTATATATATATACTATATGTATTATATACTACATTATGTTGTTCTAATATACACAATCATTTGAAAAGACAACCCTGCCAATCCGAATCCATTTAAATCCATTTAAGCTCATACCACCTCTTGGGAAGATCCAGGTGTGTGCGCTTCGTTGATTGACTTCACCACCACCCAAAAAGAAAAACTAGGTCACGCCGCAGAAAATGGCCTCGCTGTTTGGAACTGTTTTTTGACACATAATTCTTACAAATGTGCACCCTCGTGGTTTTGTGAACTTATGCTTTATTCCATGTGTCATGTTCGCCTGTAAATTACTATATTTGTCATGAAACAATAATTCCATTGGCTTGATGCGTCTAGGGGATCCCACTCAAAAAACTCTCTGTTTTTGACTCAGGATATGAAAGGTCAAACTATCCTTGGTCACCGGAAGAGCCGAAAAACCCCACCGAACGGGACCGAAGAATGCTGAAGATACTGAAGAAGTTTGAGAGCGTAGCATCCAGAGCCTAGCCGGCATCCCTACCGGCCTACCGTAGCATCAGATGTGTGTAGAAATGGACATGGACGTTATTGCCACACAACCCATTGATGTAGCGTAAGACATCTTTACCGTAGCAGCACTCAGTTTTGCCCCAGATTGGCACCTGAAGTCACGCTCCGAACGCTTCAATTCCGCCTGGTGGGCAGGTTTCATGAAAGATTCCAAGCTTCAAAAAGGTACCAATGATGTTAAAATTGAGTGGAATCAATCTCCACAGGTTGAAGTGTCCAGTGGAATCGAATCCTTTATCTGTGATGAACCCAAAATTGTGTGATGTAAAGTTGTGATATTCATAGGGAAAAAATTGACCAATTGACCCATCCGGTGCAATGCTGCGACTATATTGGCTTCAAAATACACAGCTCCCCCACAATCCCAGGCTCCCTTTCTTGCCAACACATCTGCAAAAAGTTCTGATATGGATTTCCAAAACAGGTCAACATCTCAGTAGTCCCAATTTGTTTGGTTGAAAAAGAACGATTTGCACGCAAGCGTCTATACTAGGGACCCAATCCCATTCTGTAGTATTGACATATGACTACGCAGTGGCCAAAAGGTTATACCATCAACGCAGTGGCAGATCCCCAGGAATCAAAAACAATGTTTTGTGGCACATGGCTGGAAAATCCCCTTACTTACCGATGATTTTATATGATTTTGCTATGAAAAACTATAATTACAGTAGAGTGGATTTTAGAAATTTTAGAAGGGATTTCCCATGGATTTCCCCATGGATTTTCTAAGACCTCCCTGCGCCTTGCCCGGCCGACCATAGCGGGGAGCTCTCCGTCGGGAGCGAGAAACGGCCTCGGGCCGCGAAGCGCGCCATCGAGAGAAGCCCCGTTGGAAGAAACATGATATACCTAGAAACCACATGATTTACAATGTATAGAACAATTAAAATTGATTAAAATTATACTGTACATGAATCAATATACAATAATACACATATATATTAATTAATATATATATAATTATATACACATATATATTAATATATGATATATAGAGAAGAGTCAACCACAAATTCCAATTGTTGCCTCATCTTAAGGGACAACCACCTCACCAGCCCGCGCCACGGTGCCACGGCACTCGTCGAACATTTTGCCGTCGACGTTCGTTCCGGCGGCGAGGAGCGTCGACTGCGCTGGGTGGTGACTAAAACGTGGTTTTTTTTGGAACCAACAAACATGTTTTCACCTAAAAACTGACATAAATCATTAGTGTGTAAGTTTGAACACGCAGCAAACATGTTTTTTTTAACCAGCTAAGATGGTGATTTTTCACAAACAGTCATAGCCTAAGCGATTTAACCAACAAAATGGTGATTAAACAAGGACTACCGGGATATGATGGGAATATCATATGATATAATAACATTCACAAAACACCATATTCACTCTCCATGTGGTTTAATATGTTTAATTTTATGAATAAATAATCAGATCACCGTTTTGGACATTCCATAGCTTCTCTTGAGCCTTTTACCAGCTCTCAGGATGCTGCGATTGACCTTCAGAAAGTCATACACAGTAGTCAGTGATGTCTTACTGTTTGATGGCGATCTTCCAATGTTTCAAAATGGGCAAATATACTATACACCCGTACTTATATAGTTTGCAAGTGAAATTTCATCATATGTTCATCACATGTGCCAAATCCCCTAAACATACATCTGGTTGGTGGTTTCTGAAATATAGTCAGTTGGGATGATGACATTCCCGATCTATGGAAAAATAAAAAATGTTCCAAACCACCAACCAGACATTTTTCGGGGTTGAAATCCCCTATGGAATTCTTCGAACCGTCTAGTGACATCCGGATTTCCTCGGGCCTCCAGCTGCTCGGGGCCGGGTGCGTTCAGGGATGGATGGCCTGGAAACCGCGTGCGAAAGGGAGCCACTTTGATGACGGAGCGACTTCAACAGGTGTGGGTGTATAGGTTTAAAAAAAAGAGAAAAACATTTCTGTTGGATGAAGCTTCACACGAGTTGTGAATGATGATTTCTGTTGGATGAATGTGTTCCAGCTGACATGTGGAGATTTTACCAATGTGTGTGGCTAAAATAAAGTCACTTTTGCAATATCAATTCCATCATTTCATGGGTGCTACACCATATGACTATATACACCCTCTAGATTTAATATGGAATCCCCCAAAGCTGGCGGATATGGCCATAAGCTGTAAATCCACAGTGCGGCAGAAATTGGGACACCGCGCGGGGTGGGAACTCGAAGATTTCTAGGAGGGCTCCCACGGCCATGGCCTAGAATCCAAAGATGACAAAAAATCATGAGATTTAATGGGACGATATGGATATGTGTGATTATTTTATGGATATTTGGGATATTCATGGGACTTTGGTGGGATTGAGGGGGATTCAATAGGATACAATAGGATACAATGGCATATATGAGGAAATGAATTGGCTTTTAACTGGATTCGCTGGGATATTCGTGGGATATCTATGGAATATTGATTGGATATTGGTCCTCCAGGTAGGAACAATTGATAGGGATTACTAGGGACATTATAAGCCTGACCCATATGCGAACCATGGTTTTTGGAATATTTGCCAACACTCGAACAAAATCACCCAGTTATGTCGGTTTTTTATATACCAGCACCATGGTTCGCATACCCTCTGGTAAACTAACATAACTATGGAAAATCACCATTTTTAATGGGAAAACTCACTATAAATGGCCATGTTCAATAGCTATGTTAGTTTACCAGAGGGTATGGGTTATACTAAGGCTTATAATAAAGAGATCCGGCGGCCTGATGGATTACCATTTGAGTGTTGGGAAAATGACTACAGACTCAGACACATCCTTAAATAGCAAAAAAATGTCTGGGATGGGAATGTTATGGTGATATGGGGATCACCAGTTAAACCATGTCGAATTGAACTTTGCACAAAACATAAATCATAATCATCTGCCTGGTTAAGATAGGGATTTCCGGTTCATGGATTATGATAATCTCCAAGATATAAAGCTTAAGGGTAGTACAATCCCCGAACTAATCATCAACCAACAGGGTTTTAGCAGCCACTGCATACTCTACTGTCCCCGCAACCCACATCTTGCACAAGGCCATTTTGCTCAGCACATCGCAGCCCTTTTCGGCGGGCGAAGCAAACAGCTGTCAAAAGCAGAACTGCCGGGGTTCCAAGACTCAGCACTGGCGACAGAGACCATGGTGAAAAGGTAGCCTGGCCAAAATCTCTGGAGGGAGGATCATCCCACACTCCTTGTAGCTGGTTAGAGACTATACTTGTAACCCATTTTATGGATGGGATAACCAGGGTAGGAAGGCACTTCTTAATCAAATCACTAAGCAGGATAATTAGAAACTCTACAGAGGTGAAGTTTTCTTCTGTTCATGACACATCCGTACATGCACCCATGCGATTTGTGCCACATCGCACTCTTCATCAAAACAGTCATTCTTTAGGCGGAGATAGACTCCAGAATATAGCAGTCAATAAGGGTATCTGTCAGGCCCATAACATGGGTATGCTTGATATGTATACGTTAGTATGCACATTTGACATAAAAGCATGTATTCCTGTACATGTATACACACACATAGCACTTGCAGATCTTACAGATACATATCCATAAACTCCATCCTATTTCCAGTGTCCATACTATACTTAAAAACCATATGACTCGATGCATACATGATATACAGCTATGAAGATTGAAGGAAATGTATTGACTGATGGGAACACTCGAAACCATGGCACGCCTGACGTATCTTGGACACAGACTGCCAGTACCTTCGTTCAGTGTCTGCAGCCAGGGACCAACGGGCACAAGATGGCACAAACCCCGTGGAAATGTTGGGGTATGTACTCCAACCATACACCCCTTTAAACTTAAAAGAGAAAGAGTTACTCAATGCCATCGAAGGTCCCCCAACGTTGCAGTCAAGTGTCATTCCCGCATGGAACTACGTCCCCAACTGCTAGGAAAAGTCACCCCAACTTCTTCACCAGTGTAAACACAAGCTAAATGAAGCAAACTTTACTTCTAAAGCATCGTTTTCTATCTTACGCAACTGATCCACAGCAAGTAAACGCATGTTGGGGCGACTTTCCCGGGAAGTCC
>Ga0126342_10001902_pt1:0-30000 | contig 31081 bp, 35 predicted proteins | sample Cyp1metagenome_FD_92528 | JGI IMG/M metagenome (GOLD analysis project Ga0126342, IMG submission 92528) | Coral microbial communities from Lord Howe Island, Old Settlement Bay, Australia - Cyphastrea 1 metagenome | ecosystem: Host-associated > Invertebrates > Cnidaria > Coral ...
GGTACTGGGACCTGGGCGTTGGCACCCTCCATGGTGAGACTGCCAGTGTGGTGATGATGGTCGTCTTTGTCACGGTCATCTTTGCCCTGTTGGGCGCTGGCGGTTCTACAAGGAAAGCATGAGTCTGAGATGCAGCTGTGAGGCAGTTGCCACTTTTTCATGTGAAATGCCAGAGCTTCGTGTGCAGAAAAGTCAGGCATTGCCGGAGATGGTTTTTCGAGTTGCACCGATGAAGCCCCGCAAAACTCCCAAAATGTCATGCGTGAGCCGCTGTGGGGATGCAGCCTTCTTTAGACTTTAGACAAGGCAGCAATGTTTTCACTTGCAGAAACGAGTCTTGTTTGTGTTGGATTCTTCAAGAAAATCACACGCGCGGGGATATACATAATCGTATAATTATATATACATATATATATATGTATATATATATACACATATGAGGCCCACACATGCAGATATATATATATATATACACTCGTTGTGATTCTTTGTTATTTGTCAGTCACCGGCAGATTGATAGCAAAAGTCAGCATTGCAGACTTGAATAATAAGAGTATTTCTGCAGTTCCTTCACACCATCAACAGCCAAAATCAGAGTCCATCACCTTCATCACCTTATCCATTTTTTAGCTTTTTCGACTACGCAGCCATGGTCCGCGGTACGAGCAGCTTCATACTGTCTTCTTAGCTGTGAAGTTTTCAGTTGGTCACAGCCACTTGAATCTGCCGAAGCGCCCCCTTTTAAAGTTGCCCACCCATCTCACCAGTGGATCCAATTTGAACGTAGATGTCTCAGGGCGTCAAACTTTCTGACCTCTTTTCCCCGAATGAAACCATTGATGGTGGCGAGTTACAAATGCAGCGCCACAAGCGTCTTCTGAACGTAAGTCACGTAAGTCACGTAAGTCACGTAAGTCACGTAAGTCTCATGACTAGCGGCTAGCGAGTTATATCAAGCCGTGACAGAAGCAAATTCCTTATGAAACTTCCTGGAAAGGACTTTCTTGGTTTTCTTATCTCCACATGGGCATCATGGACCTGAGACGGAAATGGAGAGAGAAAGGCAGGATTTCCGCAAGTAGAAGTGGGATATTCATTCCCATGCCATTATTGATCATGTTAGATCTGTTAGATCTATTTGGCACCGACCCATCACCCAGCCTCACCCAGGCATGGATGACGATGTCTGCAAATTGCTCACCGATTTGGTGCGTAGCTCCATGAAGCGCTGCCATCAGGATCAGAGCGATCCGGAGCCAATCACCACCTGGGGTCTCTATGCTCCTTGGGCTCATTGGCAGGAAGATACATGAAGATACTGTACTACGATGTATTAGGATATATTGGAGAAGCTGGGCTTAAAAGCTGTCAATACCTGTTGAACTTCCCAGATTCCTTGTGCGGTTTTCCTGCGTTTTTTTTTTTTGGTGGGCACTTCCTGAATTTTATTTGGTTTTGTTTCTTTTGGATTCTTTTGGTTTCTTTTGGTTTGTATTGCTCTTGGAAATCAGCTGTTCACAACTCTGGGGCGCCCGGCCTAAGCAGTTGCCTAGGCAGTTGTAATATCTTGGAACATTCGAATGCTTACATAGTACTGTACAATTCGAGCATGTCAAGCACTGGTCAAAGCTATCAGCACGAATGAAGGTGGGTGGCATGCGCGAAGCCAACAACCTAGAGATGTTGCAGCGGCTTCACATCAGTGCCGTTGTGAATGCTTCCCCGGATGTAGTCCACGTGCCACGGAAGACACATAAGGATTCCAATGTGTGTTTTGGGGAAAGACATTTCTTATCCTTCTATGTCTTTTTTACTGTATGACTGATGCTTCCCCATCTTTCGGCTGTATGACTGATGTCATATCCAAGGTGGACTATCCCAAGCAGTGGCACGTTTTGACTGTGGACGCAGAGGATGATGAATTCTACCCATTGCTGGAAACCCATCTAGAGGCACTCTTCAACACCAAAATCAGTTTGAGTGTAGAGCTATGAAGCACCTACTCGTATCAATAAATTGTTTCCATGACTTTTCTCTGTTTGGCTTGAGCACTGCAGGCGGTGGTCGAATTTGTGGATCAGCAGAGGGCTGAGAAGCGGCCGGTGCTACTGCATTGCTTTGCGGGAATGAACCGCAGCGCTGCACTTTGCGCAGCATATCTCATGGTGAAGGATGGATGACACGCGGTGACTGACAAAAAGTGCAAAACTGCGAGCCACAGAACACCATATCACGAAAGCTAGCTTCTGCTAGCTGAAGTTCCTTTTGCTTCAGCAAGGTATTGGCAGGGGCTGGAATCGCCGATCACGTGAAATCTTCACACTTAACTACCCGGGACATCATCGCAATATCGTCACCATCAGCATCGTCAGACTTACTCCTCCTATCTCATCGTATCTTCCAGTTCCTCACACCGCTTTTTCACCAAACCTTCCTCATTCTCCCCTTTACCTTCCTAGCTAGCTTTCATCCCCTACACCTTGGCCTCAATTCCCCCAAACCCACCAAAAGCTCCCACCTTTTTTTGGTGCCTCCGAAAGGAGCGGCTTGGTCTCTTCCGCGTGGTGAAGCTGCTGAGTGAAAAGCGCGGATGGATCCTCAGCAACGATGGTTTCATGCATCAATTGGTGCGCTTGGCGCGGGAAGAGGAGCTACTGGACCCCGTGCCCTCGCCACGCCTGGATGCGGTCGCAGAAGAGCCGCACGAGCCCCACGAGCTGGACGAGCCGCACCACGATGTGGGCGAGTTGCTTTGGGATGAAGTTGTCAGTTTTGTTTTGATTTATGTGTTGTTTCTTGTTTTGGGTTTTGCGGGTACATGCGGGTACTAGTGCTAGTGTTGGTGTTAGAGCATGCACCACTGAGGTTGGAGGAGTTCCACCGAACTCGTGCGCGTAGTTCCAGCAACACAGGTGCTCCACGCTGTCATGCTTCCAAGTTGGGCCGATCGCTTTCCAGGAGTTGGGCAAAGGAACTTGTTGCATGGCCTTCCTCAAGCCCCTAACCGTGTATTTCTGCAGATTTGTCGAGTAATCAGCAGTTCAGAGCATTTCTTTGATGTTGTTGGAATAGACGCAGGATGTCCGTGGATGGAGAGACCGACAGCTCCCTGCAACGCGGCAAGACGAAACTTGAGCGAAGATTTTCGAGATCCTCATCTGCCATGTCAGATGTATCTGAGGAGGGCAGGAAAGTGCCCAGGACATGGTTCCAAAATGTTCCAAAGTGAAACCCATTGAAGCAATGTGAAACCGTGAAACATGATTAAAACCCGACGGTTCAGACCGGCTGGGAGTGAAGATGTCGGAAGATGATCAGGTCTGGGCCCCACACGGCAGGACATCTGACCAACCACTTCGACACCGAACGATTTCGGACAAAGACTTGGGCTATGCATCCAGGTTGCCAAGGCAAGACTCCATTTCATCAGTTGCTCAACAGCTTTTGGGGCACCGTTTTGGGGGGTCGGGTCCATCTTTTTGTATCACAACATGTCTTTAGATGAGAGTTCCGTAAATTGTGCCGTTATATGCCGTTATGTCAGCATTGTCAACTTTCCCGCGTTTCTGACAGCCTTTTGAGGTTACAGGTTCAGCCGTATATTGTTATGCATGTTTCACAGTGTTTGCTTCAAGCCCAAGGACTTGAAGAAGATCAAAGCCTTAAAGGATCTGCGAGAGGGCACAGCAAAACTTCAACCTGGCATGTATCTTTATGTCATTATGCTTGGGGATCCAGAGTATATACGGCTGATACATGAAGACCATCTGGTACATGAAGGCATCTTGGGCTGAAGACGGGAGAAACTGAGGTGCAGCGACATGTCACGTGGGAAATTGAATTGAATAAGTTGAATCTATGTTTTTATGTTGTTGAGAACAGGCTGGCTGGGGCACCTGGAGTACTTCTGCAGAGTATGTCATTGCAACATTATCATTGAAATGACATGAAATGACAATCAATTTCCTGAAATCTTAGAGCCATGAATTATCAATTTTTCTTAGGCCATCTGGGGCGGACATAGGAGGGTGCCAGTTGGAGTTTCGCCTTGCCAAGGAGTTCTTGCAGGCCACACCTCTTTAGTGGAACGGAACGAGTTCCGCAGGGGCTGGGCAAAGCAGTGGAACAACAACGACCCTGAAGTGCGGCACACCGTGACTTGGTGGAGAATGCTGCCAGCCAAACCCATGGGAGGTTGGCATGAGATCTTTCAAGCGATGTGAGTAATGTATACAACTGATTGGAATGATTGGAAGCAAAGACATTCTGATGACAGTTGAAATATGTTGAAATCACCCTGTCGTCATCCAAACCTCGGCTTTGCTGATGTGTGATCAAGCTGAGGTGCTTTATGCTGGTGAGCTTGAATATGAACAAGGGGTAGGCGTGACCATGTGGAATAACCATTCGGGTCATTACACTCCTTCGGCCAAAGATCATGTCCGCGTACACTTGGATCCCTCCACCTTCGTCCCCTATGACGAGGAGGAGTGATGAGGAGTGCTGTACATAGCATACATAAGCATACATAGCATACATATCTGGGGCCAAAGTGCCCTCGAAACCAATCAACCTGCCAGTTTTTGGCTGGAAAATCTGGACATGTTGCCGGGCCTGAGATTTTTTTCTGGATGATTTATGACACTTGTGACTCTTATGACAGTATGACTTACAGATACTTCCAGTATGAAATCAGAATCGATCGATGGTGTTCATTGGATTCATGGTTTCTGTATTGCTCTGCCAGGCCATGGGACTTGCCAGGCCATGGAACTTGCGCCATGGGAAAGGGCTGGTTTCATTTTGCGAATGTTAACCTCCTGGGGTGACGATCCCCAATCTCCATCAATCTCCTCTATTCTTCAGGGGGTTGCCAGCTAGTCATGATTTGACGGCTGGATCATTTCTCGCGAGGGTCAAGAGGGAGCCAGCTCAGTTAGGAACGTGGCGTTCTGGCACCGTTTGCGCCGAAGATTTTTTGCAGTCGATTTCCACTTAGCCGCTCCAGTGAGCCACTTCAAATTTTTAAATGCAGGTAGGAATCTCTTGTATGACTCGTATGACAGAAGATAACAGAAGGATAGAGGCGGATTTCAAGTAAACTTGATAAACAATTACATGCGTTGGCGGCCATCTCGACAACAAACTCAGACTTGAAGCTGCAACATTAGATGACTTTTCGGCCAAAATATTCCTGCTGGGACCAGCAACTTCATGGATGACAGCCATCAACTGCTCCTCCACGGCAGTTCCAATGGCAGCGGGTCCAGCGGTTCAGACTCGTATAGACCAGCTCGCTGTCGCTGCGGGCAGGTGCCATGGTCGGGTGGATTTGGGGAAGTCTGGGATCCGATCCTTGGACCTCTGACTGCACCAGGTATTGGCCCTTTGTGGCCTATGCATCCTATGCATCCTTTGCATCCTCGCCACTGCCACTGTCTTTCGGCATTCTCTCGCTAAGTACTGTGCAGACCAAGGCGGGGTGCGGGCCAGGGGTTTATTTCTGCGGTGCTGCATCAATGTCATTGCAGTGTAGCTTCCAATGTCTAGTGCAGAGGCATCACAGCAGCCCAACTCCAACTTTTTCATGTAGACCTTGGAGCGCTTCGCAATGATGATGTGCTGACTCTGACGCCACACATCCTGGGACGAGTGCTCCGGCCCAGCCCAGTGGAGGCTCAGATTAGGCTTGGCCAAGGGAATGAGTTGAGGGAGTTTGCAAATTTCCAGTGATCCAACATGAAACTGGCAAAAGGGTCCAAATTTCAGTAGGAAAATCATAGTCCAGTGCCATCTTAGATCCCTGGAAAGATAGTCTCTGAGTGTCTTCGTAGCCAGGATGTCGCAGCTGATCCTGGCTGCGACTCTCCACGGTGAGTTGGTGAAGCTTGGTCAGTTGACGCTACCAAAGTTGCAGGTCTTTGTGACTGGACACCCGGTGACCCTACGGGTGGGTAAGCTGGGAAGATTTTGTCCTTGATGGCAGGGGATGGTGACATATGATGACTATCAAAGTCCCAACTCAAAAAGTTTGTAGAGGGCATTTTGCGGGACGCCCAACGTTGATGATGTCGTATCGCCAGTTATATGTCAGCCAATCCCAAGAAGACAAGCAGATGCCGCTCAATAATCTCAAGAGGGATTTTGGGGAATTCCCATAACTGTTTTTGAAGCGAAGCGGTAGATTGTGGCATCTCCTTGAGATGGTCCTCATGTCCGAAACGATCCGAGGGCAAAATCTAATCATCGAGAGGAATCCTCCCTAAGACAAGAAACTCTGCCAAATCTCGTGGTTCCTATGCGCCACAGTTTCTGACACTACCAGCCCCCAAGGCGAATCAGGATCTTTGGCTCAACTTTACCAGTTTGCTGAGCATCGACAATACCACGGCCTTTGGCTTAGCAGGTGCCGACCAGTTCATTATGCAACCAAATTGACTCAATTTATCCGGAAAAATGGTGAACTTCCTTCAGATGTAGTGATGCAGTAGGGGAACATCAAGTCCCTCCACACGAGCCTTTCATTCCTGCAGTTTGCAGGGAAACATGTAGTCCGAGAGCCCCAAACCTCGTGGACGGTGCAGGGGCAACTGTCTGTGCCTTGGCATTATGTCACGGATTGTCACTGCCAGTCAATGCTCAAGGCCTTTGCGCTTAGGTTTCTTGAGAACTAGCACCACCAGTCATAGGTGGGTATGGATGGATGGAGAATCTTGTTGTCCGGCCGCCAAGGTGGTGTGCAGAGTCTTAGGCTTTGACATTCAGATCTCCAACATCACTTTCCAGAAGACGGTGGCCATAAAGGGCATGGCAGGCTTTTCACAGGCCCAGACTCCCCGGGGTTGAGGATGACTTTTCGTGGTGTTTTAGGTGGAAAGCCAAGCGAACCGCATGGAACAGAAGTTTGTGGAGGTGTGCTCAAAAAGGTACTGCATCCTCCTAGGAAGAATAGAGAGAGAGAGAGAGAGAGAGACATAGATAGATAGATAGGAAGCTTAGCAGGAGCTTGAAGGCCCATCCCTGCCCATCCCCTGCAGAGAATGCGTTTCTGTCACTGCTTGCTGGTTGCTTCACCGCTGAGATGTTGAACATCTGAGCAGCTTCTGCCAGGCGTCCGAACCGATTACCATGCAGAAAATCGTTCGGGCTGAGGGATTTCGTGAGCATTTGGACACCCAAGCACCTGGGTGGTCAAATGATCATTTGTTTTTTGTTTACGGTTTCAGGCCATGAAGAGGCCAGAGGATCTTTTTCGTAGTGCGCCGTGACAAAAGTGACAAAACACTGTAGAACGATGCGAGGTTCGGATCAATTTGGTCAATCCATCGCACATTGGGGTTGCCTTGGAGGGGCCCTTCCATTTCAACATTACACAGCGCGGGCACCATTTTGGCAAGGCCTCCCTGAGCCAGGTAGACTTAAAACCAGGCAAGATGACCATGTTGGCGACCCGGCAGACTGGCAAAGGGCGGACAAGGGCAATCAGAAATGCCTTGGACATCCTTGGACAACTAGATGGTGGTGCCAAAAGCATCCAAAAGCAGTGTTGTTCTTTCTCTTCCACCACTCCTTCCATCTTTCTGTTCCAAGCCCATAGTTTATGTTTCATCGGTGGAGAAGATCTCGGACCAAGGTGAACTTTGTGCTGGAAGACACCGCCACCAATCACGACGCACTTTGTGCCTTCATTTTGGGTTACATCACGGCAGAGGTGCAGACTCTATCCATGATGGCTTCCCGCAGGCCTGACCTAAGGACATTGAAAGTGTGAGGAAGTTGGGTTGAGATTGAGATATGTTTGAGATATGTTGAGATATCATTTGGCGGATTTTGATGGGTTTTCAGGAGGCTCCCTCTGACCAATACGTCATTCTACCCCCGTTGCAGGTCCAGCTCCAATCCCCTGCTGGCGATGGTGTTGGATGGCTTGCAGCTTCCTTTCCGTTTCGAGCCTCCTGAGGTGGGACTGTTGGCATATTTGGACACCAATTTTTGATAATTTTTGGTATGTGGTGCCTGGTTGTAAAGCCTTTGATGTATTGGTTTCTCAATCTAAAAGAGTTTTCTTGCACCAATGGGTAGCAAGAAGTGACCCGATTGAGCCCGATTTGAGGCGAGTTTTATCCACCACATCTCTGCAGATGTGGGGCTGATTGGCCTACAGGTGACCGCTGAGATCACCAACCCGCCCCTGGACCTCAAGAAGTAGGGCTTGAGACATCCCCGAGTTGCAATCACAGGCCTAACATGGCTTAACTTCTGGCGTCTTGCGCATCTTGCACCCAGGTTGCCCCAAGTGATCGTACTGGGTGCCATGGACCTGTCGATTCGCGAGAAGACCACCAAGGGAATGGACATCTTCCACTTGAAGGGGAATGAAACGACAGGTGGGGTAGACGCAGTCGATCCATCTGTTTGCCATCTTGGGCCATCTTGTTGACAATATCTGACATTTCTTTCAACAAAATCGAAGAACATATCGCAGTTTTGCGGTGCCCACGGGCCCAGGCCTGGGTGGTCAGGAATTGCAGCCTGGCAACTCCAAACTGCACCTATCACTCAGCACCTCGGCTGCCCATCTTGGCCCCACACCACCATCTCCAGACCGCGGGGATGTCCCAGGCACCATGGATGCCAACCTGAAGGACTTGTTCCTCATCGGGCGCTTGATCAAGGATGCAGTGGATGGTTCTGTTGTGGTGGGCGTCTCTGGACCTCTGACCATTACGATCCGGCCCAGCTTCACAGTGAAGCTTGGCTGGTGTACCGTTGCAGGTAGCTTGCCACGCAAGGTAAAACTTATAAAACTTACAGTACGTGGTGAGCATTCGCGCATACGCATGCATGCGTGTGTTGGTGGTGTCGAAGCCTTGGACATGGTGGAAGAGGAACATGCCTCCTATCTCTAAGCATCTTCGAAATTACAATGTGGAACAAATCTCCTGACCACTCTCTTCCCATTGAAGTGGCACTAAGGACTCTTGATTACATGGCGAATGGCGTCACAGCACAACTCTCATGTTTGGTGCTGTGCGGTTCAGCTCACATTCTAAACCCAGCCGCTTGGCTTCCCGAGCGGCGCTTGAGCCAAAGTGCTTGGACTGCAGAGCCTTCGCGTCGCCCGAAAAGTTCAGTTGCAGGGCAGCCTGCGATGCAGTAGCTGCCGAAGTCCCAGTGCTGTGGAAAGTGTTTAGTTTAATCCATAAATATAATACATATAAAATCATATAAAAATACATATAAATATAAATGTAATTGAATAATTATGAATATATGAACAAATAAATCAATCAATCAATCAATAGATAAAAATAAGTAGATACATGTAAGGGGGTGACGGGGGTGCATCAAAGAGAAAACAGTCGAAGCGGATCTTGGGGTTGAAGCGCAGCTGGAACGTGACCTTTAACAGGCAGTAGAAACTAGACCGATCTTGGTAAAGTATAAAAGTAATGTTATTTCCATTGTTACTTCCCGATAGAAGAGGGCTCGAAATTCTGAACCTCCAAACGGATAAATGATAAATGCCTAATCAAGAAGCCACCACAAAAAACTTGGGCTGATGCATGATGCTTGTTGGGCTGTTTGGCTCGAGATTTAAACCGACTTACGCAATCACTGTACTTGGGGGACTGGACAGAAGTCCCAACCCAAATCACGCACTCGCACTAATTTGTGCCTTGTTCTTGTTTATTTTTGGATGCTTTCGCCCCTTTGACTTGATAAAGAATGTTTTGAAGACCCCCAAGTCGACCCGGCCGTCCTTTTGCAGTTCACGTTGCGTTTGCCAAGGTACTCGGACCGAACCATGATCGAAACCCTTCATATGACCATGGAGGTTCTTGCAGACGCCAAGGTGGAGATCTTCGTCTTTATCTTGGCTGCCTGTGTCCACTTCTTGCTCTTCAGCAATCGCCTTCCCGTAAAGGACGGGATAGATCCGGCGGGGTGCTTGGGGGGTATTTGCTATTGCCGCTATTGAGTCAAGATGAGTCAAGGATACCTCGATCATGGTGACTGGAAGTTGCTGGCTCATTTTCCGCTCCCTCAATGGTCCGGCACGACCCCAGGACCTCAAGGCCAAGGCTGAACCAGTTGCGCGCGAGCAGAAAGGGCGTCCAGCTGCAGAGCCACAGAATGTCAAGACGCTTCCCGGACCTGCATCGTGCATTTGCTATGCCATGAAGGACGCCTTGCGTTCCTTGGCTGCTCTAGTGGTCACTAGTGTGGTCATGTAGATTCGTAGATGGCAATGCAAATCATTGATGGCAAGGGGGCATTTGAAACCAGAACAAGTGCTTGACTTGGGAGTAGAGGCTCAGTAGAGGTTTGTTATCTGCAGCGTTGGATACTGTGCCTTCCACTTTCCAACATAATTTAATTGAGCTTTTGCATTGAGACCATTGTGTGACTTTATCGGCCCTTGTCATCATTCTCGAGTCTCAAAAGGACTTGGTGTTCTCTTGGTCCGAGTGCAGAAGTTTGAGGCAAGAAGATTGCAACAAATCTTTCAAGTTGGGCATGGTTTGTGAAATTACTTTCTGGCCCCTTCAGATATTGGAAAACATAAAGCTGGATGTGCTTTATCAAATCTGGACCTGCCCTAGAAACGCGGTCAAGGTTGCGACTTTGTGAAACAGGAGTTGATCGAAGGTGAGTTGCGACGGCTGTTGGCCTCCTTTGAAGTGCCAGAGGACTGAGACTTTATTCGGCAGCGCTGATAGGGATTGCATGGGAGTGACCAGGAGGGATTTTGATTTTAATGCATTTCATATGATTTCATGTTTCATACTGGGCTTCGTGAGATCATGGTTCCGATTCGCAGGATGAGTAACCAACAATGTAACAAGGGGTGTCCACAGTGTCAAAAAATGCATGGCAAAGGTTTCGAGGTGGCACAGGCTGAGTTCAACACACATCAGCGCTTTGGGAACATCATTGTGGTATCGTTGCAGTTGTAGGACGAAACACAAGCCGTGCTGGCATCTGCCTGTGAAGGCGTTTGGCAAGTTGTTTTTTTTGGAATGCACTGCCCTCCGCTGGATGCACGAAAACATCATGAAAAACATAGGAACTGTGAAGATCATGTCCGTAACCTTTTCCCTCCAGCATGCCTTCATGATCATGTGCTGGACAGGTGGACACGCAGGACACGCCATCAGAACGAATCAGATTTGCTTAACGACTGTCAGGCCTCGGGCGTCTCATCAACCATCCTGAACTGTTGGCATCCATCCGAGCCATCGTTGGGGAGGTGACCAATCCTTACCTGGCCGAGAATTTGCTCCGAGGAAACCTGGATGAAAGAAAAGGAAAGGAATGTTAGCTACGCCGCATGATCAGCAATTCAACTAGTACGCGGGATTTTCCTAGGGTAACCGTCGGGTAACCTAATTTTTTGGCTTCCAATGGTTGCCGTTTCTGGCAGTCCATGACAAATGGGGCACCAAGATCACCAAGGATACTGGAGTGGAAAGGCCTATGCCAACTTTGACAGCTTCCTCTTCACGTTTGGGGACTTTTGCAAGACCAGTGGCACCAAGATGCCTCGACAGGCACGTCTTACTTAGCTTAAATCAAATCAGGTTCCGGGTAAGAGTTGCAGACAAAGCTACTTGCAATGGGTAGGCGCCGCCAATGCATCTTCAAGAGCCGAGGAATCCCAAATTCTACCAAAGGTTTCTCACCTGTTAAACCCACCAATAAACTCAGGAAAACACACTGATCCGTACCCCATGCACCTGATTTTCCCATTTGGATCCTTTTGGTTGGTATCAAATTCCCGCATGAAAGCTTTGATCATTGAGGTTTCCACCTTGGGCCAATTGGCATGTCTCATCCGTGATGCTCCTGGTCTTGTGAGGTCATTATCCTGGCGATCCAGTTCGTCGTGGCAGCAGTCACCCAGCTAGGTAGTAACAGTGGCAGTTACTGGCAGCTGAACGCACATGGCAGATGTGGCCCCTTATTCTCGTCATTGAACTAAAAATCAAGTTCAGTCACATTTCTTCAACGCCATTTCCCGGCCAGTCTTTGAAGACTTTCGTACAGACCCTCAGACTACTCCCATGGCCGATATGAGCCCTTCGAAAAATTGGGGACCCCAATTCATCAAATCATCGGATATATCTCAAAACATCCACCAAATGGGTCTGGTTGAGTCAGGGATGCCACTCGAAGCCAGGGGAAGCCGCTGAGGAACAGATCGAGGCTGAGGCGGCACAGAAACAGAAGGCCCGCCTCGCTTTGGTGGGCCGCGGGGATGCGCCCGTGGCCAGCCCAAAAGTCCTGACCTGGGAGAAGCTGGAGATCCTCGGCGGGTCTCAGCTGGAGCTATTGGCGCTGTTACTGTACAGCAAGTAATTACAGATAATGCGTTCATGGATTCACTGTCAGTCCTGCAGGCCAAGGGATCCAAGGGCCTTGGGTCAACTTTGGTCAAGCTGTCAGCACGCTCCAGCCCTTAGGACCATCATGAAGGACTTCTTGCTGATGTTGGATGATGAACCTTCACGTTACGTTTCCTTTCATCGCATTTTGGATGTGCCGTGGCGGAAGGATCCAAGTAACAGATTCCCATTGCACCTGAAGATTTTCACAAATTTGTCCATGGAAGGTGAGACAGTGGTTTCTACCAATTCCTCCCGTTGAGGTGGTGGTGAAGCGTGATGCCGAGAAGTGCTGGGATGTCGTAAAGAACATGGAGCAGCAAGGCTTACCCCCGAACAACGTGGCCTGCCCAATGCAGCGATGGGGCCAAGGTAGAGCCATTTTTTTGCAGGGGGTTCCATTGGTGGCATTGTCTCTCTGAATCTCTCATGAGCTGCCCTTTCATGCTGTGGGCTACATGAAGCATGCTGAGGTCACTTGTTCCATTCTTTTGAAGGGTGCGAGGAAGCACAGCCAGGACGCTGCAGTTATAGGAGATGGCATTTGATAGGGTACAATGTAAAAGTGCCGCGAACCACGCGGCAGAAGGAAGCGCAGCCAAAAAACATCAGAATGATGCAGAACGATAAGATAGCACAAGATAGCATAGGTGGAACATAGTGGAAGTGACATTCCACTGGTTATGGATGTTCATTATGCATTATGAAGACCAGTTGCTGGTGCAGTAGCTGCAAGGACAAGTTCTTGATCGATGTCATGAAGGTTATCGACGCTCGCGAGGCCCGCGGAACGGGTAGGAATGGTTTGAGTGACCGTAGCCCCTCCAGAGATACTGAGCTTGCGAACAACTATCCTTTGCCTTCAAGGGATGAGGATGGAGATGACTCTTGGAAGAAAGAAGTTGGTTGACCGAATGACAGACTAGCAAAGCAACTAAAGCTAACTAAAGCGAATGGTCAGTACTTTGGCACAGAGAAGATGTACAGTAACTCATGAACGATTGGATATAGTGACGATAATATAAATGCAAAAACATCTGCTATCTACTCGCATGAGCAAATACCTATGGAGGGCTATTTTTTTTTTTGGAGGGGGGACAGGGTTTGTTTTTGTTTTTTGCTGGTTCTCTGCTTTCGTTGCTTTCATTGCTTTCATTGCTTTCATTGCTTTCATTGCTTTCATTGCTTTCATTGTTTTCATTGCTTTTATTGCTTCTCTGCTTTTCCTGCTTTTCCTGCTTCTCTGCTTCTCTGCTTTTCTGCTTCTTTGCTTTTCCTGCTTCTCTGCTTTTCTGCTTTTCTGCTTCTCTGCCTTCATTGCTTCTCTGCTTTTCCTGCTTCTCTGCTTTTCTGTTTTCTGCTTCTTTGCTTTCCCTGCTTCTCTGCTTCTCTGCTTTTTCTGCTTTTGTGGTTCTGTGCCTTTCTACTTCTACTATTCTTCTTGTTCTTTTCTGCAGTCATGTGTTTGAGGAGCTCTACTTCCTGCTCCTCTGCTTCTCTGCTTCCTGTCTTTACTGTCTCTTCGTTTTTCATTTTCTTTTGCTTTATTCTGTCCTGTTTGTATCCTAAATGAAACCCTAGAGAGACCCTAGGTGAAACCCAAAGAACCCCTAAAGAAATCCTGATAAATCCTGACAAGAAACCCTACATGAAACCCTAAATGACACCCTAAAGAAACCCTAAACGACACCCCAAAAAAACATTCACTGAAACCCCAAAGAAACCCTAACTGAAACCCAAAAGAAGCCCTAAATAAAACCATAAAAACACCCTAAATGAAACCCTCAATGAAACTCTAAAGAAACCCTAAATGAGACCCTAAAGAAACCCTTAAAAAAACCTAAATGAAACCTCAAATGAAACACTAAAGGAAACCCTAAATGAAACCCCTAATGAAAGCCTAGAAACCCTCAAGAAACCAACATGAACGTTTGAAGTACCAAAATGTATCAAATACCATGCAAATGAGGGGTTGAAGTGCCAAAATGTTGCAAATACCATGCAAAATGCAAAATGACCATGCCAAAATGTAGCAAATACCATGCAAAATGCCAGGTTCTAGTTCCACACTGTTGCAAATACAAGGCAAATGGTGCCAGGAAAGAAAGCTTCAAAAAATCCAAAACCTGACCCACAAAAAATCCAAAAACTATTCTGCACCCAATACCTATCTCACTGAGCAACATATTGGAGAATGCTACAGTATGGCAACCTTACTGATAGATCTGATAGAATCCAATGCATCATGCATACAACCAACCATACTGGATGTCAACAGACACAGACGGAACTGACAGCAGTGCCAGGCCAAAGACATCGACGAAGTTCTTTTGGGATCTCTCTATGAAGCGTGCATCCGCTGTGCCCTGGAGCAGTTGAGTACCAGACACAGCTGAACATCAGATACCTTCAACATCCTTCAGCCCCAACAAGCGTTGTGGGGGGTCACAAGAGGCGCCAAAAGCCTGGTGCGTAGTTCCCCACTTCCAAGATCTTCCAAGAAATTGGCGCTGAGAACTCGCTCCACCGACCAGTGATTCAATGGCCAGGACCACCCATCAATATTGACCCCGGGTTGTCCGGAAATAAAAAGAAATGGAATACAGTAATTAGTAATTATATATAATATATATGTAATTATTCATATTCATACCATATTTATAACCCATATTGTACGGTTATGACATCAAAAGCTTCTAGGATGGATGTTTTTCAAACTAGTTTTGATGTTGTTTTATTTTAAATAAATAGGGATATGTTTCAGATACGATTTGTTGTTACAATGTTTTGTTTCTGGTCTGGTTTTGCAGTTATGATTTTGAATGATTTTGATATGGTTTCAGTTACGATTTTGATATGGGTCAAGATTGTGATTTTGATGTGGGTCAAAAAAGTGTGATTTCTGTTTCTTTCGAGGTTTCGTATGGTTTTGTTTGGTTTTTGAACACAACTCGAACACATATCAGAATCATATCAGACTCACATATCAGAATCGTATCAAAACCGTATCAAGACCATATCAAAATCATGTCAAAACCACAAAAAACCTCGAGAAATCGACCAAAAGCCTGTCCCGGGGCTGTTTCTGTTTCCTTTCTTGAAGCCAACCCATCGGGAACCCTGAAAAAGGCGCTCCGTTCCCAAACCATATCAGAACCATACCAAATCACATCCAAAGCCATATCTAAACCATAATCCAACCATAAGTAAACCATATCAAATACATAACAAAACCACATCGAAATCATAACCCCAAATTCAACGCGTATCAAATTCATATCTTAAAATCATATCAAAACGATATTGAAATCATAAAACCAATAATTCTTGAATTTGGCTTCCTAGAGGATTTTGGTCATCATTGTACGGTATTGCCAAATTGTGGTATGCTCCTAAGATGGCCAGATTTTTCATGGAAAATCCGGCTCGACCATTGGAATCTGCCAGGTTTTCCATGGTTTTCCCAGCATTTTCACAGAAATTAAGGTGGTCAGATGAAGCACCTTTTGGAGTACGTGCAAAGGCTCCGCCACAAGGGAGGCCTCATTGAGATCCGCAGCCCTCACACAGGTGGCTCCATCATCCGCGCCTATGGTGCCACGGGTGACATGAAAGGCGTTTGGGACACCTGGAATGACCCTTGGCTGCCAGCCTTGGCTGCCAGCCTTGGCTGCCAAAAGCGTGAATTACCAAGCTGTGCAGAGCTGTGCAGTGTGTAAATTTTAGAGCCCTGGGGTCAAAAGTCGAGGTGGAGTTCGACTCCAGACTCAGACTGGGAATTCACCCATTTGCCCGTACAGTTCTGCAAGTCAATGATTGTGTATTGGATGGTACAGCTACGTCCATGTGCTTCCTAGGACTTGAAACGTCGTGGAGTGGAACCGACACGAATCACTTTGGGGTGCATGGTCGAAGCACTGGCCGCCAACGACGACCCAGAGGGTGCCTATGAAGTGATCCAAGGGGCGCTGGCAGATCCCAACACAAAAGGTGCGGGTCCCTGTGGGCAACACCGGATGATGTTTGGCAGGCCTATAGGAGTGTGGAGGTTTACGATGATTGAGAATGACAGACTTGTCATTTTCAGAACCTGCCCTTTATGATCTTTATGATAACCTCTTTTTGGCTGCAATGGTTTGGGACTTGACTTGGCAGCACTAAAGGGAAATGTGGCAGCGGGAGGCCTGGTGACTGCGGTGACCTACAGCTCGGTTCTCAAGAGCCTCAACCACAAGAAGTGCTTCTATCGTGTTTGGGAGATCTATGAGGAGACTTTGCGGCAGTTGTCCGTCGGTGGTAAAAAGAAGCATCATCCCTGCCATGCCCAGACAGGGCGAATGTTGCCAAAGGTAAGATGGACATTCGCGGCTAAACATAGCAGAGCCTTGCAGTTGTTTTGATAAATTTCCATGCATTTTTCCTTGACAACAGATTCGCACAAGCCTCAGGAAATGATGCGCCAGAAGGCACTTCTGCTGTTGGGATTGGGAATAGTCACTCGTTCCAAGGACAGAGCAATTAAGGAGCCTGGGCCTGTTGAAATGTTTTGAGACAAAATTATATAGGAGTGTAGAGTCAAGCATTCTAGGACTTCAAGACGGTGAGAGATGGTGAGAGAGCATCCTCACACGTAGAATTGAATGTTTTTGATAAGTCATGTCGTACAGTAGGTGAATTTTGAGCCATAAAAAAGAGGAAACTGATCAGCAGATATCAGCAGGTGGAGTTCACCACCACGACGTACAATGCCTTGCTGGACGTGTGCGCCCGCAGTGGTGAGATCTCGCGGGCCGAGCCGTTGCTGAAACAGATGGTGGAGCAGGGCTTGGCGCCCAGCGTCATCACCTACAGCACAGTGATCAAGGCCTACTGTGGGGCCAATATGCTGGAACAGGCCTTCAAGCTCTTTGAGGCTGGGGATGAGGGGATAGTGACTTGATAGTGGAGGATTTGGAGGTTTCCTGGCTTCTTTTTGGCTGAGCAAAGGACAAATGGATGGCTTGCAGCTGTTATTTGGGTTGTGAGGTAGGGTATGAATCGTATCAGGAAACAAAATGATCGCAGCACTGGAACCGACGTGGTGGGAGTTCAGCCTACCTGGAAGGAAATGAAGTGCAACACAGACTTGGACCCAGATGAAGTGACTTTCAACACCCTCTTGGACGGCTGTGCTCGCTATGGCTTCTTTGATCGTGGGTGTGAGGTGCTGCAGGCAACTTGGACTGGAACGTTGGGTGGTGCTTTTTAAGTCAGTTTGTTTTGGTCGGTGGGTTCAAAAAGTTTCTCGTTTCGAACCCTACTTGTGCGGATCTCGAATGACTCATATCTCGGGGCGGGTTCAAGCATCAATGCCATCCAATGCCACAGTGTGCCACAAATAATCTAGACGTCAATCTATATAAAGTAATCTAAAGCCACTTCGACATTTCGACGCCCAAACCTGTGGAAATGTCGAGCCAAAGAGCCTTCAGCTCTGCCAGGAGATGCGGAGGACAGGCATCACTCCCAGCAACTACACCCTGTCTGTCATCGCCAAGTTGGCCAACCGATGCTTGGTCGCAAGACGCAAGTTGCGCAAGTCACGGGGGGGTATCCGAGGGGTGTCTGCTGGGGATAAGATGCAGCTGAGGAAGCAAGAAACCCAAGATGGCATTCAAGATCGTTGAAGCATTGCGTGCCTTGGCTGGACACGAATTTCCGCTAGTGGGGGGCAATGTGCACTCTAAGTTTCCTCAGTTTTCTGTGGCATGCGTCAAGGTATGGAATATGGCCTCAAGCTGAACATGCACGTGTACAACAACTTGATCCATGCAGCAATCCTCGACAACGACTTGATGAAGGCCTACTGTTGGCCGCCACCTATATCATTATATATATATATATCCAGATTTTTCCGCAAACAGTTTAGTGTTGGGGGTCTCAATTCTTTCTTAAGAGGTGTCCGGCTCTTTCCAGGTGGTGGTGTCCGGCTGTCGGGATGTCTCCCGTCATTTGTCTCCCAGTGTGCCTAAGTGGTGCCCGGCTCTCCAGATGTTTTTCCTTTCTTGTTTCCCTTTATTATCTTTCAATGTGCCTAGTGGTGTCCGGCTCTCCGGATGCCTTGCTTTACTTGATTCCCTTCATTTGTTTCCTTTTGTCTCCGACTCTGGCTCATACCCCAAAGCAGAAAACTGTCAAGTTGGGTCCAGGTTTCGATCTCTCGAAGCAGGGAGGTGGTATCGCGACTTTTTTTTCCCTCTGACATGTATGCGCACAGTTGTCTTCCACTGTGTCTCCCACTTTGTCTCTCGCTGTGCCTCCCTTGTCTCCCACTGTGTGTCTCCCACTGTCTCCCTTGTCCCCACTACTGTGTCTCCCAGTTTGTCTCCCACCTTGTCTCCCACTGTGTCCCCCAATTTTTGGCTCTTCCAGCAGGGTCCTGGGCATTGGAACCTTGTCACCTAGTGGTCTTCCAGTTGTCTCCCACAACTTCCAATTATGTTCCAATTGTCTTCCAGATGTCTTCCAATTGTCTCCCAATTGTATTCTACTTGCCGCCCAGTTGTCTCCCAGTTGTCGTACAGATGTGGTCTCCCAATTGTCTTCCACTTGTCTCCCAGATGTGGTCTCCCAGTTGTCTCCCAGATGTGGTTTCCTAGATGTTGTCTCCCAGTCCGGTTGTTGTAGCAGCGCCACATGTGCATGCTTCCATCTCGCCCGTTGCACAGCTCGGGCAGGAAGATCTGAAGGCGATGGAGAGAGAGAGAGAGAGAGAGAGTCCTTTTGTTGTTTAGTTGTTTTCCACCTCTCTCCCAAATGTGGTCTCCAGTTGTCTCCAAGGTTTCTCCATTCGTTGTCTAGTTGTCTTCCAATTTTCTTCCAGATGTGGTTTTCCATTTGTCCCCTAGATGTCTCCCAGATGTGGTTTCCCAGATGTTGTCTCCCAGTTGCCTCCAAGGTTTCTTAGGTTGTTGTCTAGTTGTCTGCCACTTGTCTCCCAATGTGGTCTCCCAATTGCATTCCACAATTCCCATTGTCTCCCAGAATTGGTCTTCCAATTGTTTTCCAAGTGTCTTCCATTTGTCGCCCCGTTGTTTCCCAGTTGTCTTTCGGATGTTGCTTCCCACTTGTCACCTAGTTGTCTCGCGTTTGTCTTGCAAATGTGGTCTTCCAATTGTCTCCGAGTTTGTTCCAGATGTGCTCTCCCGATTCTCTCCCAGTTGTCTTCCACTTAACCTCCACAACGCCCAGTTGTCTTCCAGATTTAGTCCCCCAATCATTTCTCAATTCATTTCTCAATTGCTTTCCAAATGTGTACTCCTTAGCCTTTAATTTGAAACCGTCACTGCTGTTGGGTTGTAAAGCTGTGTTAATTCTGGATGTCCGTCTCCCCTGTGTCTCCCACTCTGGCTACTGGTGTCCGACTCTCCGGATTTCTCTTGTTACGGTACTTGTTTCCAGGTTTCCCTTCATGTGTCTCCCGCTCTGGCTAATGGTTTCCGGGTCTCCGGATGCCTCTCCTCACTGGTCTCTCTTTACTTGTCTCCCAGTCTGGCTTTCGACGGCTAGTGGTGTCCGGCTCTCCTGGTGTTGTCTGGCTCTCCGGGTGTCTCTCTTTACGTGTCTTCCTTCATGTGTCTCCCACTCTGGCTAGTGGTGTCCGGCTGTCCAGATGTCTTCTCTTTGCTTTCACTTGGCTCCCATCATTTTTTCTCTTACCATCTTTCTCCCGATTCATCTGTCTCCCAACTCATGTGTCTTCGATCATTAGTCTGCCTTAGTGGTGTCTGATTCTTTCGCCTATTCGCCTTTGTGCATGTCTTCCGTCATTTGTTTCTCACGATCTTTTTCCCACTTCATTTGCCTCGCCATTCATATATCTCCCCCAGTGGCAGTGTCCTGTTCTTGTTTCATCACAATTTCATTTGTGATTGGTCCTTATCTCTGTTCTTTTCTCCCTTTGTGTCGCTTTGCTGTCTCAGGAGTTACACCAGCATTAGACCCCAGATAGCAATAACATGAGAAAACGTTGCTTGTGACTCATGCTGTTCTCAATTGAGATGGACTGAGCATTGCCAACATCGAAGCTAGTATAACCACAAACATGCACGCAGACGCTGCAATGGATATGGAAAAACTGTTTGGGGCCTACGGGGGTGTAATCCAACCGGAAACGATGTCCTAGGCCTTCGGCACACTTGGTGAAGGGGATTTCCCACCAGTGCTTCCTTTGTCTGCAGGGGTGAGTAAGGCAATTCCCTAGAATTTTCTTGCAATGCTGATGGCTGATCGCGAGGCACAAGAGCTTTTTGCGACCATGCTGGAAAACAAGATTCAACCCGATGGCAGGACATATGCCCTCATGTTGCTTGGTGATCTATTTGACTCTACTTGTTTTTTGAAAAAAGGGGCAGACTCAACCGGGAGGGATGTTTGTTCGCAATGTGTGTTCGCCGGCGCCTCGCAAAGGTTGAGAGCTACCGTGACACACAAGCTTGATGCGTCGCTTGATCAGCATTCCTGGTAGCTTTTGGGGCTCTAGCATTTGGCATGGACAACTGGCTGTTGGAGTGAGATACTGGATTTAAAGTTCAGATCATAGCTTGGATATTGCTTGAATGGATTTGGATGGTAAAGCATGACAGGAAACGGAAATAGACTGAAGGTGCTTCCGAGGAAGTCTTAGCAAACTCCACAACAAACTCCAGGGGCGTGACCCTGTGCCCACCCATGTGCAGTGACATGGAATTTGCAACGCCGGCTTGGGGGGAAGTTTGCAATGTTTGCAGTCTGGAATTGTAGGAAGATACGGTTGTATCTCTGGCAGGACGCAGACAAGGACACACCTTGCACACGATGCACAGGACAGATGTAGCAGCCTTTCACACACAGAGCAGAACAAGCCAGGTTGTTCCAGACAAACAAACTATATATATATGTATATACCAAAAGTAATTATCTTAACATTAACAAATACACAAATAGATACATAAGCACACACACACATATGGATATAATAGAAACACAACACACACACAAATAGAGAAATAAATATATCAATAAATAAATCAGTAAAATATATAGATTAAGAAATAAATAAACATAAATCAACAAATAAACATAAATAAATAAATAAGTAAACAAACAAACAAACAAACAAACAAACAAACAAATAAATACAGAAATGAATAGATAAATAAATAAATAAATACACTAACACATTCACGCATATATATATATATATAAACACATGTATATATATAAACACACATATAAACACATATACGCATATACACACATATATATATAATCTATCCCTCTCCCTCTCTCTCTCTCTCTCCCTCTCTGTGTATGATCTAACAGTATGTATATCGTCGTGGACATTAACCCCCAGCAACCTTTATTAGAAGCTGCCGATCCACCGAGGCTTGCCAAGGTGATGCTCCACATTGCCTTTGGCATGAAGGTCCAGGACCTTTGGGGTTGCCATTCGTCATGCTTCCAGCACTCTTCATTTCAGCTTGGATGTTTAAAGATATCTCAAGATCAATTTGTGAACTCCCAACATTTGGGAACACATGCCAAAGATGTACCACAAAGACCACTCAGGGTTTTTGATACTTTGGATAATTCTGACCTTCCAAGTGGATCCCCTGCCGCATCCAACATGCTGGTGGTTTCGGATGCAAGGCTTTTGGCCCTCAGGACCCAAGGATCATCAGCAATGGGCAGCTACACAAGTCCTTGCTGGAGCAACTCCTGCGTCCGGTCCAATGGGCCGCTCGGTGGATGGTGCGGTTTCAATCTACGTGAGGATCAGCTGTAAAAACCCAATTTAAGTATAGTGGAATCCTCAATTATATAATAGATGATACTACCCAATTATAGATGATATACTGGTTTGTCAATAGGATGGCTCAAAACCTGTCCCGGTGTATACCCTCAACACAAGGTCGATAGTACCCAACCCCCCAACCCTTGGGGGTTGGCCCAGGTAGGGTCTTAAAAGGTTCGAGAGAACCACTGTAGACCCCAAGATTTCCTACTATAGACTCTGCAGATCCTTAACTGCCAAAAGTAAGCTACCTATTATGATCTATCTATGCTACAAGATGTCGCAAGGAATCACAGAACATGTTGCGAGATATTACAGGTGTTCTGATATCGAAAGTTGTAGTATGCACAAATCTAGAATGATGATACCACAGTGCTCTATCATGTTGTATTCATTCATGCTCGGAGGGTTCTAGAATTCTTAAGGACCTTTGACTTGAAAAAATACTGTAGTCTTATGAGCCTTCTTGTGGCCTCCAAGATGCAACAAGAAAGGTATATAATTTTGGAATACAAAAAAAACAAGATCAAAATGAGGAACCTGCAGCAATGTGCCAAAACGACGTGGGGGCATTTTGGTCGGTCACCGGTCCCATCTTCGGTCACGTGGTTCGATTTACAAACAAGAGTGAAGTGATGAGCAGCGCGCAGTAATGTGCAAAAGAATCGTTCTGAACGAATCATGCATTTTGGCTGGCAACATGCTTATTGAATGAGCATGAACCTGAATGTCATGTGGCATGCCATTACCTCCAACCTCGCAAAAAAGTCACCTTGGTTTAGAATCTTAGAATGTGCAAAATCAAGTCAACTGCAACTTGCAGTGATGTGCGTCCTCGTTTTCACCGCCAACCTCCAACCTTTAGATACGAACATCATTTTCCCCAGGGCCAGTGCGCTTCAAAATCTGTTCAAAGCTTGGAGGCAACCATTCTAGACCCACAGGTGCTGATTGGTGGCTAGCCATCCTCTTCCATCCCTTCTACATCCCTTCTACATCTTTCTACATCCTTCCACATCCTGCTACATCCTTCTGCATCCTTTCACATTCTTGTTCTCATCCACCATTCAAACCTTCAGATACCAACACACCTTTTGTCCAACCAATAGGCATTTGGAGGAAAAGCGTCAGTGCGTTTCAAAATCTGTTCAAAGCTTGAAAGAACCATTCTAGACCCCCCAACTTTTGACTGGTGCTTAGTTTTTCTCCGATTTCTGCTCGCAGGACAACCTGAAAGTATTACATGGAAGGAACAAAGAGTGCTATGCACATATGATGTACCCTCTTTGATAGACAACTTTTGGGGAAGAAAGGAGGACAAACACCTTACCCAATATATAAATTTGTCAGGGAAATAAAATTCCCGCAGTCAACAAATCCAAGAGGAGATTATTTCTTGAACACCAATGCTCTTGCCAGACAGTGGCACCGTGAGTTTTTCTAGAAGAAGAAGAGGGCAAGGTGATTTCAAAACATGACTGGGCCGCGAAACATGTGTTGGAAGAAACATTGCGCAACTGTGATGCACACTTTTAGTGAAAAGAAATGAACAAAACACAGCACAAACAAACATACATTTTCATTGGTTTCATGGCTTGGAAGGATATGATTTTACAACCCTCCCACATGTAACTTTAAAAAACACTAGCCAGGCTATCCCCATTATGAAAATAACAAGGTCTGGGACAAACCATTCCAGACCCGAGAACCTAACCAGACCCTTGGCTTGCCAGCAGAAAAGGTCTAGTGGTATACAAGCTTTTGGTGGTATGTGCAGGTTGGTTTCTTGAGAGAAAAACAAAAAAGACCAAGCTCTCAGGGTCTACACAATAATCCACCAAGGCCCCCCCCCCCAAGTAGTTGATGGTATTGTGTATAAGAAAAAAAGATAAATAAATAAATAAATACATATATATATAGATATGTATACAAATGTACATGCAAAAGTACGTGCCTACATACATACATGCATGCATGCATGCATGCATACGTACGTACGTGCATGCATGCATACATGCATACATACATACGTACGTACGTGCATGCATGCATACATGCATACATGCATGCATATATACATACGTACGTACGTACGTGCATGCATGCATACATGCATACATGCATGCATACATCCATCTATCCATCCATGCATGCATTTATGAATCCATGCATAAAAACAGACAGACAGATACACATGCAGGCAGGCAGGCAGCCAGACAGACCTACTTACCTACCTACCCACCTACCTACCTACCTACCTACTTACCTACCTACCTACGTACGTACGTACGTACGTACGTATGAATACATATGATATGTCAGATGTCACATTAGATTATGACCTTAGATTAGCATATGTGGGGATGACCATCTGTGCACAGATCCCAGCTATTTTGATGTTGATCCCATCTCGGTCCCAGAGCATTGACCCATCTCGGTGTCCCCCCAGGCAAAGGCACCTCTGCGCAGCGGCAACCAGTTACAGGAAGATGTGGTCAAAGATGTCGTGGAATTTTTGCCACTTAGATCATTCGTAGCTTGCGTGATCCGGAATCATCAAACATGGCTGGGACGCATCCCCGTCAACAATGGAGGTTTAAGTATGTTTAAGTGGGAAAATGATCATGATCTATCAATGGGGACAGTGTCCATTGCGTTTGATTTGATTACACTGGAGGGTAAACAAACTACAAGATGGAAGCACGCAAACGCATACAGTACCACCTGTGCATGGTTGGTCATGGTTGTAGCAGAACTACCAGCGCCGTTTGGGAGCCAAGTTGGAGCCAAGGTCCGTGGAAGCAGCTGGTTTGTCAAAACTGCTGGCAGAAATTTCAAAGACGATGCCATCTGCAGCTGCTATGGCCCAGCCATAGTCCAATTTCTGAGCCACTCCACACCTTCTGTTTTGCTGGGCGCCCATGCCTGGTCCAATGAATGGCCTGACGTAAGGTATTTTAAGGGTCATTGGGCTGGCGGTGTGTGGCCTAAATCCCGGCCGATGGCGCAGAGATTGCATGATGACAGTATCTACAGATCAGTGGCCCGATGCGGCACGGGCCGTCAAGGAAGGCTTCTCGTTGGTTGGCGGTGTGACACAAGCTAAACCTATTTTCAACTGGTCTCCCACCTGGAAAGCACATGTTCCTGGAACCGTTAACCGAAGAGCCCTTGATGGCTCATGGCTGTTTTTTCGCTGTAGACTGCGGCCGACCACGTGATGTGGCAGACAAAAAAAATTGGTCTAGCAGTCTAGCAGTCTTGCAGGGAAGTGGTGGCCAAATATCATTTTTTTCCTGAGTATGCGTCGCCGCCATAGGGCTACAGGTGGTATAGCATATACTCACGATTTTGCAGCATCGCTGGGCTTCCCTGTGGGGTAACCGGGGGCAATGGTATATATGCCACTGCCAACACAAGCACCAAGCGTTGAAGTTCCAAAAGTAAGCAAAGCCATGGTGCCACGACCACGGCGACCCCCGAAGTCAGTGAGGCTGGATGTGAAAGTCACTGGGGCTCTGTGTGCGTTCTGTGTTGTGTTGCTGGTGCAGTAGGTCAGTAGGTCTTGCAAGTCATGCCTGGTGCGATCAGTGCAGTCAGAATTCGCCAATCAAATCCTCTGAAAAGGATTATACAGACACCCAGTTGGTTGGGAAATCCAATCCCAATCCAATTCAATTCCAATCCAATCCAGTGACAACTGGGAAAAGCCACAGCAGACCAAGCCATCACTGGCAAGCTCCACCCTGCAGGCACCTCACCTCTCAGGACTTCGTCCGCAACGGCAGGGTGGTGAGATATCCACCAGACACACAGCTGGAGCCACTCTGGCAGGTGCTGCAGACTGAGGGGCAGCTAGCTGTGCCTGGAGAAGGTGCTGCTTCTCTTTGTTTGGCTCTCTGTCGTTGAAGTTGGCTGTTGGCCATGTTCTATGCAAAAGCACGGGGAATGCCAAAAACTCTCGGAGTTGATGGTCTAGTGTCTCTAGCGTAGTAAAGACTTTAAAGATCTGCAAGTCGCATGGAGTTGTTTCATGTTGTTTCCTCGCAATGGCAGTGCGTGATAGTGAAGGGCAGCTTGGCCTGCATGGGGTAAACTGGGCCATGCCAGAATGATGACCCAAATGTTCATGCAGACATGCGCCCTACCGTTCCACATCACCGGGTGAAATGTGCTTTCAGCAAATAATTCTCACTATCCCAATAGGATAATAGGGAGGGTTCCAGTATGTTCCAGTAAATTTGAGGCTTCCAACATCATTATCCTACATTATTCTTAGGTCCTTCAACAGGATCGTGTGATGTTGACGATGCAACTGAGGTTTCAGGCCTTTCTGCAGGCCTTTTGACGATCGATGGGAAGACCCAGGCTGCGAAGCTGGTCGACATCAGCGCTGCGGACGTGCTGTGCTTTTCGCAGCGTGCGCGACCTGAAGTGGTCCCAACGAGTGATGGGACATCGGCGGCTCGGTGGGAGGGACCACCTGCATAGTATACTTCTATCATCTTCTATCTAAAATAGTATAGTATTATATATATATAAATATATATATATAAAAAAATATAATAATATAGGTATATATATATATGTGTGTGTGTGTGCGTGCATTTATACACATATATATATTTATAAATGCACACGCACACACACACACACACCCATATATATATTTACAATATATAAATGTATATATACACATAGATACGTATACAATATACGCATTCAAATGCTGTACGCAGTATTCATAATATTATGTATGATAATATATATATATACACAGATACATATTAATAAACAAAATATATGCACAGAATGCACGCACATGGCGCTATATTTAGATAAAGCCATGGTTTGCACACCTTTTATATTGTTACCGAGGTCTTGAGCATTTGGACAGCCCCGGGGGCCAGCCATCGCATGCGCAGCTTCAAGCTGCATCGTGAGGAGATGGTGGTGGTCGGGGAGGAAGCTTCTCTACTGGTGCCCTGAGGGAAAGGTTATTTGATGCTTTCTGGTTGGGGGATTCAAGAGTTTTTACCAACAAAATATGGGGATTCAACCGATAATTGGGATTGAACACCGATGTACCTGGTTGGTTGACCATTTCTTTTTGGGATAGGTTGAGCGCAGATCAGGTGAGCTAATAGCAGTGTTTTTAAATACAGACTTATTTGTGCCCTCGGACCGACAACCGTGCTCGCAAAAAGGCGTTTTTTTCCCTAATTGCCGTTGGGCTTTTGGTTCTGTCGGCACATGTTGGGGTGGGGTTGGGGTGGGGTTGGGGTGGGGTGGGGCATTAGTGTCCATGCCAACTGGAACACGCACTGGATGCTACGTTGATGATTGCTACTAACGATCATGTAAACCGGCGCACGCTCTTGACGCTAGGCTTTTAACCTTCTCAAGCAATTTCCACGCACCGATTGCTGCATAGATATACAGTATTTGACGCTGCGTGGGCCAGTTGCAACCTTTTTTTACCAAAGGTCATGTGGCAGTGGCATTACATGAGCCAATACAGGCATTCGTTGACAAAACAGCCAACATACTCCGGAAGATGCTGTGACAACAAAAATCAGGGCCGCTGTCTTTAGAGAGCATCAATCGAAACAGGAAGAAAATTGTCGTTTCGCTGCAGCGAAAACACCATTGCAATGAACATCCCTTAAAATCAAACGTTGATTTTCAACGATTTTGATGGGGATGAAACAACACCTCGTTGTGACGAGACTTACGGTCGGCCGGCTTATTTGTGCAGATGGAGCTAGCTGTCAGCTAGCTGAATGTGGAAATGATTCATGCTACGAGCCAAGCACGGCCACACCTTTCCGCATGCTATATGCTATGCAAGATTTCCTTCTCTTTCAAGCGGCAACAAATTGCATGCCAGCAGGCCATTGAATTTCCTTGGTTTTCATATATTTTCAGGTGTTGTATGGCATATCTGGCAGCTGCAGCGCCTACTTCCCTCGTTTGATGAAGCTGGGGCAGCAGATGTGCCTTTGCCCTGACTGCCGCGCTGATGGTGGCGGTGATGGGTGCCCCGGCCTAGGAACGTTACAGTGTAGACTCTTGAAATTGCCCAATAACCCAACAGGGCATTTTACGTCACTTCATTTTGTATTAAATTACTATATCAATTCATATGATAGCATTTCACCTCATCAGATGACACTATATCCCATGGCATCACAAGATCACGTCACATCACATCACATCATAGCAATCATATCGCTTCTTCTAGTTACTAGTTGCTAGTGGTTGCTAGTGTGCAGAGCTTGGGCCAGGTTCAAGTTGCGCGAAGGCGAGGTCTTGCTGATGACCCCCGCTGAAGGCATTGCAGTGGTTGCCGTGGAAGGTCCTGCCCAAGTGGTGGCCATCTCCATCTGGACACGTGCACCGTCGGGAGCGCGGCTGTGACCATGACCGACCGATTTTTCGATGGCGCGGCGCGCTGATGAAGTACATCATGGTAATGGACTGGGCGATAGCTTCTAGGCAGCTGACTTTTGCAATTGTCAGCTGCCGCGGGGTTGCGCTACGAGAAGGTTCAGTATAGCTGCAGATGGTGAAGGGCAGAGCAGCCTCTGTCCTCATGTGATGGGAGGCTTCAAGTAAAGTCCACTGCCTTGTTGCAAGAGCTTCAAGCTGACCACTGAAGAGCACGAGGTTGCGCACTCTCTGTTTCCAGAAGGATGCGGCGATGCGTGAAAAAGCTGTGAGTTTGCCTTCGGCGTGATCCTCCTGGGGTAATTGGAGCGGGCAATTTTGCCTTGGTCAGAACTTTCTTCACATGTTCTACAGCCTACATATTTTTACAGTAGGTAGACATTTTGCGTTGAAACTTGTCGATTATATATTGTCAAAGAATGTCAAAGATTCTTGGCGGACAAAATTGAGCCCACTAATATCCATTGGCAGTCTGTAAGACTGTGAGCCATTCCTTAGATTCTTGAGCAATTTCATGGACGCAGTTGGCTCCAATATTGAAGTTTATGAAGGTGCTTTGACTGCATTGAGCCACGGTGCCCAAGAGGGGCGTGGGATTTTAGATTCCAGCCTGGCACTGTAGCTTCTTGTGCCTAGTGCTCATGTGGCGCGATGCAGTGTCTGTACAAAACTTTGGATTTGCTACTCGGTAGAATGGTTGTCTCAGAGCAGACTGCAGCCAGAAATTCTATAATCATGTAAAATCAGTGGGCTGGCAAGGGGCTTTCCTGTTGACTGACAAATGGAGCTCTTCAAAATGCCTTTGACCTCTTATGATGTTTATGTGCGTGAAATGCAATGCATTCTCAATCACTTCGTTGACGGACAGAGATCGAGTTGTAGCAAGTCGCCCTGTTCTGTACCTATAGGCCTGTTTCTTTTAGTGAAGCATGAAACATGTGCACATCATTTGGATAATTGGAAATGAAGTAAACCAGTCAGGTTCTTTCCCATTTCAGTCCTTGAACATGGGCTCCACATTTTTTTCCAGCAGCAGTGCCTTGTGAGGCTGCCTTCTGCCACAGACAACGAGATCAGATCAGCTTACCGCCGGCGTGCCCTATCCACCCATCCTGACAAAGGTGGGTCTGCAGAAGCCTTCCGCTCAGTGGTCAGTGCCTTCGAAACATTGACCCTTGACATTCCTTGGTGACAGGGGCTGCCACATAGTGGCTGTATCATCTCCTTCAAACGGAAGTGGAGCAAACCAGCTGAGGAGATCATGGACTATCATGGATTATCATGGATTATCACATGGACGATTCCAAGGAAGTATAGTTAGAAAACTTCCGAGTTATGGGTGATGGT
>Ga0126342_10001903_pt1 | contig 31081 bp, 35 predicted proteins | sample Cyp1metagenome_FD_92528 | JGI IMG/M metagenome (GOLD analysis project Ga0126342, IMG submission 92528) | Coral microbial communities from Lord Howe Island, Old Settlement Bay, Australia - Cyphastrea 1 metagenome | ecosystem: Host-associated > Invertebrates > Cnidaria > Coral ...
GGATTGCGGCTTCCGCATGGCAGATCTTTGTTCTGGAGCTGCAGTGGTGTCTTGAGCCAAAAGGGCCATTGTAGCAACCCTTTGGCTTCGAGTCTTAGAGTGGATTACATGATAATGTACATTGGTCCGTAGCTTACACTCTATTCGCACAGATAGATAGACAGATAGATAGATAGAGATATAGATAGAGAGAGATAGAGAGAGATAGAGAGAGATAGATAGATAGATAGATATAGAGAGATAGAGATAGAGAGATAGAGAGATAGAGAGATAGAGAGATAGAGAGATAGAGAGATAGAGAGATAGATAGATAGATAGATAGATAGATAGATAGATAGATAGATAGTTCGATAGTTCGATAGACAGATAGACAGACAAACAGATAGATAGATAGATAGATAGATAGATAGATAGGTAGATAGATAGATAGATAGATAGATAGTTCGATAGACAGACAAACAGATAGATAGATAGATAGATAGATAGATAGATAGATAGATAGATAGATAGTTCGATAGTTCGATAGACAGATAGACAGACAAACAGATAGATAGATAAATAGATAGATAGTTTGATAGACAGATAGACAGACAAACAGAAAGATAGATAGATAGATAGATAGATAGGCAAATAGGCAGAAAAGCAGACAGAGAGAGAGAGAGAGACAGAGACAGAGACAGAGACAGAGACAGACAAACAGGTAGATAGGTAGATAGGTAGATAGGTAGATAGGTACGTAGGTAGGTAGGTAGGTAGATAGGTGGGTAGGTAGATAGTGAGATAGGTAGATAGATATATAGATAGGTGGGTAGGTAGGTAGGTAGGTAGATAGATAGATAGATAGATAGATAGATATATAGATAGATACGCAACATGGATGGACAGGCAAATAAGCAGTCACAGACAAAAGAATAGATAGAGAAAAAAAAAGATGGATGAATACGTGACTGCATCGAGAAGATCAACAGAACGTGGCAGTCAAACATCGACACTCCAACCACCTGTCACTCTGTCATCGACACTCCAACTCAGCCTTTCCAAGAGTGCTCCTATCTTTGAAACTTCCGCCACCGCCTTGTGCGGTTCAGGAAGACTGCTATTGCAAACAAGGGGGGAGTGTTCATATGTTACTATCGTCCTATATGGCCATGTTTTCCCATCTCCAGCTAATCTCCCTGCTCTCCAGCCTTGTGGCAGAACGCACAAGTTTTCTTGAATCCCAAGTACTGTTCTTCATTTAGGCTCTATCAAGGAAAAAATGCAACCATATGATCAACACTAAATACATTTTACATCATTGTACATCATCTTTCATATTTAGCACAATTTCATCATTGAATCTTCACTTCTTCTCAATTTCATTGCACGGGTTTGTAGTCTAAAGAGACTACCTGGTACTGAGGAACTAATCACGCAGTCGAATCATCGACCGAAGGGGAACAAATCCGCAGGCCGCGGATCTTTCTTCTCAAACCTTTGGGAATCGAAGGTTCCAAAAAATCCAAAAATAACATGAATCGTTCGCCGAGGTGGGTTCCATTGGGCAAAAACGACAGCAAATTTTGGTGGATCGTAAGGAATAGGCACAGTCCAAAAATACTTGGCTTCCGAAACAGCTTGAAGTTGCTTTTGGTTTGAGACGGTGTAAGTCTTGAATCTCAAGGATTTCATGTGACTGCCAGGGGTTGTCTTCACCACTGTGCCACGATATCCATGACTGTCACATGTGTGAAACTTGGACTCTGGGGTAAAACACCGCAGGTGTGCAGGACATGCCAGTGTCATGGCTTCATAGTACCCCCAAAATAGGCATGATGGATCGTGATGGGGTATACCTCATTTTCAGACAAACCCATATCAGTATATTATGGATCATTGCCATCATTGCCATCAAACATTCTTGCGCTATCCTCACTAGGCTTCTGTCCCGTCTCCAGAGTGGGTGTGTGCACGTGGTTTCCCACACAGTTGGTGGACCTGCACCAGAGCTGAACCAGCTCCCATAGAAATTCGTCTATTGCGCTCCCCCGAAGTCAGGTGTAACCCTGCGTTTGACAATCCTTTGACGCTTCTTGAGGGGCAAATGAGTCACTCAAATTTTACGACAGAACAAATGTTCCATGCATTTGGGTCAACACTTCTCTGTTACCTGCAAAGCATGATAATAAATGCCCTAATTTTCAAGAAGCACGAGGGAATGGCTTTCTTCCGTCGAGAAAAGCCAAGCTTCCCAAAGATCTCAAAGAACCTCCTGGCAATTTCAGCAATCCTTGTCAGCACGTGTAAGCTACGTTTCCTCATGTTTCCTCTTGCGATAAGCAAACAACTTGCACAACCTTTAGCCTTGAGGCAGTTAAAATCACGCAGCTTGATTCAAACACCGTCGGCGAACAGGACATGGGTGGCCCTTGAACAGCGGGGTCCTGAACACCAGTTTCTTCATTCTATTAAAGTTCGACCACTGTACAATAAAAACTTCCGGTCGCTGCCGCTGCCCATGCAGCCACAATTGGCTGCGCAGGAGCGGAAAAATTTATCCTCTCTGTGCATTAAGAGCCTGTCTGCCTCAGGTTGTCGGAGGAGGCAGCTGGACCACTGGAAATCTGCAGTAGAAGTTGGGAATTCAAGATTTTGGAGGTGGCGCAATTCTCAAAATCCTACAAGGCCTACCAGCTTTCACCCTCTATCCAAGTTCGTTGCCTCAACCATCACAACGCATCCTGCCTGGTATCTATGTCCATCGCATTCAAGTGCATTAGCAGTTCTCGGTATTCTGGACCATTGCAAGCACCTGCTGCTTCAAAGGCCTCCTTGGCATCGAGAAAGCTCGCTGGCACCGATTTGCCTCCGCAGATGGGATCTCATCGGATCTCATAAGATTTCAAGCATCGCAGGGTGATTGCAATAGCATGCAATAGCCCCTAAGGTGGGACTACCATCCCAGCTTAACACAATCAAAGGCTGTCAATGCTTTGATCTTGACTTGGACTGTCCGTTTTTTTACTTCGTGCAATGGGACCAGTACAAACATCTGGCAACAGAAGCAATCCACCCGTATCGTTAAGCAGCCTGTGGCGTCGTTGTAAATTTCAACGCCGAACTCCAACTGTGCTTGCTTCGCAAGAGCCATGTTGAAGCACAGCCGAGCATAGGCCGTGGTCTTTGTTCCCAGCTGATGATGAACGTCATATGCCTGTCGCAGGGAAATGCAAGAGGTCGCTATGCATTTGCAAGGAATGATTTCATTCAACAAGAATTGGTGCGTAAAACGCAATTTCTTGGGAAACATGGCTGGCTGACATGGACGGTGGTTTGTCGCGACATGGGGGATATATGGGGATATCATATCGGGATATATACGGTATATACGATATATACGATATATTCCAAATATATACCAAATGGATCCAAATGGCAATCCTAACAAGGAAGTGTTACCACGATGGTTTTATCCATGGGGCCCTGGGGTTCCAAATTTTGAGCTGTCCTGGCCTTCTTGAAAGCCAGCATGGCCTCTGGAAATCTGCCAGATTCTGCTAGCCCAGTAGCCAACATGGAGAGCACGCTGGCATAGAGAAGGCTACATGTTGCTCCAGCCTCCTGCAACTATAGTGACTATTTTGTGTCGTCTAGTGTCATCCGTCTGGACAGGACCGTTTGTGACGCCCCGCTCAAATCGTTAAAACCTGTTCAAGAAATCAGTGCATGGGATGGCTCCTCGCATGCAACGCGTGCATCTTCATACTTTTGGATCGCTTCTATGTCGTCACCAGATCGAGCATACCTTGTCACATTTCTTTTTGACCATCTGCAGGACATGTTGATCATGTTGGGACACAGGAACCACAGAAAACAGGACTTAGCATTGCAGAAAACCGGAGGTACCTTAGGTACCCTAGGATGGATTTACTTCCACAAGGGACCCCCCATATTGCAGTCATTTAAGCAGCCGAGTTGCCAAATGCCCATGCTTCGCAACAGCGCTGCGTAGCATGTGGTCGCCGTAGCGCCTACGGCCTTGAGCTGCTGGTTTTCAGCAGAAATCTACGACAGTATGGCCCGGTTTTGAGCAACATTATCTGCTGGTTGGTGGTTGACCTACCCGTCTGAAAAATATGAGTTCGTCAGTTGGGATGATGATTCCCAACTGAATGGAAAAATAAAAAAATGTTCCAAACCACCAACCAGTCTGGGTATGTTATTGAAAAATGCGACCTAGAAATGTTGATGAACCATGTTGCTTAGACAAGTTACTTAAACATCTAAAACTCGGTGTTACTTAGAAATGTTATGCAGCAATGTTACATGGAGTAGAGTAGACGTTTGCACATGTTATCCGGCAATGCTATTTGGACATGCTATCTAGACATGCTACTTAGACATGTTACTTAGAAACCTTGCTTATAAATGTCGCCCACTGTTCCTTGGACATGTTGCAACCGAAGCGCCGATGTGGCTTGGCCATTTTATGGCAATATTATTTAGAATACATGGTGCTTAGGGTATCTTGATATGCGATTTAGAACTGTTACCTATCGATGTTACTTAAAATGTTGCCCGATGTTACTTGGACATACTTTGCATTACTTTGCAACAATGCTACCTTTAGAAGAATCGATGTTCTTTGGACGTGTTGCCTAGCAATCTTATCATGAGATGCTACCTAGAAATGGTACTTAGAAATTCCGACGTTACTTGGAAATGTAATTCAACAATGTTATTTAACCGTTATTTAGACGTGTTATCTAGCAATGTGTATTTGGAAAAATATACCATGTTACCTTAAAATAGTAGTTAGAAATGGATAGAAATTGTACTTAAACATGCATAAATATGTTGCTTGGAATGTTGCTTAAGTGTTCTTGAAAGCTTGCTTTTACACACAGACCGCTTTTACGTACAACAATTTGTACACGCATACTTTTTTACGCACAAATGCATTTACACAGATGCTTTTATATAAACACAACAACCTTTTAAAGACTGACAACTTTTACACACAAATGCTGTCGCATACGGGTGCTTTTACACACAAATGCTTTTACAGATGCTTTTACACACACACAAGCATTTACAAACACATGCACAGATCATACACATATATCTTTTGTACACAGCTTTTACACAAAGGACCTCTGGAGCCTTCACGCGCGTTGACACATAATTCGGGGCTTTTACACGCAGATGCTTCTACACACAGAAAACTCTTGCAAAGAACAACTTAAACACAGAAGCTCGGAGAGACAAATGCTGATACAAGTAAGGAAATCATTAGGCGGAATAAATCTCGATCTTACCGCAGTTTTTGACGATTGACGCACATTTCCTGGGAGAGTGATGTGTTTCTTGAGGCTCGATCTGCACTGCGCTGCCGCCCAAGAGCAGAATAGAGATATGTAGGGGTTTTCTAAAGAAGATTTATGCACCTGCACCGATACACCTGCATCTTTGCACCTGCTTGTATACAGTCGTAGATGTGTATATTTTTTCACTGGCGTCTGCGCACCTGCATATTTACTATACAGTTGTTGACATGTAGATGTTTTCACCTGCAATATGCACTTGCATTATATAGAGTTGTAGATTGTAGATTCGTAGATGTTTTCAACTGTTTTCACCTGCGTCTATACCCCTGCAGTTGTAGCTGTGCAGATGTAGTGTCTCATGATGATGATGATGTACGGCGGTGTATATTGAACATGTATATGGACTGGCAGCCGCTCTTTAGAAAGAAAGAACCCTTTGCATGTCCTTTCAGGAACAATGATGGAACACTTCTCCAAATCCCAACTATACAAACAGACCACTCCTTCAATAAGTTCCTGAGAGTGAAACAAGTTTAATCGTCAGATGCAATCCCCCTGAGCAGTGGCACATCTTCACAAACAGTTGCCATACTGTGGATGGAAGAAATCCTGCACCAGTTGATAGGTGGTTTATCCCATTGTTTATATATAGGGTTTCAACCATCCAAGGTGGTGCAGGATTTCTTCCATCCACCGTATGTTGCCATTTTCGGACTAGGTGTCATGCTCCTTGTCACACCATGACTAGCCCGCCTGAAAAGTTTCTTGCGCTTCCATCATCTTCGCCATAGCCTCTTCACACCATCCCAGCTTGGTGTACACAGCGCTAAGGCCTCGCGTGGCTTGATATCCATGGGGGTCGGCTGTGTAAGGTTTGTAAGTGCCGTATACCATGATATATCCATGATATACCCCTCAAATGGCATTTTCAATACAAGGAAATGATGACTGACCAATGGATTTAGGATGATTTAGGGCTACCCACTTTTCAAACAAACACAAAACTAGCTTCCAATGAAGGTGGAAATCGTGAGGTTTCAATGCGCAAATCTGCGCTATGTTGAGACTAGACCAGACTTGTCTATCCTATCCTGTACTAATTATCTTTTCCTATCTTTCCCTTTCCTATCCTATCTTTCCTATCTATCCTACCTATCCTATCTACCCTATATATCTTATTTATATATTTTATCTTATGTATCCCAACTTGTCGCAAACACAAACCAACTTTCCCGGCCTTGCAAAAGTCGCGCATGACCCTCAGTTTCTGTACAGCCAGCATCCTGCGTGAAAAACACACAGCAAAAAAGTTTCGATGTAAGTCTCAGCTTCCAGGTACAAATAGGAAGAAATTATGCATTTGATACTACGAGTTTCCATTTTTATCGCAACACGAAGCCAAGGGCAGTTCGGCAGTTCGGCAGCTGTGAACATTCAAGAAGTGGGTGTGTCTGAAAATAGTGTACCCCTAAACCCAATGGTTAATGATCATTATCCCTATTAAATGGCTATAATTGGGCGTATACCCTATTTTCAGACAAACCCAAGTATATTATAGAAGTATGACATACCATGACGCCCATCAACACCCGGCCTCATAGGCTGCTTGTGCGTGGGTATACTTCTTGAGGGCCACATTCAGATCACCCTAACGCTTGGGCGGTTGGGCATGATTTCGGACGAGGCAAGAGCATAGATTGGGAAACGAGGCAAGTTTCAATCTTTGAAAGGATGACAATATTCATGGTGTATGGTCCAAGAATGGGGTATCAATGGGCCCACTACCAATGATTCATTGGTAGTATTCAACCAGCAATGTTACATTCTATAACCATCCATAACATTGCGGGACAATTTTAAGCCGGCAGCTGTCCTGCTCATAGTGGAAGGCTGCGATTTGGTACAAGAGATGCAAGTAATCCGTTGTTGCAGTTGCGCCAGCGGATTCAAAAACAGTCTGTGCTTGATCAAAAAATTCTAAGGTATCTTTGAAACGTTGCTGGCTTCGATGGACATTCCCCACGATCATGAGAAGACCCGCATACGCGATAGGAGCATCTTCCTGACAAGCCTTCCATGTGCGGTGTTTTGAGACAGGGGTTCACAACAAAGTTACATGTCCACTCATACACAAACTATGCTACAGTATCATGTGACGTGTACGACACTTCCAGATACTTCCAGAGTGTTTCATGCTGTTTGGACGAACCTCATTATGACCTGTTTTCCCTGACAAACGTCCAAACAAACAAACACTCACACAAACACACACCCTCTGTCTGATAGTTGTTTTGACCTAGTGCCTCATAAATGATCTTGGCTTCTTTGAACTTCACCATAGCTTCTACTTCGGAGCCCGCATTGAGCAGCCATTTGCCCATGCTGGTGAGCAAGCCGGCGTAGTTGCTGCTGCCTGCAGCGTTGGCAAAGACGTAGCGAGATTCCGCCTCTTGGAATTTTTCCATGGCCTCATCCATCTGGTCGTGCTCCATGAACCAAATTCCCATGTTTTTCAGAAGGCCTGCGTAGCCCCGAGTTCCGGTGCACTTCGCTTTCTGAAACACTTTCTGGGCTTCTTGGTACTTTTCCATCTCCTCCTTCTTCCTGCCCTGCATGCTGTAGCAAATGGCAATCTGTACCAAAAGCTCCGCATAGCACGAGGTTTCACAAGCGCCATCACCCTCAAAGGCTGCTTTTGATTCCACAAACGTTACCAGGGCTTTGTCTATGCTCCCTTGATCTCCATAGCGAACTCCCAGTCTCATGAGCTCTTCCGCTGTCTTGGACACCTGTGTCACCAGTGTTACTGGTGCTGGGACATTGACAGCCTGCGTGACCTTCCTCTCGATCTTTTTGATCCGCCATGGCGACGGCTCACTCTTCTCCAGGGACCTCCCCAAGCTCCAGCTCTGCCGAGTCCACAAAAAGACGCCTGAGAGCGCAAAGGTCAGCGCAATAGGAAGCTGTTGGGAAAGTAACGATGCACCAACCCCCATGAAACCTATGGGGAAACAGGGCCACAAGGGTGGACGATGGTGGACGTGAGGATCCAAGCTCACAGGCCGATGTTTGAGGCTCTATGGCTAAGCAATGCGCTGCTTGGCCTTGACATGGCCTTCTGCCTATACCTTCATGCAAATACAAGATATACAAGTGATAGATGCAGATAGATGCACTATGGTGCACTTCATAATTCACTTCGTTGCAATACGATTCTTTGATATGCTTTGCATCTTTGTACTTTTGGTGTCTACTGGTGCCCTGCAGCTTTCTTTCGATCTTGTCATGGTTTTGGGTGAAGTTGTCTTAAATATCTTCTGATTCCTTCAACTGCTTGATCCACACGATTTGATTCCGCACTTTTGACAACTCGGCCCTCCTTGACTCACAGCTTGACTGTGACTCTAGGGTCTTGATGTCCAATCTGCCTCAAAATGACTCGTGTAGTACCAGTATCTAGGCTACAGAATGGCCCATGCTGGCCCATGTGCCGTATGATATTGTGCATTTTGCCCAAATTGCACCTAACTCATTGAGCATGTTTCGTGGTGCAACGTTCAGAGTTTACCGACACAGGTCGTGTTTCACCAACACCACCGAACTGCTGATGTCATCATTGGCTGCCTGATCGATGCAAGTTCAAAGCTGGATGGCTCGGCTGAGTTTTGCCTCCCACTGGAGCTGCTGAAACTTTGAAAGCATCTGGGGATGGGTCAAAACCCTGGTACCTAGTGAACCCCAAAATAGCTGGTAAATGGATGTTCATCCCACTAAAAATGTATCTATAGGTATTGACCCATACCCATCTGGTTTCGCTTTGAGCTTGCATCATGGTGAAACGTCCTTAGATTTCAGTATGCACAGGCGACTGCCTTGCAACTGCAGCACTCAGCATCGGTGTTGAAGGGTCTATCGGACACCTGTCAAGATCCCCTTGCACAAGCGTTTTGGACCTGATGTATCCTGATATTCTGCTTATTATGCGGGTGACAGCAAGTGATGCGACCACCTGTCAAGGCAACATCAGCTATTTCGATTGGCTGGAGACACTTTGGCTACAGGGCCACCCAAATGATGGGAAAAGAGTGGGAAAAGCCGGACAGATATCAAAAACAAGTGAAACATGGAACAGTCAAACACCATCAGATTAGAGTCTTAGAGGGCATCACTTTTTTTTGGACCTCTATCCATCAATACATCATTGGATTGGTTTAAGGGAAAATCTACAGGAAACCATGGTTTTTACCATCAAATATAGGGCTTTCCTGTAAATTTTCCCATCATCCAATTCTATGAATACATTGATCACATTGATCACATCCCAAGGAATGCGCACCTCTGTGCCTTTCCAGACTTCGAAGGTCTGCTTGGGTGGCTTCCCTGGAGGCTTCCTGAAGAACCTTCACCTGGCCAGCGGAAAGGCTGGCACAGGATTCTTGGATATATGAACTGATATATATATATATATCTCTATCTATATATATATATATATATATCTATCTATCTATCTATATATATATATTATACGTCTATTCTAATTATTTATATGTCCATTCTAATTATTTGTTGATTACACTGCGTGGCTTTGGGTTTTTATTTTGTATACCCCAAACCTGGCCAGCTTCGCTGGCCAGTTCATCTGTTGCCCTGGGCCTTCTACCAATGGGGTGAGTGGAAGAATGTGGAACATCACCACAAAATGCTGGGGAAAAATACGGTAAAATGAGTCATTTGACTTTCAGGGATCCATAAATTATTCATGCACATCTATATATTCTACATATATGTTCGATACAGTTAGCCTAGTTCCAAACCAACAAAAACATGTCGTTTGGCGTTTGGCCCTCCTGCATGTTATCCCCCCCAATTGCGCTCTGCCAAGTTACAGCCCGACACTGACGTGCTTCCAGAGCGTTGCGTTGCATCGCCTGGATTTTGAACCATGGATGGCCACCTAAATTGCCACCTGAATACCACATTAAATCGACATAACCATCATTAAAAAACACAGGAGAAGTGGATCTCCATATGAAAGCATCAAATACGATTGAAGAAAAACACGTTTATACATGGTGATAATCAACCCATCAAAGATTGCATTGTAACATATTGATCATATTGTAACTATATGATGCCAAGTTCATCCAAGTTCTCCCGTCTCTGATTAAATTCAGCCCAGGACCCGCCGGAGCCACAACAGGTAGCGCTTGCCGTAGAGCACGATCTCATGACCTGCGTCCAGTTTTGGATGCAAAACGAACATGTGGCTATGGATCAATACCTATTACCATCTGGTTATTTAACATAGCCATGGAAAATCACCATTTTTAATGGGAAAATCCACTATTAATGGCCATTTTCCATGGCTATGTTAAACAACCAGAGGGTAATACCATTTTTAGTGGGATGAACATCCATAAATCCCAGCTATTTTGATGTGAACTACAGGGGTTTCCATGGGTTTTGACACACTGCCATGTTAAAAAAAACAGCTTAGGACCAAAAAAACATCAAACAACATCAGTTGCCATTTGTGGGTCCGGCGTCCATTGATTCCATTGGGTGCTTCAAAGTTGACCAGTTCATCAAGACCGGGTCTGAAGACCCCCCCTCTGATGCCACGGACCTTGGCCCAAAGGACTATGCGCAGCGGCCAGGATCCGAGCTTCAATTAGCCTGTCATGGCAGATCAAGGGATCAAGGTCCAGCCATAGTTTTTTTTTTTCTATATCAAGAGGATGAATGTTCATAACATTTCATAACATATATATATATAAGTAACTATATATATAAGTAACTATATATATATAACTATATATATATATAACTATATATATATATATACATAACTATATATATAACTATATATATAACTATATATATATAACTATATACCCATATATATATAATAACTTCATATAACTACCAGATCTACCAACTACTTTGATGTGAACTTAGGACCTAGGGAGTTGAACGCTTCGGATACTCCCCGATACTTCCCGCGGTTCGAACATGCCAGGCGCGACTCTGGATCCTGCGATTCGCAAGCTTCAACCTTATCACACTGAAATGCGAAATACCGGGCTTTGGGAGTTAAACCCATCACCCCAAACTGAAAGGATCTGAAAGGACTGAAAGGCTGAAGGCCTACTCATCCTACTCCATTATGAATTTTCCATAGTTTTCCACTCTTCATTTTTCTTAGCATCACACCATCAAAGCTTGCTGCAAACGAACGCATTCCTCCCACCTCAGTCATACGTCCACCACGAGCTCCAGTAGGATCCAACCAAAACAGCTTCGGAGCAGTGCAATCTCTAGGCTCAGTTGGCCACTGCCTTCGTTGCAACTCTCGCCGCTGCTGCAAGAATTCCTGTGATGGCAGGATCAACAGGATCAACAGGATCAACAGGATCAAGAGGATCAACAGCACAGATTGCATCACCTAGAACTGACCACTGGTTGCTGCATCAAAATCTCCACCTGACGACCTCTTTCCACGATGTCGTGTGCTGGACCCAGCTTCTGAGCCGCAGCCTGTCGCAGGGGATGGTCGGTCTTCGTCGTGTTTCTGATGCATCCTCATATTCCTCATGACAAATTGCCGTGAGCTGTGCATGGGTGTTCAATTTTGGGCTGGATTTTCAAACTCCTGCTGTGGATTGAAAACCTTTGAGCCGGTTGGTCCAAAACTGGTTGTTATTCACATCATGTGCGTCATGAAAACGCTAGACCAACTCCTACAACCAGAAGTCTAAGAGTTTTGATCACGTGTTTTTTTCTCAATGTCTTGATTGCGATCGAAATCACCTGCGAGCGCGAACCCAAACTCCCTGAGTTTCGGAAGCGTTTCGGAAGCGTTTCGGAAGCGTTTCGGAACCTGAATGCTCCCAGCCAGGACGTGCAAGTCTTTGCTTTCGGCTGCTGCACGCAGCTGCAGATCTTGCGCCGCCTGGGCCGCGCTGGCCACTTGGCGTTGCAGCATGGTTTCAACCCATGGTGTTCAAATTGTCCCAACTAGGAAAAGATGACAGAGTACCTCACCATCTGGGGATAATCCATCTATCAAAAATATCAAAAAATCTTAAACATTCTTAAACCATCTTGAACCAACTCTGTTACATCATCATGCCATGGCCAAAACATGGGATTCATGCGACGTTGTCATCCCACTATCAATCAGGATTGCGCTGAGAATGACTTAACATTAACATACATTAACCAGTATGAACCATTATCAACTATTCTCAACCATTCTTAACCCCTTTGTGGATGACCGTTCGCCTCGCGGGCTTTCCGTGCTTTCTCCACTTTCTGCATCTTCAGCCTGGGGCGCCAGCGGGCGCCAACGCATCCGCCGCGGTCAACGTCTGAGGGCCGGACATCTGCGCCATGCGACGTGCGTTGGCCACGACCTGCCCAGATCAGCTGCGGGCCCTGAGCTAAGACATGCCAAGTAACATGCCAAAAATATTGTAGAGAGTGAGTGTCTGAACATCGGGCATACGGCATATGGCAAATAACATCAAATAACCATTCAAATTGGGAAAATCAGGGTTCTTAAACTGTCTTAAACATCTGTAAATCATAGAACTTGGAGGACAACCACGACTGCCGGGCCTCATGAGCAGGTCCTAAATCCACCTCCGCAGCGCTCACCGAAGCCTAGCACAGCGGAAGTATCACCGAAGCTCCAAACAGAACATGTTTCGTGTCCATCTGTGGTTGCCTTGGTATCATGTGTCACCCCATAATAACCCCTTAGTTCTTTTTTTGGTCAGACCAATGCATGCGGAGAGTCGGGGACCTGCGGGTAACTTGCGATTCATTCCCGGGCAACATATTGAGTGAATCGCAAGGACCCCTGTCCTTGCCATTCACAGAGGAAAGATACCTATACAAGCATACATAGATATGCATAGATGTGCATAGTCATGATATAAAAATACATATTTACTATACAGTAACATGAATCATCATAAATCTACTACCATCTGCCAAGCACAAATTGCAGCAATCGATGGATTGGGATCTCCCCATGCACAAAGGTGGAGACCTGGGAAAGGTGGAGACCTCAGATAAATAGCCAAAGTGGGGGCAGGTATCTGCAGAATGATATCATCAATATTCATCTGTATAGATAATTATAGCTACGGGTATGACATGATATGACAACATATCAATACATAACTTAAAACATCGTACAACACTATCCCAGCATTGGAAAAGTGCGGCCATGCTGTGCCTTGAAGGACTCATCCTTGTACACTTCCATGTGAGCCTCATCCAAGCTGAACCAGCCAAGGTCCATTTCTATCCGGAGAATTGGATGGAATTGGTGTCTTTAAAGGTGAATTATAATAATTATATGGCAGTGTGTCAAAACCTTGTACCCCTGGTGAACATCAAAATAGCTGGTAAATGGATGTTCATCCCACTAAACATGGTATTAATAGGTATTGATCCATACCCATATACAGAAAACAAATTCAAAGGCAAATTCCGAGATTCGATCCGGATTTGACACTGCTCGTTTCTCCCAGCTGAAAAAAACACCAGAGTGGGATGGAAGAAATGTGGACGCCCCTATGGTAACATGATGTAACATGGAGCTCATTTTGCTAGGGATCGGCTTTCATAACCCAGTGCCCAATTTTGCCGTAGGTCATTTGTCCAACATGGTGGATTTCGGGTAGAAACAAGAAGACACTGTCAGCGATGATCAGCAAAATGATTAACGCCAGACGTGTGTCTCTGAACACCTCCTCAGCTGGATATCACTGTAAAGACACAGCAAAGGAACCAGTCATCAAACTTGTTGAGACCCCGACCAGTTGCTGCAGTTCAAAGGCAAGGTTTGCCTACAAAGCCAAATCACAACAATTTTACGTTAGTCAAAGAGACCAAACCGGACCAACTGGGACCAAATATTTGGCATTGACTTCCACTATATGTAACCAGCCTGAAATCCTGTACAGCTGTTCATGCTCTTGCGAACTTTGAATAGATGTGGGGCAAAAAGATGCCTTTCCGAATACGACTTTTGCAAGATGTACATGTCCGTCCATGTGCGCAGATAAAAAACACCTCTGCGCAACTCGGTATCCACACAACTTGCATCACAAGTTTCAGCCTCTGAAACCAAAGGAGACAACTGCCAACTCCATTTAAACACCATCCTACTGGCGGCCTTGTGCCACCGAAGATTGGACTTGAAACCTTCAGTTGCCACTGCAGGGGATTGTTGCGTCAGCTGATCATTTGACAATGGGGTATAGGCCCCAAATAGCAATACTAACATATATTAACTACTAATGAGAAAGATTATGATTCTCCGTTGGATTTTGTTTCTGTTCCCCTTAAATTTTCAAACAAAGCCGCAAATTGCGATCAACTACTCCAGCAAGAAACACGCATGGTGGATCCGGTTGGATTGCGAAGTGTTTGGGAACTTGGCTCAGCCGTTGAGTCTCCCCGCGCATCTGATGTTGTCGCGAACGCAAATGCTGAAGCTGTCGCTTTGCTGCCTGGAAAGCTGGATTGCAGCCAGAGGGACGTTCAAATTGCCCATAAGATTTTGGCCAGGGGCCCTTACGGGTGATCTTACTTATACGCAATCATACATGAAAAAACAAGGGTAGATTTTCGACACCTCTTGTGACGGCCAATATGATGTCATCTTCAAATCGCAATGGCTGAACTTTTTTTGGGATACGGCATGCCATCAAGAAGAGTCCATGGCAGCCCTTCAGGCTGTGCCCTTCAGACAGTGGGGCTCAAACTCACATGTAGAGCTGCATGATAACTACTATATATACATATATATATATACATATATATACATATATATATATACACATATCTTGTTTGGCATGCTTGTCAAGTCGGTCAAGTCGTCGTTTTCTTTGTCATGGTTCTAAGCCGCGGGGTTGTCGGATCTGGATGGGTTACACCCTTCATCCACCAAGGGGCCATGGTGGGCCATGGTGGGCCATGGTGGGCCATGGCCTCAACGGCTTCATGGCCAGGACCGATTTGCTTTGCAGCCTCGGAGTATTTGGAGCTGGGATCATTTGAATATATCTGGGATCCATGCTAGCTTTCAAGTTCTTTATCATTTACCCTCCGGTAATTTAACATAGCTATAGAAAATCACCATTTCTAATAGGTAAACCATCTATAAATGGGCCATTTTCCATAGCTATGTTAGTTTACCAGAGGGTAGATCCAAGAAGCTCTTCAGAATTCATATTGGCATGAATTTGGCGCCACCTGGGGTTTCTGAAACCATCTGAAACCATGTTGTGCTTGACGAGGCTGTCTAGCCCAGACATAGCTGAAAGTGGAAAGTTCCTGAATCCTGTCATTAAAGAACTGATAGCACTTCATGCCATGCTGTGATTTCAATATATTGCAATCTTATTATTGAATTTAAACGCATTGTTTCTTCATTTTTTCCAAACAATATAAAACAAACACAGGCTTAACGATGACCGGATGAGACTTAGGCACATGTGACCCAGCCTCCCACGCACGTCATTTGACACCACAGCCTTTTTTTTGAGTTTTTTTAATCAACCGGTGTTTGTCATCTCCACTGGATCTACCGCCATCCAAGGCACCCATTTAGCAGCTTTCAACAACTTCTCTTGTGATTCGGTGCCAAGCCTCTGCGCAAGGCAAAATCCCACGATTTCGAGGGCTGAAAACATCTTCAAACAGGTCCCTCAACAAAGACACTTAACTGGACCAACAAAGGTTCAATGAACATCAATGAACCATATATTTGGAAATTTGGCTTTGATCTCCAATGCAGATTGGATGGTTTGAAACTCTGACTAACGACGCGACTTTCACAGGCAAGAAGCGCACCGTGGGTACACCAATGCCAGCGAATTCTATGGCACTACCGTCCAGCAGCCTTCCTGAAAACATGTTGCCTAAATCCTGGAACATATCGCGTTGGACCCTTTCTCAACCCCAAACCAGGTGTTTGACCTCAATCTCGATTGCATTTTCCATTGATGAAATATGATGAAATCAGCTATATCAGCTATGCAGCTGCATCCAAGAGACTGAAAACTTTCCTGATCTTCCATCCAACTATGGTAGAAACTCAGCCAGTCGGAGTTTGGCTGGAGCTCTCGCAGCCGCGGCGAATCCTTAAGGATGTGCGAGTGCTGCGAGCTGATCAACGTTTCAAACCACTGAAACATCGACTGTCCACAAATCATTAAAAAAAACATCGGCTATCGAAAAATGGATGGAATTGGTAACTAAAATATACTAAAATGATGTATGATGATGTATGGTAATACCATATTATGTAGCTTTTTGGAGCTATATCCCATACATTAAATCCTGGCCAGGGCACCACTCGGCCAGGGACGGCTCCCGTTCTCGGACTCTGGGGACTCTGCCCTACGGGGATGAACAACGGATGATTCATCCCATGGGCTTTAGGGGATTGATATTTGGGATACCATGGGGTGTTTAATACTGGGGGATTAGATTCACTATGGATCATTTCAATATTGTTTTTTAACATGTTCTAAGTAGAAGATGATCAACTGTGTGCGTGGGGCCGTCTGATCCGTCTGTTTTTCAGGCCCATTCTTTTGCGCCGTAGCACCAATAGCTTTGTCCAAATGATTGCCACGCGATGTCACACGCCTAGGCCAAAAGCGTCGCTCATGGTGACCTCCGACGAGTGCAAACAAATCGAGTGCCGACGAGTCATTTCGTGTGACAGGATGAGCAGGCAGCCTCCCACGGCACCGTGGTACTTGCTGCACTTGGGGATATATTCATCCACGCCTCGAAACAAACGAGCGCTTTGCGTCGGAGCCGGCCTTTAAACTTAGGAGTCCTTTTTCAAGCAAAACACTGACAGCAAACAACTCCAAGCCTTGTCAGCAATCTTCTCAGTCCCACCTATCACCCATTCTCGAAGCTTTTCCACCGGCGTTTTCCAACACTATGCTGAATCCAATCCATGACAGCACTGGTAGCGCCTATCCACGGGGACAAACTGCCAGGAGAACCATATCCTGCAAGGGGACAAAGCAATGCCGTGAAGCAACGAACCAAATTCCGCGACGCTTCCCATATCTTCCCATTGTCCAACCCCTCCTCCGCGGACAGGAGACCTGCCGAACATTGAACTTTGTATCATCATGCCTCAAACAAACACATAAAACTATAATATGTATGTACTGTATATATATATATATATTACATATAATATGATATAAATGGTCTTGAATCCTAAATTTCATAGAATGACAAATGTGCCATACCTTGCATAGACCACCAAACATGTGATCTCGGTTCGTGTGGCACGACCTCCATGGCCCGGTATCGCCGGGTATCTTGGACCCCACACGTCCATTCATTCTCCTTGCCTCAGCTGGTGACCCAAATCCTTCTTGATGAAACATCTATGAGCTTGGCGCCAAAGTATGCCAAAGATTGCCAAAGTAACAAAAAAACCTCAAAACATCTCAAAAGACAATATAGCTATGGTATGCTATGGTGAGAATTGAAGGGGCAGTACTTCTGGCTGATGCACATCGGGAAAAAACACGAACTCGTGCAAGGAGCCTCACAGTTTTGCAAAAAACATACCATCCTGCCCCTGTCCAAGGATGTCTCAAGCTTTTTGTCTTCGCTTTAGCCTATCAGAATCAGAACTATCAGATCTCTTTGCGGCACCAAACATGCGTAGCCCCCAATCAGCAATCGGAGACATTCCGGTTTCAAACCTGCCGTGTGGCTGCCTTTGGCACCAATTTTAGAGACAGTCAGGAAGACTTCTGTAAAACAACAAAACACATGGGTGGATATGGGCCTTAAATGGCCTTAAAAATTTTCGGTCCCTCCGGTGGGGACACAGAACATTTCTTCAATGGTAGACTGGACTGATTCCACATGATTCAACTTCCAGCCCCAGATCGAACCCATCGACCTGACCTCTGTGTGGCCACGTTTTCACGGCGAAAATCCAGCGATTTTTGGTCGCGACATCCTGCTGTCTGGTGCTGATTCCATCGGCTTCACCTGCAAGGCGACACAGTCAGAACAGTCAGAACAGTCCGTCTGAAGGTTCCAAAAGATTCAAAATTCACCTACAATAATCATGGGTGTATAGAACATTATAGAACATTTTATTATAATCTATCATAACCTATTATATATTCCATTGGGTTGAGGATGGTTAAGGTTTTTTTCCCTGGAGTTGCATGTTGGATCATCAAAATCATCCGAACGGCCCGGAAATCGGCCCAGCGTTTTCATCAATTTTAATTTTCATTGTGGTTTTCGTCTTGTTGAAAACTTCGCATTTGCCACATGTTTATATCATGGTGGTGTCTTTTGGCACTTCATTTCCATTGGGATTTATGAAACATACTTGTTTTATTGCAGTGGGAGTTCAACAATGCATGTTGGACAGCCTCAAAAAACGTTACGTTTTTTGGATTGTTTTGCGTTTTGCCACAGCGCCAGCGATTCTTTTCCATCACTTCAACTTGCGGACCGTCATATCACACACATCAGCATTTCGATGTATGTATCGCCATTGCCATGAAGTGTAACATGTGTGTTCGCCGAAATATGTTCACCGAATTAAAACATACGTGTACAACGTAACATGAAGTGTGTTCACCGAATTAAAGTTATGTGTGCGACGTAACATGAAGTGTGTTCACCGAAGTACAACAGAAGTGTGCAACGTAACATGAAATGTGTTCACCGGAGAAAATCGATGATAACGTAGACACAGGACGTTATTACACCCCACCCACCCCATCCCCCCCAACATATCACAACGCAAAACAACTCAAAAACGCTAGGCCGGTTTTCGGGCCGTAGGCAAAATCATGAAACAAATCCCACTCTTCCATCCGACTGGCTGCCTGTGGTGGTGCTACCCCCGTCTTCCAACGCGCTGCACTGTGGAGTTGCTGCTTCATCTCGGCCAACTGCGCGTTCAGCTCATCCGCGCGACGCTGCTTGTCCTGTCACCAGCATGGGACCAAAATGGATCTGAAAATGTCGTGGACGCAAAGAATAGCAATTTTGATGGGGAATAAATATGGTCATGATGAACAACCATTGGAGGCAGGCTCTTTTTTGTTTGTTTAGGTGTGCTTTGGGTATGTTTTACTTTGTAAGTTAGGAAGACCCCTTGGGTCCGATGGTTTTCCACTCCGTTCAGCCTTTGAGTATTGACATCCAGGACATCATCTTGAGATCTGTTTAGGCTCCTTTGTTCTCCTTTAAATAAGCCCCTAGAAATCCTGCTTTAATCACTATTGGATCATGTTGGATCCATGTTAGGATCCCTCAGTAACGCTATTTAATATGTGGGAGATCAAACCACAAATTCTGCTTTTGGGCATCTTCTGTGGTCGGAACAAAAAACCTGTTTTTTTTTGAGGTATTGTTACAGAGTATCGTTAGGGCATCGTTGAGTCTAGTCTCGTGATATATAGTCGTCTTAATGTAATGCAGTGCTATTTTGTGAGATGTACGCCCGCCAGCACATGATTTTGCAGCATGAAGCAGACACTTTAATTCCAACATATTCAGCTTTCACAATCCATTCGCATGAACTAAATCATCTACAAATGGCAATTTACATAGCTATGTTACATTGCCCGAGGGTAGCCCAAGAACTTCAAAAAACGCCAGGCGTCCTTTTGGTCGCCCACGTTCTTAAAGGTGTACTTGCCCGACTCCCAGCGATGAAGCAGGTCAGTAATCCTCGTGAATCCGGTCGCGACAAGCACAACTGATACCTGTTATGAGATGTGATGAGTTCCACAAAGACAGATTACCCGGATTACCCAGGTATTTTTTCCCACCATTCATCATGTTCAATTGTCAGAGTTGCTGTTTTTGAACTGAACAAATCAAACATGGAGTTTGAAATTAAACATGGAGTTTGAAGCAGAAGGACTGAACCGACGATTTGCAAACAAGAATCTTCTCCAGTTCACGTTCCTTCTCAGCCAGACCTTTTGCAAATGGATTTCTGCCATCAACTGCAAAGGCCTGAATCATCTGTCGCATGTTAGATGCTGCGGCACATTTTGACTGCAGTTCCACCAAGTCCATGAGGGCCAGAAATGCAGACTTCGTCTCTGAGCTGATCGTCTCTGAGGTTTCAAAAAGCATGGCTCTCAATGCCTTGAAACCTCGACTCCAAATTCCCTGCAACTCTTCCAGGGACTCAAAGGCTCGAAGCTGCAGTACTTCTGGTTCAGAACCATCACTCAACAACTTCTTGCCATTGAGACCAGCTTGAAGAATGGGCAACAAGGTGCTTAGAAACTCACACAGCCCAAGCATTGAATAATGATCTACATAACATCCCATGGCTCGCGCATTGTCCACTTGAACCTCTGCCAGATCTTCATCCATCGATTTTTCCGTTGCTTCCGCTAGCTGCGTGGACTGGTCCGCGGATCGCTTGGGGAAGACCCGGATCATGTGCATGCCATGGTCCTTCAAAACATATTAACTTCATTGAACTTCAATTGGATTCATCATCCATCATCCCATTTTTATCCAAATTTTCATCCTTAAACAATCGGAAAACATCTTTGAAATCCCCATGGATTACCACAGTCCTTGTCATCAATGGATTTAAACTTGCCAATGGCTCCATCTGATGCATGGCGATCTTCTGAAAGGCCGGCTTCCCTCAGGCCCTCATGACAGGCCTTTCGAAGCGCTACACGGTATTGTTTCAAGGAATGCTGACCGCAGCCCAACACGAAGGTGTAAATCACAGGCCTCACTTCGAGAATCTCAGAGAGTAAGGCCTGGAAGGTCTGGAAACAAAAAACAATCCATGTTCAGACTTTGAGACTTCTCCAAAGATTTTCGAGCCATGAATTTGCTGGACTCTTTCAACATGTGAAATCAACGTCAAGATCCTTCAACCATCTTCCATGATCTTCCATCGTCCCATCCATTCTCCAAGCGGTCCAAGCATCTGAGGCAACTCGGCTGCGAAGGCCTCCAACATGAGTTTTCGTGCTGTGGCACAGCTGTAGCCATGGAGATCCGGGCGGAAGGGAGCTGCTCCACGACGAATCGACTTCACCAGGTGGGCTGGGAAGTTCTGTGACCTGCGCTGTTTTGATGACCATGCCTGTCTTAGGTCAGATAGATTTTGAATGATTTGATATGATTTGGATCATTCTGAAACTATAGTTGTTGCATTCCGCACTGTTGGACAAACATCTGTTCAAAGGTGCTGTATTTTCCATGATGCAGACTCAAAAAAGAATGATATGTCTTCATTACCAGACTCAAAAGCCATTATTTGACTTGCCGAGCAACTTCTGAATGTGCCACTGGTTTTGCGCCATTGCAACTGGCAGCCGGTTTTTCTCCAGTGAGCCAAAATCCCGTGGTTCCCAGGATCTGGCTGCCGGTCCTTCAGAAAACAAACCCATCAACAGAACAATTGTGAGCCTTGATCGTCCAATTGTTCAACCAAACAAATTGAGATGACTTCCATAGAATGGTTTTTTAATAGGGATTCCCATCAGGGATTACATCCATCAATTTATTGGGCAGTACTAGTATATCCCAGTACATTGGAGGATGATGATGATGATGATGATGATGATGATGATGATTCCCAATTTAAATCAACTTAATGAATTAATATGGATTATATCCCAGTACAATCCCCTGTCATAACCAATCAACCAGGCTTTTCGTCACTGCGAACTGCTGGGATCCCATGCTAGCACTGGCACCGGCACAGGAAGGCCTGGAGGCATCCAATCCACTCATGGAACGTGATGCATGGGGGCACGAAACATGCTTGCCTTAAAGCAAAATGCTCTATATACATGCATATATTAAGGATCAATGAATATGACTATATATGTGCAAACATGATGAAATCAATTCTGAACATCATCAAATGAATCATCATCTGGCAAAAATCGTCAAACATCACCTCCAAACAAGCCTCGGAAGGCGTTCCTGAGGCGCCGGAGGCGCCGCCAAAAGCATCGTCCTTCAGCCGTTGCATTGGCGACCGGGGAAACGGCGACAGGAAAACGTGCCGGACATGTGACACGAAATCCAAAGTTTCACCGCCTTCTTGGAGTCTCACCACATGCAGGATTGAATTCAAGCGTTCATCTCTTGACAACCAGCGGTGTGTACTGTGCGTCACAAAAAACATCGCTGCAAGCTTCGTTTGGCTTAGGATTGTTCCATCAACTTTAGTTTCCGAAACAAGAAAACACCATTGCCAGTTTTGGAAGAACCAACTGGCCCCTCATTGGCCAAAAAAAGATCAAGCCACTACAGCTGCGACAGAGGGAGAAACCATGTGACACCTCAATTGCATTCAGGTCTGGATGATATCTGGAGGTATGTGGATCGTGTTGTTATTGAACTTGAGCAAGAGTCACTTGAGCACACTGTCAAACTCTGCAGTGTCAAACACTGCACAATTTGTTTAACAAAACTTCTTATTCCGCATCGGCGGTAAAGTTCACAATTCTTCAAGCAGTCATCTTAATTTTGCATCTTTTGATATTACTTTTCAGGCCTATACTTGAGTGCATGATAGTAGATGACAATGCATTAGTGAGAGGCATAGACAGCTTTGAACTGCTGCAGTCCTGAACAACGCTTTTCTTGGCGATTTCGCAAAGTGCCGGGATCGACGGGTGAAACATCCGTGACTCCGTCTTAAGTGCAGAATCTGGGTTCAGTGAAGCGATTTTCGGTGAGATCACATGGCTTCAACTAGCCTCAGCGCGGAGTTTTACCCTTGGGCGAGATCGAGCCCAGCTGATTCACAGCGGCCGCCATCATCTGGACTTTGGGTGCCCTACGAATCCATCCACTCCTCGTCCACCAACTCAGCAGGTGGCCTTGGAATGTGTCCAATGGCCATGGCAAATTTCCGGCTTCGCACATATCATATTTGAAGCGATATTTGGGGCTTCCAAAATGTATGTTTGTAAAAAAAATCCACTTGTATACCCTCCACAGTTCCCGATTTATAGATTATTCTTCCATTTTCCAGTTCAAACCTCCATTTCAAATGTAGCTGGAAGATTTCCCAGCCATCTTCGACTTCCGAAGGGTAAGACAACATTGTGGTTGGTGTATCCACCGTTTTGCCCGATCTGATCCCTCATCCAGCACTCCGCAGCTCCGCACGGTGCAGGTGCTGATGGAGGAAGCTGAGAGATCTGCAGAAAACATCGGAATAAAGTCCATGAGAGTTGGGACATAGAACCAACATGAATCAACAATGCTTCTACACAGAGCCGGCCATGGATGTTGATGGAGAAACTCATCAGATGTCGCTTCAGTTTGAGACTTCCAAGTCATAACAGTGGCAAATGCAGAACTTATTGGTTTTTTCGATCGCAAGCTGGTCCATGTCCAAGCCATTTCAATATATTAACTTAGGAGTTAAACAGTTAAACCGACCATTTTTCACGCCATTTAGATCGGATTCCCATCAACAAAGTCATTGGATTCAGGGCCAGTGCAAAACCGGCCTCAGAGGCAAACTGTGAGGAATAATCGTCCACCTGGGAGGAATCGATCGCAGCCAGTGGTGATTTTTATGGGGATCATATGGGGATCATATGGGATACCCTCTGGTAATTTAACATAGCTATTGAAAATGGCAATTTGTAGTGGATTTTCCCATTAAAAATGGTGATTTTCCATAGTTACATTAGTTTACCAGATGGTAATGATAAATGGGAGCTTTCATCATATTATAATGGATAATCCCCATAAAATAATCATGATAATATGATGAACATATGATGAACATGATAATGGTAATGATAATCATGATGAAACTGATAATGATAACGATGATTATAAAACCGGTGGATTCTGGCGTAGCCTATTTTCAGGCAAACCCAGTGGTGTATCATAGAGTTATGTATAAAGACACACATCATTTTACATTAGGTGACATTGCATACAAGAAAAGTATCTGAAATGTCACCTAAAGCCATCTGAAAGAAATCTGTGACGCTGCCTCTAGTGGGGCTGAAACGGGATCGTCTCCCACGGGCTTAGCCTCAGAAGCTTCGGACGATTTCAGTTGGGACCAGGGCGCAAATTCGGCCCAAGTTGTTTGAGGATATTTTGGATGTCTACCTTATATTCCCTATATTCTCAAATAACTTCCAGCTTGCTTCCAACTTTTCTATCTAGTTTGAGTCGAGGTTGGCATAATGAAAGTTCATCACCTCCTGATTTTGTCAACAATTCTGAAATGCACAGCCCCGCCACATCTACAGAGCTTACCCCTGAGACATCTGAAATCAGTGCAGTTTGGAAAGAAGCGTGGCTGAAAGTGCAATCCAATCACCAACATTCTGATATCAATGCTTCACAGGTCCTCTCCACTCGACTTCCCCATGAGCGTCGGACATAAATTGACAAGAAATCCCTCCATAAAACAGCAGGTGATGGCCTCGGTGATTTAGCATTGACATCCAAAGTTGGCAGCTATTATAGCCTACAATCATCAAGATTCTATCATAAACCACTCTTTGAAAAGCCGTAGGTCGGATAACTAGATTCAACTGCAGTGAAATCACCCGAGATTTCCAAGACATGTCAACAGTTTCTACGGCTTTTCAAGCGCCCCGGCAGCATATGACTTGGAACTTGTGGAGGTAAAATGCGTTGCAGCAACCGCGGCACGAGGCCAGCCTGCAGGAAATCCGGACCACCAACCAAAGGATAATCGGATCTATCGATCTATCTATCTATCTATCTATCTCTATCTCTATCTGTATCTGTATCTGTATCTGTATATGTATATGTATATATATATACACGTAGATATTCATCCTGGTATTTTACTACGGATATGAATTAGAATAATTAGATGTTGCAGAGATATCAATGGGATATGATGAGATGTGCAGCATATGGTGGAGGATATGGGTGTGTGCTGTGCGAAAATAGGGGACCCCGAATTCTCGTGAACTGAGTCATAATTTCTCCAGTAACAAAATGCAGTTTGGGGTATCACCCGTTTTTAGAAAAGAAATAACGGGCAGCTGATGGCAGCTGTGGTTTTTGTGTACACCTGCAATGATGGCCCTGTGATCCTGTCTTAGCAAATTTGAAGACTTCCAACACTTGACATGCCACTCAAAACAACATGTTCAATCGAGTTCATTCGAAGAAAGATACTATGACAAACTCACAGTGATATAATGGGGAAAAATGGGGATATATTAGTGATATATATATAATATGATTCTTATTATCATTTTAATTATGATTATGCATAATTATATAGATAAGTAACATTAACTAACAAATACTAACAATAAACAATAAGATATCTGGCTTTGTCCCGAATTCATGGTCTTCCCCTGCCTGCTGTGCAGGAGTGGTGCGCAACCTGGATCAGCAGATCTTCATCCGTCGATGCTGAGAGTTTCAACGCGCTGAGCTTGCCACGGGTATGGCGATACGGGCCCTGCTTTACTGACCTCAGAAAAAACCAACTGGATCTGCCGAACATCTTTCATAAGAGTGGCAAACTTCCCAAGGCTTCAAACCTACTCATGGAGCTAGTTTGCGTTTGATATGGGAAAAATCTGAGTTGAATTCTGACTCTTCGCTGCCTCTCGGTCTTGCAGAAACTGTGCTTCAGACCGTGGTGCGTCCACCGGTGATTTTGCCCAAAGCACCTGAAACGAGAAACCGGCGGACTGCCAGACTGCCAGCGGCGAAACTTGGACTCAAAGCTTGCTACATCTTGCTACCAAACTCAAAATGGACCATCGAAAGGGACGCTCATCCACTTGCAATCTGAATATGACACAAGAGAACTGCACTTATGATCACTTATGTATTTATTTACGTAAGAATGTTTTTGGAGGCATCTGTCGCATCACCAAGGCCGGTGCTTGCAGCCGTCTCCTCAGGAGCTTCCTGCCCGCGGTCGACATCGATCCACCCAAGAAAGATCGACATGATGTTGCAAATCTAAAGAAACACATCGGTTGAACAGTTTCATTTTCACCTATTAAATCATGTCATACAAATCATTTGGTTCATCATTCTATGTATATATATATATTATATTATATACACACATAATAAAACAATATAAAACATTATAGAAGAATATAAAACATATTCTAATATCATTATAGAGGATCTACAATATATGGATGATCCAATGGATCATTACGAATCTATTTCCCAACATCCACCGACATCCACCGGGTCCACATCGGCCTCTGGCCGCAGCTGGGGCTCGGCACCCGAGAAATCCAGGTTCCACAGCAGGCCGCAGGAGGTCCAACACATCAGCGAAGGCCGCAGCGAATGCCTCGGAGAAGACAGATCTTTTGGGCCCAAAACCGGAGGAAATTGGGGGATTTCACCTGGTTTAACCATGGTTTAACCATGGTTTAACCATGGTCCAACCACTGGAATCGGATTTTTGAACTGTTTATAACTGTTTAAGCACTTGAGGTGGAGATTTTAAGGATGTTTGTGAATATGATTGAATATGATCTATGCTGGGAAGAAGGATAAACAAGGTCATCCCCGATCAGTTGTATTCATTGAGATGTAAGAACCGGGGTATCCGTATAGCGTCCTTCCCTATCGGTTGCCAAGGTTTTAAGCTTTTGCACACCCTGCGGATGAAAGGTGGGTGCTGCTCCATGCTACTGCTACAGTAGCCGGTTCAATCATGTCCCTCAACTCAGCTGACAGATCATCTGGCATTCGGAGACATTTGGTGCAACTGAATGGCTCATATTCCTCAGTGGAACTTTCTACGAAGTGGAAGGCCATATCCTGGATATTGCCCTCTGGCAGCTTGGCTGAAACCTGGCAGCGAAGAATGGAACCCATTCAGCAAACCTTGGCGTTTTCAAACCTCTTACTTTAACATTACTTAATTTCATCATCCAACATTCTCGTATATTCTTGCAAAAGTGAAGGTGCTTGCAGTTTCATCTCCCATGTTCACAAGTTGCATATATGTACAATCTGGCCGACCCAAAACCATCCGTCAAATGACGCCTGCTCAACGAAGGTCAGATTGGGAGTGGGCCAACGACCCAGTTCTCGCTCCGACTTTTCCTTCTTCCTCTTCTTCTTCGGTGTCTCCGCTTCGCCGGCGCTGGCTTCCAAACACCAAGTTGAAAAGGTGGCCTGGCAGGTCTATCTGACCTTGGATTGGGGGGGCCATACGACATCATACGATTTATAGACTGAGACTCGAATTATTGTACTCCCAGTAAAAGCAACCCCAAAAAAATAGAAAAGCAATTCATCACCATTTAAACAGGAATTTACCAATGACTTTTCTATCTTTTCTGGGGGTCGCTATAAACTCGCAGTTCCCACAGCTGTTTTCCTCGCAGCGCCTCCCCAGAACGGAAGACCAACATCTCCAGTTGCGAGCAGCGCATCTCTAAACTTCCCTGGCCTGGAAACACTTCAGGGGCGCTTGCTGCTTACTGAATCTTACTGAAATTTGATATGCAATAAATCGTTGTAAACGGATATACATGATTATACCGAATTATATATTCACACTTTGAGGAAAAACCATATTGATCTTTGACTTTGATACAGGCTCAGGTGGACCCAGAAATCCATGTTGTCTCCCAAATGCACCACTTTCATCTCACGTTTCCTTCCATCCTCTGTAGCTGTAACTAGTGGTTGGCCGGTGAATGTTCGTTCATCGTGCGTTCCTGGTATTGCGTGGCTTCTTGTTCTTGTTCGGCTGCTAAACCGTTCGCAAGATTTATCTTGTATAGATGTTTGAATTGCGTCTTTCATCAGTTTCATCCAAGGGTTTCAGTATAATAATCCAGATAAATCCATGATAAATCCATGATAAATCCATGATAAATCCATGATGTCGTGTTCAGCAGTGTTCAGTTTATCGTTCCATGTTTCGTTCCCGGATCCAAAAAGGCACCATCCAAGGGCACCTGGAAGGGCCGTGGTGAGGTCTAACTTCGTGAGGACCTCCAAGGAGTACAAGTCCCAACAAACGATTTCGTCCTTGGCTCCCTCGACCTGAGAAAGCTGCTGACGAACACTGCGAACATCTCACCGAAAAAAACTCACCCGCAGTGAGCGTGGTAAAATGATGTAAAATGATGCACAATTATCTAAAATCCCTCACTATAATCATATTTAGTAAGGGGAATCATCCCCTAAAATGATGTAAGATGCCAAGTTCCCCACACAAGCGAGGAGCAAGAAGGCATGGGAAACAACCTGCCAATGGCAACGGTAGGCCACGGTATGCAACGAATTCAAGTAACTTGATAAGTATGAAGTCAAGTACCCTCTGGTAAACTAACATAGCTATTAAAAAAGGCTATTTATAGTTGATTTACCCATTAAAAATGGTGATTTTCAATAGCTATGTTAAATTACCAGAGGGTATGTTAAAAACTTTTCAAGTTGCACATCTGAGTCATCGCGACAATCGGAGTTGAGGACTGAACGCTGTACAGTTGCTTTGGCGTGTCTGAGGCCTCATTTTTCTGAGAAACTTGCGCCCAAAAAAACATGTCTTTGTCCCAAATCAGATTTTTTCTGTGATATGCTTTTCATGGGACCTCTGGGACTTCTGGGACCCCTGGGACCTTTCGGATTCCCATCATTCATGAGTCGTTCATCCACGCGCCACAGGTGATACCAAGGCGGTGCCTCTAAGCGCAACTGGTCTGTGACTTCTCCATCTTCAGCCTGCGCGTCTGACGATGTGTGGCCAACTTAGAGCTGTCTAAGAGCTCACCACAGCTGTAGTGCTCGAAGCCGACTTCAAAGTGCCGGACTCCATCATATATATATATATTATATACCATCTGGTTATGACTAACATAGCCATGGAAAATCCCCATTTTATAGCTAGGTAAACCATCTATTTCTATGGGCCATCTATACCATGGCTATGTGACAAATAACCAGAGGGTAATATCATTTCAATTCATTTCATCATTTCTCCGCCCTGCAATTTGCACTGAATTCCCACATCCTTCGCCCCCCAAAAACCCCACCATCCCCCACCTTCATCAGCAGGATTTTGCCCTTGACGCCGGCCGCCACCACACTCCCATCAGGACCTGATCCATTGGAACATCATGGGAATCCACTTCGCATAGGCTTGAGACAGGTTTCAAACAGCTTCCAACTCCAAGTTCCTGGCTGAAGCAGCCTGAGACCATGGGGCTGCGCCATTGCCCGGCAGCCACGCATTGCCTCCGATGGCTTGAGGATTTCCAAATTATCGATACGTCGATACATTCGTTTTTGTGGGTCATTTTTCTCAGACTTCACTATCATTTAATATCATTTATTGTCACCATTGTACCCCATTTGTGAATATGATGAATATGGCTATGGCTTAAACAAGGCAAGGAACAAACACTCGCAATGGGCTCCAAAAAAAGTTGGTCAATTCTGGTATCACACAATATGAAACCATCCAATTATGTTTTTGTTTTGGGGGGTTAGACATGTTTGACATGTTTGACGTTGTTTGATTCAGCTCCAGACCAGCATTTCTTCGTCTGACCTTCCTCCGTCTGTGGAGCCTTAGGGTAACAGGGTAACTCGCCCACCGTGGGTCCCAAATTGAAGCAATGGATATTCATCCCTTACCATTCAGATACCATATACAGTACAGTACCATTCATGGTTTTGATCAAAGACTTCACAAGTAGCAACAATATCATCATATTACATCCAATAATCATCAATAACCATCAATAACCGATATTAACCAATCATTTCTTTTTGAGGCTCACCTCCTCCCTTTACTACCGTCATCTCCCTTCAGCTCTCGAAATAAACTGAGGTCCCTGCGCCAGGTGCTTCGATGTGATCCCAAATTTTGAAATGTCGATCTCGCGACCTCAAATCAGGACCCTGAAGCCCCACATCGGGTCACTCGGAGTGTCTCATTCGCCATCCAAGGCTTACCCAAGGCTTCCCCAGGATGCGTCACTCGGATCAAGGCTTTGATCTGAGTGTGCCGACGCGGTGAAGAACACCGTTTCTTCCGCAGGATTTGAGATTCCCACTGTGACCTGAGTGGTTGGAAACCCACCCACCTAGAGGCGACATCAAGAAAACACTGCCCATAGAACACAGGCAGTGAAAATCTGCACCTTCGGCAAGCTGCCTTTTTTCACCCTCAGTATTCCATGCCTTCCATTTCTATCGTTATTTGCAGATCATTTGTGCATCCCTGGGCTCTCGAGCATCGGCGTGGTGCGGATTGTTCGAGATGCTGTCCAGGATGTATTCCCCGGCTGCATCTCGTCGCCACCACTTCACCAAACAGCCAAAGGCCTCGTGGCGAGCCGGCTGTCACACGATGCTAATGCTATCAGAATGGTTATGAATTACCCACACACATCCGTATGTATTATAAATAATAATAATAATACTAATCTGTGGTGTTTTTATCATAGGTGAATAGTTGTTATAGGGTTATACATAATATATATATATATATACTATGCTATCCGGCCACCCCCACATATTTACATATATATTTTATGTAATTATAGTATATATAATATGTTATCCGGGTCACCCCCATATGTTTACATATGTATATATATATATATATACTATCTTATCGGGTCACCCACACATACACACATATATATATACTTTAAACCCCACAACGCTTCCACTCAGCTATCACAGCAGCAACAGCCGGCTTTTTTCAAAAATTACCC
>Ga0126342_10001904_pt1 | contig 31080 bp, 26 predicted proteins | sample Cyp1metagenome_FD_92528 | JGI IMG/M metagenome (GOLD analysis project Ga0126342, IMG submission 92528) | Coral microbial communities from Lord Howe Island, Old Settlement Bay, Australia - Cyphastrea 1 metagenome | ecosystem: Host-associated > Invertebrates > Cnidaria > Coral ...
CGGTGCGAAACCGTTTTTGGGGTCTGGTCTCGGTGCGAAACCGTTTTTGGGGCACCACCCCCCAGCTAAAGCTGATATAGCGACTGCTATATTAACAAATGTCATTGAGCATTTAGTGTTGCTGTTGCCCCCCAATAAGCACGCCTTCACCGCCAAAGCGGTGTGGGCGGATTTTAAGCAGCAGAAACTGGAAGTTACTGTAGATGAGTTAGGCAACCATGGTCCGCATTTGGATTTCTTCGCATTTTATTCCTTTGCCTTTTTTCTCATTCTTCTTGGCAATACATGTAGCTGTAGCTGCATTTGTTGGGTGATGTTTAGCCACGTTTTTGGAGGAATCCTTCAACCAACCAGAAATGGCTGAATTTTTGGGGCATCTAAAGCTGGGAAGAAATGGGCACCTTCCCAATTTATCCCATGTTTTATATGAGATTCACCCATTGAATCAGTCACGGCATTTCCGTCTCGCAACCTGGGAGAGTTGATCGAATCTTTGTGGATCAACCTCTATGACCTCTATGGTTGGTGGTATTTTTTCTGATGGTTTAACCAGATGAAAAACCACCATCAAATAGAAAGAGTCATCAACCATCAACCATCAACCAATCAACCATCAGGAAACCATCAACCAATCAACCTGTATAAACCTCTATCACATGTTTCCTGCAGATTGTCCAATCAATCCATCGGTTGTAAAAACCAGGAGTCCCAGCCCGATTCGGGTCAACGAGACTGGAGATCTGCTGCACTTGCACGAGGGACTGGCCCCTCGGCAGTCGAAAAATCTGCAGGATCCTTTCATAGGGGTAACCCGCTAACCCAATCATCTTCAGAATTTCACCAAATTTCACCAAATTTCACCAATCCAGAATTCGACCCTCCAAATTTGGGGGATTATTCTTGTGTTTACCACATGATTAGATGTATCTCTTTTCCAGATGGTATCCCGAACCACTTGACCAAATGTCTGAGAAACTCGCTCTGCACTTGGAGGTTCAACAAGACACGATGGCTTGGACGATTGGATCTGATTTTTTACTTGTTAAACACCATTGAAAAGTCCAATCAAATCCCATTTTTGATCTCAATGAAGCAATCTCAAAAACCATAGAGAAATCCTCAAAGAAATGGTTGGTTTACATGAAACCCCATGAAATCTGATTAAATCTACCTAGGGGGGAATCCAACACCAATTAGACGTCTCACAGGCGCCACCACCGAGAGCAGAACCTACACGGAGGCCCTCGTTTTTTGTTGCCAGGAAAGCTCGATTTCTTTGGCCAATTGTAACGAGCTTACCGTAAATTCTGGTTTATAGATATATTATATATATATGTGTATATATATATATTATATATACATATATACTAAAAAATCATGACAAGATTCAAAAACACAAATATGTACATGTATATGACCAATGTGTATGTATATATATATATATGTGTATGTATTCACAACCGCAAAATGGTCCAACAGTTCTTGTTTGGGAAAGGTCACCACTCCTGGTCGGATTGCGCGGCTGGACATTTTCAGGATCTGAAACCATGCCTTTTTCCCCACCTGTCAGGTGAGGGTTGTTAGATTTTATGTCAGCCTGCCCGCCTCTTTCCTTCCGTCCGTCCGTCCGTCCTTCCTTGTCCTTCCTTCTCCTTCCTCCGCCGGACCCCAACTGCAAGCTCAGGATCAGAGCGTTCCCCGCCGGACCTCAACCGCGAGCTCCGGAGCAGAGTGTTCCCCGCCGGACCTCGAATGCCAGAAAGAATCTCATAAGGTATGGCTGGAATATCATCAAACGAGTGAACTGGGCATCTGTCTCACCGAAGACTTTGCTTCAGATAAAACAATGCTGTGAGTCTTGCAATGGGACTCGTAGCTGAAGGTTGGTACTAAAGCACGGTATTCTTTGAAATGCCATGGTGGGGATCAGTCGAAGTAAAGTAAAGTTTGAAGTTCACAAATGGTTTTCATGATTACAAACGTATATCACCATGTTTGATTATAACCATATATAACCATGTGTCATGTGATTTTATCCTATCATATCCCAAAAATATGCCATTATAACCTAGAGAAAGAAAGTGATTGACCAGATTTGACTTAACGAACAGAAATGCGGCCCGAAAGATGCTGGAAATGCGATGTTACCAAAAAGAAACCCTCAGTAAATGGCAGCACGCACCTAGCAAGAACCTGTGGCCAGAATAGACAGTATGAACATGTATGAAAATTGGAATGGTGGAGGAACCAACGGTAAAGGTACAAACCAAGTAAACAACAACGACGACGACGACAACAACAACAACAACAGCAACAGCAACAGCAACACCAACAGCAACAGCAACAACAACAAACCAAACAAACAAACAAACAAACAATCAATCCAAACAACAAACAAACAAACAAACAAACAAACACACAGACAGACAGACAGACAAACAAACAAACAACAGCAACAGCAACAACAACAACAACACATGTTCACCTTGTTGTGGTCCGACATGTACCTACAAAATTGATCCCCAATTCACGTGCATGATGTGGCGTCAAAGGGCCACATGTCAATTAAGTTCAAGGCCCAGGCATGATACATCAAAATCTGGATACACATGGTTGGCAACAACAATAGCCACCACAACAATCATGTCCGATTCTTTTAGTTTCATGTGAGTTGTTCAAGGACGCCTACGAAGGTTCGGTTCTCCAATCTTTTCTTTAAAACCAAAACCCGATGCGCGGATGATGCCATGGTATGCCATGATCATCTTGGTAGTGGCCATACTACCATGATATCATATTTGCCAGTTGGGTGTGGAAACCATGGGATAATCTATAATCTTAATTGTTGCAACCATCCCATTGACCATCCATTGGGGGATCCCGGAAAAATCATCCCAGTCATAGAGCTATACCCAAAGTTTAAACACGAATTGGAAATGATTTATGGGGGTTACCATGGGTTACCACATGATCATGTTTGTCATTCCCTTGAAACATGCTATTTGGTATTCCCACATGATTTTGTTTATGATTGGGTTTACCAGATTATCATGTTAATTATTCATATTTCTTTTGGGTATCCCTTGTCTCACACAATCTACATTACCCCCCAACAGTTTGTTCGCTAGGCCGGACAGCCCCCATCCAGATGTCCGAGCCTCAGGATGTGGATATGACCGACTATAAACGATGGGTGCTGGATGTTGATGGTCGATTGTTTTTTTGGATCGGAAATTGAGGAGCGTCACAATCCATTGTCGGAAATCCTACGAACCAAGCAGTAGAAAGAGACGACACCGGGGGGTTGAACGAGCAGGAACCTGAGGTTGATCATGATATTCTGACTACTGTAAACATGTCATTTCATGGTACCCCTGGTTCTTGCCAAGTCCCCTTAGATGACCATTCCTTATACTGTCAACATTTGTTTTGGAAGATCAGGGAGCCCTGCTGAAAATAGATGGAAAGTCCCACATGTTGGGCTGAAATGACCTGGAGAGACCATGGAGGCCCTGAATGACACGACTTAGGCCAGCTACATGAATGATCTGAATGGTTGGGGCGATGATCCTTGGCCGCTGGAGATTTGTTCATCCCATCCAGAGACTTCACAAAGCTGCTGAAAAGATGGTTTGGGTGATTAATCCTACTAGTTGAAATCGACCAACCACACATTTTCTGGATCCATGTTGGGGAATATCTTCTATCGTTGGGGTGTTCTTAGCATGAATGGAACGGAACGAATACCCCCAAAACAAAACTTCGGTTCGGGTGTTACACAGTCCAATTGCTCAAAACCACCAATTTTGCAAACCCACCATGAACGCCCAAGGACGTGCTTTCTCCACCATCGATCTTTCGGCCTTCCACGCGCGGGACGTTTGCACAGGGATGGCGAACGGAGGCGGCACAGGCGCTTGAACCTGGGTCCCAAAAGGTTGGTACACATTGATGGGTGATTTAATGGGAAAATAATATGGTAACCAACCATTGTGGATATGATATGGGATCATGATGGATAATGATGGATAAGGGAAGTTGATATCACGTCACCTAATTGTACCGAATTCTGGGATGAACATCGAATTATGACCTTTTTTGCTGCAAAGGACTAGTGTTCCCTTTCCCAATTCGGGATGGCACCCGTGACTGTGCACAGGAGCCAGAGGAGGCTTGCTGGGATGCTGGAGCCACTCATGAGTGTACCATATGTTTCTTGCCTCATCTACTTGGGGCTGCGGGCCCCAGTAAATGCGTCAAAAATAAAAGTTAGATTAATGGAAAATATGGGTATATGTGGATAATAAACCACTTACTAAGTGGGATGCACATCGAAGTAGTGGCCCCTGATGGCCAAGATCACCTGGTCACAGTTGGGTATCAATTGATATCATAGCCAATCCTGGTCCCGAAAAAAAGGCTGCAATTATTGGACAACTTTTCTTGAGGATCTCCTGGGCCCAGGGTGCGGTTCCGAAAATGTGGGTCTTTGATCTTGAGATACCTCTTTTATGACCACTTTAGGATCACAGTTTTTTTGTTGATCCTCCACACAGCTTCAACTAAGTGGTTTGTACTTAAGAATTGATGCTGGAAATGCGGTGAAATCCATTGCAATCCCCAGATGACCCTTTTTTCTCCATCACAATGGAGTGGATGACATCAATCCTTGTAAAAAGGCGGCAGCAAAAAAGAGAGCACCAATGGTTTGGTAGCCACATGCTCCCTGTACAACAAGTTTTGCCATATTCTCCATCTATTGCACTCAGTTTGACACTTGAGCAGTTCGCGATTTTATGGCATAAGATACACCGTGACCAGACTATATGGACTGAGGCTTCGAACCGATGCAGCCAAGGACGGCGAAGACCCTCCACTGCATGTGCCTTGGTGGATCGCATAGATGTGGAAAACCCATGGGGAAACCCTGGGAAGGCCTCGAAATATGTTGGGTTCTCCACATCTATGTGAGTTTGCAGGAGGGTAATAGCTGTAATAACACTGAATACAGTACCATGAATACGATACTATGAAAAATACCATAAAATACCATAAAATCTCTGGTCCCTTTTCAATGTTCATCTACACTCAAATTAAACCTGAGATATTGTAGGGGCGTTTCTATCCCCTTGCAGTCACGATGGGACTGTTGGATCAACCTTGAAGCCTTCTGCCGAAAACCGACAGATCATATTTAGATGATCATATTTAAATGGGATATTAATAGTGGTTAATAGTGTTCAATAGGGGTTATATTGAGATACCCTCTGGTTATTTGTTACATAGCCATGGAAAATCACCATGCTACTAATAATTAGGTAAACCATCCATGGCTATGGGCCATCTATACCATGGCGAACTGTTAAATAACCAGAGGGTAATAGTAAAAATAAGCACCATCGATTATCGTCTAAGATGAACCATGAACCATGTATCCTCATCCAATATATTTGTATTGCCCCCACTATTCTCATCTATCATCAAAAATCATCCATTCCCCCACCAATTACCCATTGAACTATCCATTGTCATCCAATATTAGTATTACCCATAGATAGTGATAGACAATTTGATATCAATGATGATATCAATATCTTATTATTATTATTGCTCTTATCCATTGATTGTTCCTATTACCCAACATAATTTACCCCGATATCCTTATCATCCAATGATGAGAGTAGATGATCCATTCGAAAGGTTTGTTGGACCATCTATATTCATCCACTATCATCCAATGTGGTACCATGGCGGTTATCATTATCCAATATTATCCAATCTTATCTATTATCTATCCAACCTTATTCAGTATTAATATATCTTTATCCAGGTCCAACATGATCAACATGATCAACTATCTAAAGACCTCATATTGATATATTGGGGTAATAAATATCATATAAAGTGGGGTAATAAAGATATATTAATATATCTAAAGTGCTCATTACCCCACTTTTCAAAAACGCCTTTTGGGGTGCCCTTAGGCATGTCTTTCACCAGCGCTGCATCGATAAATGGCTCCGCGTGGATCCTGCAGCGCGATGCCCCATCTGTCGCACGCCAGGCGCTGCGACGCGCCCTTTGCGCAGTGGTAAATGGTATATTAATAGTGGTTAATAGTGGTTAATAGTGTTCAATAGGGGTTATATTGAGATATCCTCTGGTTATGTCAAAAAAACAATGGAAAATCACCATGTTTAATACGTATATCAGCATATATAGCCATGGAAAATCACCATGCTATTAATAGGTAAAGCGAATCACAAATCATCTATGAATGGTCCATTTTCCATAGCTATGTTAAATTACCAGAGGGTACATGGGATTTACCCTCTGCTAAACTAACATACAGGGTTGCTATGGAAAAATGGGGAATTTGTAGTTGATTTACTTATCCAACATGATGATTGTCCATATCTATGTTAGTTAACTGGAGGGTAACCATCAACAATAGGGATTTCATGGGATTTCAAAAATGGTATCATGGGAGTTGAGTGCTTGTTGTTTTCTATATCTAATTCAAGGACAATGGGCCCCCGAATCGCCCAACGGTTTTTTTCAGCTAGGTTGAAACGCCTAACGATTGTAGATGGTTGTGATGGTTGTAGTGATTTTCATGCGTTTGTTGATGTCCCTCTTCTGCAATCTTGCAAATTTCAGCACACATCCCCTGATGATTTCGCTGTGTATTCTCTCTGACAGGGAATGGTGATTTTCTGTTAGAATGTTTAATTTCCGAACATGCTGCACATACCCATGTAGACATTTCTAGGATCCCAGTTGAATATTGTCGTGGGAGTTGGGTTAGCACAAATTTGGGGGTTCGCCATTTCTAAAAGACTTTCGTTGCTTTCACATGCCCTTTTTTGAGGTTAATTGTAATTAACTGTAGATTTTAATGATTCATATATCCAGATCCAAATCATATATGTGATTTCTGCAGGCATTCGGCATCTGGTACTTCCAAACATCACCCCCCAAGCGCCAGGTTGTTTGTCCCTCCCTCAGGCCGCTGGGAATGCAAGAATTTTGAGAAGTTTTTCCAAAAGAAATCAGGATTGCTCCAATCCATTATTATAGGTAAATGATGGGTAAATACTTATAAATGACTACAGTATATAGTTTATAGGTAAATGATAACCACAAGGGGGGACACAAGTCAGTTTTATCTCTTTATCCAGCTTTTCCCCCTTGTATCTGTGATGTTGGCGAACCTGGAAAAATATTAAATTTGGTCGATGTAAACCGAAATCTATAAGAATTAGACACTGCAAGAATTAACCAATGAACCATTGTAAAACTTATATGCAACTTGGTTGGTGGTGCAAATGATTTGCCAAGCAGGGGGGTCAGACCGCCCCCGATCGGTAGACCGACTTTTGTTGGAATAGCTGGACGTCAAAGGTTTGCGATTTTCAGGCCGTAAATGATCTTGGCACACTAATTTGAATTTGGTGGTTTTACAACTTGAGGAATATCAACGAATCCAATCGCAATAGAATGCCTGTGCCCAGGGCTTCATGTATGTCCTGTCCCACCAAAGCAGACCTCAAGGGAAATATCCAGCATTACGACCTGCCAACCTTGGAATGGTAGTTATGCCCAAGAGAAGCGATCCCTCGTCGTAATATCTGATACTCTCAATTTGTATGCAGTTTTGTCGGCCAGAGGTTGGATATTCCTGGAATTAGGAATAGCATATCCCTGTTTTGCGGATCCAAGCTGAGCTGCTTCAGCCAGTTCTTTTGTAATTAGGCAACATCCGTTGGATGCGGCTACATCCGTCCCCCTTAGTATGAATTGACTGAAGTGACGGACGGTGAAGAAATGACCCTTCTTCGATGAGCTGGCAATATTACGGGCAACCCAGCAATGATCAATGTAAAATGCTAGAAGCAATCCCAAGAAGGCACCATGTTACAAATGTTCGATGGCCAGCATAGCTAATGTGTGGATGGGTCAAGATCTACCATATGATACATATATTTGGGATGAACCGGATGAGCATTCGTGTACCAAGTTATGTAGATTCATGTTCAACAAGGTACCAGGACTTTGATCCATAGACATAGCGTGGGTCTTATGTCTTGGCATGCCATCCAGGTCAGATTGATCCAAAAAAAAATGGTTAATTATACCTCAAACCGGCATTTTGAAGGAGGAAAGTGATGATCAACCAATCAATTTTATGATATGTTAGAGGTTCTCCATTTCGGGGACAAAACATATCTTGCTGGCCAGCTTGGGGATTGGTACTTGATATTTCCCCTTGACCCCGTATATACCAGTCCCCACAAAGATAGAGAAGTGAAATCCTTTTTTGGGGGTGATTACTATAGTTTTAAGATTGTTTTAAGTATATGCTCTAGTTGTTGTTCCATCAACCATCTCAACTCACAGACGTCGCAGCAGGCCCACCAGATGTGAGCTTTGCAGCGCTCCAGCGCCTGTTGGCATCGTGAAGCAGTTTCGAGAATTCTGGATGGAAGACCATCGTTGTATATCTTTGTGACGTGCTGAAGAGCAGTGACGGTGCAGAGCATCGGGCCCACGCTTTCATGCTATCTGCAGCCAGCAAGTTTTTCAAGAATTTGCAGCTGGATTCTTTCTGGAAGCAGGTCGCATGCAACGGCAGCCAGTGAAAATGGTTGCTTCAAAAGCAGCGGTGCCTGCCTTGCTTAACAATGATGTTTGCGGCCAAATCGCCTCAAAGACTTGGAAACCATGGAACATCTTTTGTCCCCTGCACAGCATCCCCGAAGTGAATAGAACATACAGAACAGTTTTCTTCGGAACTTATGGATGATTAATCCCCCCGCATGTCCATGTGTTCTTATTATTTTTGAAGATTGCCTCACATTCGCAGTGATGATAGATGGTTTGTCATTGTCTTAGTCCATCATCATAGGGCCAAAGTGCTGAAGAATCTAGGTTAATTTGACCCACAGACCATGAATCACTTGATTCTGCTGAGCTGTGTCAAAGGGCTTTTGGAAATGGGAAGTCAAACTGGCCTCGGTGAATCGTTTCTGTCGTGATTTGAGCCCTTAGTTGATCGGTACGTTCCTTACCCTTTGGTAATTTGTTACATAGCTATTGAAAATTGCCATTTATAGTGGATTTACCCATTGAAAATGGTGATTTTCAATAGCTATGTTAAATTACCAGAGGGTAGGTTGCTAATGATTTTAATGACATCCCTCCAATCAAGTCCACATTGACATTGTGCATTGACATGCATGACTACGTTGGACCCCAAAATGAACAGATGCAACACTAAACCAGGAATTCAGCTGTATGTGTGTGATAGAAATATTTCAGGGTGGGGTGATTATTGCTTCGTTTTCACAATTATCACCATTGTTTCCGAACGATATATTGCTGACACTGCTCAGTTTTGCGAACGGGTCAGTTGGAGAAAGCTGCGCACAGCAGCTCTGTACATCCCCCTTAGCTGTGAACTTGAATCAACAGGTCTGCACCTGTCACGGGTCAAAGTGTGCAGTATGCCTATCTCTTGGGAAAAGCATCAGAAAATATCTCATGGTTGAAGCTTTTTTCTTGAAGGTTCATGCTTGGTGAGGATGATGACTGTCAAAATTCGTTAGGTTGTATTTTTACTTCTGATTAGAAGAACTCTTTTTATTGCCTTCAGAAACCCAGGGGCACTTGCGAAGTGGGCTGAACCATGTTATATGTCCAGTCCTGGTTGAATGTGAGTGTGGCTTGAGATTACACCGAGTAGCAGGAGAATACTTTCTGACACTGCCGGGAGACAATACATACCTACCTACCTACCTACGTACGTACGTACGTACGTACATACATACATACATACATACCCACTGCATCTTTCATGTAGATCTGTCCATGGTGTATAGCCCAAGCCCATCCAAATCCTTCCTTTGATCATCATATTCCCTCATTAAACCCGGCGGTAACGTGGGCAATTATACCATAGTTTGTGATCAATATCCCATATTGTTCGTTACTTTCCATCGTAATATCTCATTCCCCACATGTTTAAGGACAGAAATGCTGCGAGGCTTGGTGTAGACCACGTAGTTAGATGATGCATATGCGGCGAGTGTGTCTCGCAGTCCCCTGGCGCGAAATGCAGCTGGTCAAAAAAGGCAGCTTGAGGTGGCCATAGGAGGCCTTGCCATGTTCATGCCTTGACTCTTCTGGTGATAATATATCCATGTATGATTCTATGATATTGATGTATACATAAACATTTTTTTCTGAGTACCTAGATTCAAGTAGTATTCAGATATGAAGCGTGGCCATTTCAGGAACCATATATCAGGTCTATGTAAGGGCTATGTAAGGGGGATAAACTCCCAAAATATGGCTTTATGTGGTACAGTACCTCCAGTTTAGGTACCTGAAGTGGCCATTGATATGAATGAAATGCAAATATTCCATGTGTACATGGTTTTCTTTGCTTGTTTTTTTTTTAATATACCATTTACTGCTGTTTTTTCGGCAGATTCGGCAGATTCGTGTTGTGTCAACGATTTTTCAGTTTGGCTGATGGAATCCCCCAATGGTTCACCAATAGCGGACTGGGAGCGATTGGCTTCTGCGAAACCAAACATCCCAAACATCCATTGGTGGTATTGGAAACCACCAAGAATATATGTGGATTAATTCCAATTGAGATTTTTCCTACACAATTCCCTTTGAATTAATATATGGATATATACATATATAATGTGATGCATTCTCCCATTATGCCCCATTATTATGGGGGTATCAGGGGATATTACACTATTATAAGCAATGCGTAGTATATAGTAGAGTCTGATATCCGTAATCTATAGTAAGTAATAATGACTATCCATAATACATTATGAGCATTACAGTATATAGGGATCCCACCATTATATCCCTCATATTATCGGTATTAAATTATCCCCAAATATAGTCCATAATATATACAATATACATACATGTATTGATCTTAATGGATATCCAAAATTTATCCAAAAATCCCAAAGTGATAATGTAGGATATGTATATATATATATATTTATCCATACATTATCCACGATAAATCCACAACCATTAGATCCAAACATCGTAGGGATCTCCCCAGCCTTCCCGCGGTCGTTGTTCCGCAACGAGGCCAGTCCTGTGCCACGCGTGAGCGCCAAGCGGACATAGACCCGCAGTTTAAACAAGTAGACTAGCTGTATGTTATATTATATATCATCCTGAAGGAGAATATGTGTTTTTTTCAAACAATGTCCCATTCGACTTTATTCATATTCTATCTGCTCCAAGATCATCGTATCTATACATTATACATGACATGCTACGTGTTTTTTGATGTACATAGATGTTTTTACAAAACCTACAGTATTTTAGGAATTGACCATGTCTTGGAGAATTGAACCTAAAATAGAGATGTCAGATACGTAACAGGGTGATAGAACCAAACTGTGTAGTTCCGCATCAATTTGATCAGCAAAAGTTGGAATAGGTGCAACAAGACAGGTTGTTTCGCCAGCCAAATTGATGTCACCAGGAAAAAGATGTGGTAAATGCTGGTGAACATATTTTGAATTATTCTGTGACTAAGTTGTCATATTACCTGCGGATACTTTGAACTTTTGGCCCAAGAAACGCAACACAGCAGTGAGTCAACGTTTTCATCCGGGGCAAAATCCCAAGGATTCCCCAAAAAAAATTGACGCTGCCAGCTTTGGATCTGAGGAAAAAAATGCGGACACTCCTTGAGATCAGGTCATGTTGAGTGGGTTTCAACATTCCTCGGTGTCTGAGATGTGTCCTCTTTGTTGCAAAAACACCAAATTCCACTGGTTTGCAATCCTTCTGGTTTGCCATTTGTATTCACTTCAGGTATCCACAGCAACCAACAGCAACCAACAATCGAACGTAGAAGAACTGTCCAAAGTTCGCCGTTCCCCAGCTTAGTCCCTTCGGAGGACGCAAAATTTCAAGGCCGCTGATGAGTGGTTCAAACATCTTCAGGAAGCAGCTTGGCAGGTGATGGGCATCTGGGACATTTCCAAAATGGGTGCATCTATCCCCAACTCCAACTTCACGAAAAAAATGATCCGATAAAAATGAATCTCCACTCAGCACTTGTCACTATATCATATATCCATTTATGTCATTTTATGTCAACCACATCCTCAGTTTTATGGGCTTACTCCAGCACTATATAAAATCTTGATCATCCCCCAAGCTGATGGCATGAACGTGGCTGATATTGGTACTACGAATTTCATGGTCCAATAGAAATTACAACAACATACAACAGGTGTTCTAATGTTCCCAACCAAAATACATCAACATAGATCAACATAGATCAACATAGATCGACATAAACATAACAAGTGTATTCAGATTGCGGGGAACCCAACCATCTACAAACCCTTAAAGAAAACCCTTTCCCACCGAGGTTGGCATCTCGTTGGCGCCCAAGATCTTTATCGAGGTGGGCTTCCCCAGCCATTCCTCAGTGATCGTCATTTATGCCAGTTTATGCCCAAAAAAAATGGGCTTGGATATGAGATGATATCAACAATAATGATGCAATTCAAGAAGGCTGTGATAAGCTTACCAGTCCGAACTGGTGATTGAGCAATAGTCTATCACAGGTGGAACAGGTGGAGTGACTGTGAAATTGGATGCTTGGTGCGGAAAAAAAATCCACATCGGTAATCCACTGGAGCACAAATCCATGCGAGGCCATCAATTCGCTGGCCATTGCTGAACAGTGGCGAGGTGGGAGCGTAGGAATGGATTCAAAAGCCGGTTGCGCCCTTGAATCCAAGACGGCCCAAGACAAGCCGATTTCAAGAACAAAATCTTCCAGACGGATTGTTCGGATTCTTCGGGGGTCCATGAAAAAAGGATTTTGATTCTCGGAATGGCAGTTTTGTTCATCATGATGAGTCTCTCACAAGCACAGGTATTGTGAATGTGATGTGAGGGAGTATACCCAATACATGATGCTAGGGCGACCAAGGGTTCTAAGAGATGTGGAAGCACCGCTGGTTGCAAGGACCATTGGTTGATTGGGGGATAGACATCCACAACTACCAGCTATTTTGGTATTTAAGAACCAAAGTTTCGAGCGGCTTGAATCGTTTTGACATGTTTTGACTAGGTAACCAACAGTCGGGTTTGAAAATGAGGTATACCCCAATAAACCGATGATCATCATGGTTTCCATTCAAATTTCTAACACATCCCAGTTTCCCAGGGGCCCAGTTGGATTTTCAGCTGCCAGATGCAGAATGCTGGTACCAGCGATGTCCAGATCTCGAGATCTCGCAGGGTCTCAAGTATCGCTGGCGCTTTGCTGCAGGGGATGATGGGATGGGAGCTTCATGGCTATCTGGTGACGGTGGTTTGGAACATATATATGGGATAATCTATGGAACATATATATATATATAATATAATTTTCCATAACATAATATATGGGATAATTCTTCCCATTGACTTTCATATTTTTCAAGATGGTTAAAACCACCAACCAGCTATATATTTGGGATATAATTCCATAGGATATAGAAGGTATATTAATAAGCAACTTGATTGATTTTTTTTGAGGCTGAAAAATGAGGTATACCGTATATACCCCCCAAACGGCCAATTCACGGGGAAAATCATGTGACAAACTGAACATGGATCAATCTGAATCCCAAAAGCTGGGTCAGGAAGCCACTTGTCTCCACTTGTCCAGGTGACATGATCCAGAAATGACCTCCAAAAAATGGTGCTTTGTACGTAGAGAAGATAGGGAAGATCATTCCAAAAGTGGTTTCTCTCGGGTGTTTTTTGCAAAAAATGTATCTACTTTCCACAGATATTTGGCATCTTTTAGTCAGTTGTTTATCAATGAGATATCAATGAGTTGTTCCAATATATGTTGCAGTGAGCGCTTGTTGATTCCCACCACCTGGGGTATCAAGCAGTGGCCAAAACCCCACGGCTATTCAGGCTATTCACGGCCAGGGCTTCCAGAAGTGGTTTTGGCTACTCCCGACACCATTTTGAATAGTTTTTTGTTGCCTCTCCAAGTCTGAGAATTTTCAAGATGTCCATAGATTGTAGAAAAATGTTGCTGAAAACTATTGAAATCTCCAGATGTTCCATGATTTTTCCCATCCTTGGAGATGATCGCCAGAACACCAAAAGTCACACATTTTCCCATGGCATCGCCAGGTTTGATCGCTTGATCATCTGCGCATCGCGGGGAGGTGACTATCCCGCTGCCCAGCGTGACTCGGCGGTTAAAACACCGCACCAAGGGCGGTGGATCCACGGCGGAATTCAGGGAATCAGAATGGCATTTTTGAGGATATAGCTGGATATAACATTGTATCATTCTGGGTAAATTATAACGACCTCACTACGACCTCACTGGAAATCATGGTTAATAGGGGAAATCATCCCAAAATGGCCTTAATTCAGGTTAGTGAAATATTATAATTTGCCCAGATCATTATATAACATGATATAGCCTGATGTAACATTAGATATCACATTAGATATCACATTTGATATCATGATATCACCTGATATAACATGATATAACCAACATGGGCTTTACCAGAGCGCCCCTCTGTGATCCTCTGTGCATAACGTGCATGCTGTTCATTCTCAGATGATCCAGCATTATATGATGTGTAGTATGTGTAGTTGGTTGATTAATGATCTTATTTGTTGATGATATTTTGATGATGTTTGATGTTCTTCTCAATTATTGATCCATTGGTCCATTGTCAAACCAGCATCTCCAGCATTTCATCATCAACCCATGACCCGGCATCCCCCCAGGCTGGTATCAGCGATCAGAAGCTGCGAATCAGCGACCAGACGTATCTGGGACGAAAATCCTGACCTTTTTGTTTCGCAGAAAGGAGGGGATACCCTCTAGAAATGGGTGTTTTAATGGCTTGAAGCATCAACAATAGGGTTTGTTCATGGGAATCATTGTGAATGGGATATGTGAATGTATATGATGCGTACCTTCTGCAAATTCTTCATCCGTAGTTTGCCTGGAGAATTACCCATGGCCAGGTAGATGATTTAGCTACGAGACCTGGCCATGGAATCCATGGCTATGTTGGATCGGACGGCTCTTTACCTTCCCAACGTTCGGGTATGGGTTTACCTTCCCAACATTCATAGGGTAAAGGTGAAAATTTGGTAATGTCATGTAATTTGCAGAATTGGATTGGTGAGTCAGAAACATTAGGGCAGTTTGAGATCCATGGGTTTTGATTTGTGACCACAGCCCGCTACGTCCACCATTCTCTATCAACAACGCTATCTACCAACTGGATCTATTGAGCTTCATGGATCCTCAAACTCGTTAAATGACCGGTTGATCTTATGTTCAAAGTTCCAACTCAAATGGCGATCCATGCACAAGAATCCAGATGGATTGAATGCCCAGTAGTACAGTGATACCAGAATTCTTCAGGATGTTTTCCATCGAAAATTCGGTGCCCTCTACACAACGAGTATAGACCCTTAGAACTGATTAATAAAACATAAGATTTATCCAAATTAAGCCCGTGTTGGTTTCATATGAGTGGTGATCGTTAACATTTCTATATATGTTATATATATAGCACTATATGGAGCATACATGCATTATAAATAACGTATAATTGTTGTACATATTATGTCGTCTTAATCCTCCAAGTTACTATTCACGATAAACTAGTGCTGGTTAATTAGCAATAATCCATCATATTATTGATGATTATAGTGAAAAAAACATCATAGTCTCAAATCAACCATTACGTAAACATTGAGTTGATGATTAATATGATCACTCATCAATTGGTAATCAATCATTAGTCATCCAATGCTGATAAGTAATAATATTGATCTATTGATCAGTGATGATCCATTATTCAATTACTATTCATGTTATCCATTAGTTAATTGAAAAATATATTTACTAGTGTGCAATATTGTATATGATATTATCATTCTCAAATTATTAAGCAATCAGTCATTAAAGATATTGATACATTAAAAACATAATATCTAAATATTGAATATAATCAATCAATTACTATTAAAATCATCCATTATTAGTCAATATTATCCATAATCTTCAGGATTCAACATATCATCCATTATTAGTTACGATTAAAATATTTGAATATAACAATAACCTATAATTACTATTATCAATATTATACATAATATTATACATAATCCTGGGTAAATTATAACGACCTCACTGCGACCTCACTGCGACCTCACTGCGACCTCACTGGCATCATGGTTAGTAAGGGAAATCATCCCCAAATGACCTTAATTCAGGTTAGTGAATTACTATAATTTACCCAGATAATCATAATCAATAATGTTCTCCTAATGTTCTCTCTCTCAGGCCATGGCCTTCGTGGCCTTAGTCCACGGCGCCTGCGAGCACGGCGAGGGCCAGGAGGCGGAGCGCTGGTTCCAGGCGCGAACGACGGTTCCACGTCGAAGAATGGAACGACGGTTCGACTGGGTGAGATGATCCTGGAAATTGGCTGGAAAAAACCAGGAAAAAATGGGGAAAACCAGGAAAAAAATGGGGAATTTGATATGATTTAGCAAAAAATGATGGGGATGTTGGATGTTGATATGATTTAGGACAAACATGGATGGGTTTGAAGGACTAAAACATGGGATCATCGAGCATCAAAAAACATGGGGGATTGGACCTCCGAATTTGTTTAAGCGACACGCGTTGAATCATGTTGATAGGTATAGAAGAGGTAGACATATGATTAAAACACAAAACTTGTCAGTTTTTATAAACATGAACAATATCATGTGTGTATGGTCTTAAACCAGGGACCAAGGCTACCAATAGTTGGGAAGGGCTGCATGCAATACACCTGGGAAATACGACGGGCCATCCTGTCGGAAAAAAAAAACAACAACAACAGCCACAACCATTGGAACATGTATATTTATGTCATTCATTTCTCATCTACCCATGTTTTTTTGGAGAAGATCATTTTTCCACGACTTGGCCCAGGAAGTGATTGACTCCAACTTGACTCCGACTGTGAACCTCTACACTCCCCTGGTGCCCTCCTGCTGGCGTTGCCGCTGTTCCGGCCATGTCAGATGTGATGGCCAAGGGTAGATATCCCATCCCACTGCGAAAATGTTCAGCGCCTTAGGCCCTAAGGGGCATGGTGAATATCCCATGTTGATTCCTTTTGGAGATGTTCAACATCAGCTTTTAGATGGTTTTAGGTGATTTCAAACAGCACCAGAACGTTGTTTTGGATATGGCTAAACTCATCTTAAGGATGCCGCCGATGGTTCACAACAAGGTATCTGTGGATATTCACGATATTCTTCAGATCATTGTTACAAATGTGTCTGTTCAAAAATATGGTACCCCCGCTCCATCCCATCTATCATAATGTTCAGATTCTGATGATACATTGGATGTCTGTCCATTCTATTGAGATACCAAAAATGTGCCCAAAAATACGGTAACGCCATTTAAATATGTGGAGGGCGGGCCAGACCGTAAATATGCCCCGGAGGTAGCCCTGGAAATACATTGAAATACCAGTTACCGTATATTTAAATGTAGTTACCGTATTTAAATGGTTATATATGGTTATATATGATATTCTATTATATTAGGTTTTATCGCATCAGTTCATATTCCATGACTCGATAAATGAAATATCTCCAGGTGAATGTCCTGAATCACACCCAAGTCGTCCCCAGTTTTCGATGGTTCAAGATCGTCACACCCAAAATGGATGGTTTTTTAACATAGAAATATGTTTATTATATTATAATATTTATATGTCTATTATATATTTGTTATATACTATTATACATCATTATACTTGAAATATAAAGATAACCGACATAACATGACATAACCCACCTTGTGCGCCCTAAAATGAAAGGTTTCATACCAAAAAATAGGCTCTTCTTTTTTTGGGCCAGGTGCGTCGCTTTGCGCAAGATGGAGAAATGGAGAAGGCCGAGGTGCTCTGATGAGAAAGCAGGAGATTTGTTGGCCAAAAATGGTGAATTTAACGTGATTTAAGCATCAAAACTGGTGGGTTTCACCAACAATAATTGGGGTTGATGATGTCAATTACCACAAAGGCCAAACCTACTTCTCAGAGCGCCGAAACGTAATATGGGGTGCGAGGGGCACAAGAGTCGGAGCAGTTGAGGCAGGGCTCGACCGCGACCGATTCCATCTATGCTTAAAGCGGGTTCCCTGTTTGGCAGCATCATGGTGTCTCCATGTTTGTGACCCAAAAGGATGTAGATACAGCAATGCATACCTAAATATGTCTATATATATATACTGATATACAGTATATATATATATGTATATATATATATACATATATTAGGGTCATACACCGTATTAATTGTTGGACTGTGCTTAGTACTCATCACTTGTGGCAAGGCCTGGTTTGAACGGATCTTGGAGGCGCAGGGAGGGGGACTTGGAAGTTGATCACGATGATTTCTCCGGATCGTTTTTCATCCTCTGTGAAGCATACCCTCTGGTAATTTAATGGGATTTTAATGGGATTTTAATGGGATTTTATGGTGGTTTAATGGGATTTAATATGATATAGCCTCTGGTAATGACTCATAGCTATTGAAAATGGCCATAGAAATAGTGGATTTTCCCATTAAAAATGGTGATTTTCCATAGTTATGTTAGTTTACCAGCGGGTACTGATTGTCATGTCAGTCAAAGCCATCTGCTCTCTAGTAATGACTGACATGACAATGGAAAATGCACTATTTATAGACGATTTTCCCAGCTACAATCTCCTTTTATAGCGGATTACCCATTCCCATGTTTGATTACCAGAGGGTATATCCATGTTTCTTCAAAGCTAGTCGTAAATTGTGACACCATTCATCCCCCTAGTAGAGATTCAACCCCATCTAACATCTCTAACATTTTCGGATTATGATTTTCATATTGTGATAGAGAACTAAATGGATACTTCAATTTACAAATCAATATCGGAAACGGTCAAATCTGACATTTTTCGGAGACTCCAATAGAAACTCCCAGGCCGGTCATCATGGCCAGGCTGGATTGAAGCCCGGTATCTTCCCCTACACTTCGCTGGTCAGTGTGGATTCCTGGCCATCAAACAGCGGGATTGAATCCACAGAGTAGAGTTTCAACGTTACTTTTCATGTGGTTCTATACTGTTGTGGTTCACGCCAGAGGCCCAGGCGATAAAGGATCGTTGCATTAATTTGGGATAAGCAGAGACTTTCATGTCAATCACATCCCATGTTGTTTACTGCTTATTTCAGAGACCAGTTGGGGATAGAGGTGCATCCTCTTGTTTGCGCTAGCCGTTTTCTTAAACCATCCAATTATAGCCATGAGCTCTATTGAAGTCATTGTCCAGAGTCTTCGTCTTATGGTTCCATTTTTTGCTGTTTCTTCCCCAGGTTCCACCATGAGATGATTGGAATGACGAAACCTGCCCCTGTTTCAGGTGGCTTTCTCAGATTGAAGAAGCTGAAAGAGGCATAGGATGCTGCCTCAACGACAGGATTTTGGCCATGAAAAGCCATGAAAGTATAGGAGTGCAACCAATTTTTAGCTGACTTCCATGATGATTCTTCCAGTGCTAAATAAACTCTGGTGATTGGAAGTCCTCCATTGACATCCCATGGTTATCATGGTATATCATGGGAACCCCAGAGAGGGATATAGAAAATGTGACATCACGACCATGATTGCCATTCGCATCCATGGGCTGTTGTGTATGAACATCAGTAAGGCTTAGTAAGTCTTCGATCATCCCATGGGCTGCCTTTGAGGGGCCCGGAAAGTTCAGGCAGAGGATTGGCTTCGCAAGTCCTTGGAGGCAGTGATTGGGAGGTAAGCCACAAGAAATGGGGAAATAAGGCCGTCTTTTGATGAGATCTGTTATGAAACACATTAAACAACCTAGTTTCTACGAGAAAATCATGGGAAAACCATCATTTGGATTATTTGGGCAGCCAGTGAAAATCAGTGAAAGAGATTGGGATCAAAAGCATGATCTCCTCATGATCCATGTTTTTCTTCGATTCACCCCATCTGGTGGTTCTTCAGAAGCCGGCTTCGTCAGATGAGAACCCCATCGGCTCATCACCCTTCAGCCACTGTGCCAGGCTGGACTTAAGTTGGGGGAGCTCAGCATTTCAGACCTCCGGTTTTGGACTTCAACTTCGACCCTGGAGCAACCTGAAAGAGATGGGAACAATGGATAATAATGGGAGATATGCTGGCCAAGAATTGGGAAAGTCGTTGCAGACTGGCCAAGGACTGCTCACGATCGTTCATGACCACCTAGAATTCCTGGAATGCGTGTCCGAGAACACGCAATTTGGTGGTGAATAATCCTCTGTGCTTATGCTGTCATTTAGTTTTATCATGTTTTATCATGTTATATCATGTTAGGTCCTAGATTAATGTCATGTTATTCACTCCCATTGAGCCGCTGCAGGTTTTAGACACCAATTCTATTGGGATTTATCTAGGTAAGCCTCGGTTGAGCAATTGAGAAAACTCCAATCTTTTGCCATAAACCCAGAAAACATATCATGCACTTGAATACCCAGCCCAATTTGGATGTTTTCTGATATTTGAACTTTCATCATCAAATAGCATCAGCGAATCACCAAAAACATCACCCAGGTCAGACGATGTCATGTACTCTGCCTTGATCGATGGCTATTGCAAGGAGGGTAGTGCCTTGGCCAGGACACTCCATGGATTGACACAAGAAAAAACCTATGGAGCCTATGAGAACATCTAGGGGGAATCCAACAAAAAGAGCGGTATAACCAGTATACCTGTATAACTTAGCCAACAATTACTGTAGTGGAAATATAATGGGAATATACGGCCAATCATCTATGGCCTATGGCAATATATGGCCAATATTAGGCTGAAAAAGGGTCCCAAAAAAAATTATGGTTCATCGTTATTTGCTCTATGACATACTAATCCTGTTTGAGGGCATATACCCATTTTCAGACATACCCATATAGGTTGCTGGGCTTGCTGAAGATGATTGTTTACTAAAAAGGGATGCTTGAATACCACACACGACCAGCCTGTCACGTATTGAATTATTGAACCACCTTGTTGAGCCATCCTTGAAATGATCCTTGATTTTCCCAACGAGAAATCGACTATGTGGATCTATTTGGAAAAAAAACTATCGGGACACCCGTTTCATGTTGTTCCTTGACTAAGCAAATCCAAGTCTTTTGGATTTTGTACCCATACCTTCCAGTACCTGTAGTGGACTAAGATGCCCCAGTACCTGGACGGTCGATATCTCACTTCTGGTGTAGACATTCATTCAACAGACCCTTGCCCTTGTGATTGTAAATGTGATATGGTTGGTTATACCGGCATCACTAGCAAGCACCCATTTGCTAATTAGGTGCTAGGTAAAAAATGTCGCCCATTGGTAATTCCCAGTTGAAATTAGGTCAATTCCTGGCCATGTGCAATCAAGACACCACCAACAAAACAACAACAACAACAACAACAACAACCCAGCCCGCCAGCCCGCCATGTTTGATTAACCTGTGTTTATCCTTGTCATTTGAGGTGCTGCATCCTTGCAACGAGCCACAGAACTCTTGGAGGTGGCTGCCAGCGGCAAAGGACTTGCGGTTTTTGGGGAACCAAACATGGGAAGGTGAACCCAGAACCCGCGAAAATCGCTGAGAACTGAACCTGGAAGCCTCCAAAAATGGGTTTTCGATGGTTTTAGACGATGATGTTAGGTTTTAAGAGTGTCATGTGGAGACTAGAAACTCCCCAAAATAACCACGCGTTTCTTTATGTTGTTGTGATGAAAAATCAGGAGGGTGGATACAAAGTCAACGCGGATCTATCCGGATCGAATGAAGTGTCTCCTATCATCGAGTGGTGGAATCTTAGTGATGGGACATAGCATTATTAGCCAATACACTATATAGACATATATAGACTCCATAATCGTCTCCTATCACTATATTATAATAATAATAATCTATATAAGTCTATATAGACATAATACTCATTAATACATTATAAGTCTACAAGTCTCCATAATCTTCTCCTTCCAGCAATGAAGTCCAAGACTGCGCTCTACAAGTCACCATAATGTTTCTACCGTTACACGGAGAGACCACGGCCTCCATGGCACCAAGGTTTGGTGACTCATGTCGCATGGTTGAACTCACCAACCAACACCTAAAGGAATAACATGTTTTGAGCAGGTGATGCTGCGTAGGGCTGCTAAGCCCAAGCCGCGTCTGATCACGAAACTCCTGCGCTGTCACGCCGAAAGGCGAGAATTCTGGGGGTCCTGGTGGATGTCCAGCAACCTCCGAGGGGTGTCTGAAACTGGGGTATAGCCACGGTATAGCTGTATAACCCACATGGTAATGTTAACTGAGGATGGTGGGGCTGGTGGGGTAAACCAGTTGGGTACACCCTGAAGGAGCTCAATGAATTCCCTACCGTGTTACAGTCTAGTCCCCAGGCGATTGGTGGATGATCACCCCTACTCTGCTGGGTGATTTCTCAATGTGGTTCAATGGATGATTGGTCCCAATGGCAATGTCTTCTTTGCGAGGTAGAAACCACCAACTGGTAAATGAGATTGAAATCTGTTTCTCTAAGCAGTTATGTTTGGTCAAAAATCACCATCAGATCTCCATTAGATCCCCATTGTATCTCCAGAGTGGTTGGTTTTATTTCCATTACAATCCCATTATATCTCTATTGTGAAAAATCTGCCATTGTTGGGCTGCAACCAGCCACAAGATCTAGAACTTTTCAGCAGAACTTGCGCCCGGCAGCTTCTAGTGTTTCGGCACCCAATGAATCTTTGGAAAGGATGCATAGCCGACATAGCTACTGACAGAATCGGAGAGAATGGCCCCCATCCTGTGCTGATGCTCGGACTTGAGTTGATCAATATCTGGAGTTGCTGAAAAGTTAGAACAGTTAGAATTTGTGCAGATCTGTTTGAAACTGGAAAATGCATGGGCAGCATGGCGTGAAATTTCAGCAATGGGACCGTCCCTTCCAGTGGGAGTCCAAGATATGAAGTCTTTTGACCTTGACTCTTTGACCAAGCCAATCCTGATGACCAAGTCCGACGGTTGTCAGATTGAGGCACTTGAAGCAGGCCATCAACCCTTTCAACAACTTCACACTTAAAGACTTACAGTAGATCATCATAAATCCCAGCGGATCCGTGGGTCCACCATGCCGAGCCTCCGCTTGCTGCGGCGCCATGTCGGTGGGTTTAACTCGCAAGGCCGCGATGACATTGGAAAAATCTCATCCGAAAATGGCCAATGGGAAAAAACTATGGATCAACCATGGAAAGTTTGAGGGCTTATTTTCAGGCAAAGCCATGGTTTGTTGATTTTGGGTGATGCTTGTGGGATGTTTTTGCTTCTAAGTCATGAAGTACGCGATAGTTATGGAATGTTTGATGAAATAAGAAATCAGGGATTCACCCATCAAGCAGGGTTGCTCCGACCGAGTAATCATGAAATTGCTGACGAGATCATTTTAGATATTTTAGGCAGCAGAAAATTTAGCCCAAGAACATTAAAGTTATATTAATGATTATTAATGGCTCAATACTTGGGTGTGTTCTCCCATTTTGGTTACTATGAAGCGATACCAACAATCATCCAATTGCAGAAAACCTGACAAATTAGTGGAGAATGGATGGATTTGTCATTTAATAATATTTAATATATGTTCCATATATGTTCCATACAATTTCCATATCTTTTCCATATATATCCCATACATTTTCCATAAGTTTCCCATGTTCAATGGGTGTTTTTCATATGACAAATCGGCGCCAGGACCTTCCACCCAGTACTTTGGCCCTCTTGGCGCATCTCTTCGCCTCAGCGGGACAGTCAATGCTGTGCCATGGCATGGCGCGATCGGATGGGGATTTTTGGGGGATCTTTTGGATAGATGGTGAAAATCATATTTCTCTATGGTTAAATATATATGGTTAATTCTATATGGTTAATCATCATGAAGATCTATGGTTAAAAACTATGGCGCGATTTTTTGGGATCTATATCTATGGTTAATATATGATTAATATATTGGGATGATATAGATATAGATAATCATTAGCCATAGATCTTTGGGCCTTACTGGCTAAATATCTATGGTTAATGATTATGACAATAGCCACATCCCAAAAATGGTTAATAGATTATGGTTAATGATGGGATGATTATCTATGGGATGGTTATTGGTTAAATAATGATGGTTAATGATGGTTAATGCTAGTTAATAATGATCAATATCTCATGAACATAGGGGATATATGATCAATATTAATTATAATTATCAATATTATATTAATGATGGTTATTGATGGTTAATAATGATAATATATATAATTATGTGGGTTTCCTAAGTCATGGGGATACCCCAATAGCTGGATGGTGTATAATTTTACAATGGAAAATACCACTAAAATGGATGAGAACTGGGGGTACCCCTATTTCAGGAAACCTCCTAAGTTTAAGAAGATTCACTGTATATTACAATGGATCAATATTATATTCTATCTTCCCAGAGATCTAAAATATTCAAATACATTATTTACAGTTTATTCCACAGATGTTTGGGATGGAGAAGCACAGATTCACTGGATTTCATTGGTATATTTACAACCCGTTTTCACCGAAGAGGCATGAGACGTAATTGTCAAGATTTCTGGGAACCATTGATGTGGGGGGGGTTCGGGCTGATCTTTGAAGTCATGATTGATGTTCTTGCTTGTTTGGAATCACATGATAGAACCCTGGCCCCATATTGAATGCCAAAAAGATTGGGAACCACAGAATTGATAGTATATGATAATATAGAGTATACATTAATCATTTTTGGAGGTTGATTGTCACTTCCAATATGAGTGCTCAGAGGAGCTCCGTTTGTGAAATATACAAGCATGCTTGGTATCACGCTCCGATGATATTTGTAGATTACGTGCCCATGTACGTAGGACATATCTCAATGCCGGCTGACCCTTGGGTGTCAACCTGAGGGCCTGCGGCACGTCGACGAAAATGGCGGCAATATGGGTGTTTTTAGGAAAATTGGGTACCCCAAAATCCAATGGTCTATCCTCATGTGACACATGAAATTTTGGATACCCAATGGTACCATTTTGGATATCCAATGGGGTATACCAATGATACCCAATGGATTGTGGATATCCAATGTTCCAATGGTACCCCAATGGTCTATGAAATTAGCCATTTTGGGGTATAGCCCATTCTTGGACAAACCGATGTAGTTCCCATGACTTGCTTGTTACGTAAACGGACCGTTCGGACCCATGGCAGCAGCAAGGATCTACATGTCCAGGGTGAATGGAGGAGCCGCAACCCCGGACAGTACCTTTTTTTCACAAACATTTGGTGTGTGTCCATCACTAAATCAAAAATGGTGGGTTTGGATGTTCTTGATCGTTATTTGTGGTGACATCACATCCACTGTCTCCATACTCCATTGTACTTATTTGGTTGGTATCCCACAAAAGTTTTCAAACATCCAAAGTCGGCCCCATTGCCATGGCGAATCAACCAAAGGGAATGGTTCAAAACATCTCAAAATCACAAAACAAATCCCCTATTTTTGTGCATGGTTAATGGATCCAGTAACCATTGCTACTTCAGTGGTAACCATGCGTTTTGACCGGATCGCCGCAGGATTTGCTTACGACGCCAGCTCAGTGGTTTGTCTCCAAGAAGGCTGGGCCGCTCCCGTTTTTGGATGGTCCGAAGGACCAGAAAACTCGGATCTTGCCAAATCTGGGTCACAAGTTGATATTGCAGGATCATACTGGAACCCTTTTTTTAATATGGCCTTAGCCAATCAGCCACCCCCAATGCCTGTCCAAATCTGGTCACATCGATCCGTAGGTTTCAAACTGCTGCTGGCCATCACGAACGAGGCCATCAAAATGGGTGGTTTTACATGGTATGACCTGAGATGGACTGAGGTTCTATCCGTTCATGTTGGATTTCCATTGCTGCCTCTAGCTATCCTAGAAACATCTAGAAATGGCAGTTCCACCATGTTTCCGTTTTTTCCTGGGAAGCGTATGTTATATTATAATATATTATATTATATTATAATATAATATAATATATTATATTATGTTATATTATATTGTATTAAATTGTATTATATTGTAGTATATTATATTATATTGTAATTATATTACATTATATTATATTATATGGATGAACGTTGCTCCTTTGAGTCTTTGTATAGTTGGAAGGGTGAGAACAGACAACCATGAGATTTGAGCTGCTTCTGCAACCTCCCAGCACTTGGATGTAGCACGATACCACACACCTACGCATTCAACCAATGCATGATGGGTCTAGCCGCCAAGGCTTTTGCGTGGAACATAAGGGAGTTATGTTGTGCAATTCCCTATCTATGAATCATGGATTTGGGGTCCCAGACACCATATGTCATTCTCTGTTCTTGATAGTTTGCAGGCAATGTTACTTGGAATACTCCATATGACCATTTTCTTCATTGTCGTCTTCACGATTCCACAAGCTTGTACACAGAGATGGTGTATCATTGCTATCATCTATATGACATATAACCAATTATCATCATGTGCGTGAATGAAATAATTACCCCAACCTTCCGCTGATTGTACCAGCAATGTTTGTTCATTGCCTCCTCATTGCTGATAGTTGACTTTTTGCTGATTTTATTCGCTGGAATCCTCTCCCAAGGTGGACTTAGCATTTGGTTTGTTACCCAAATGACTCGACCCACATCCAAGATCTCATGTGACCGTAAATCCTCCATGTTCCCCTTGTTTGCTTTCTTTTTGGACCACCCAAATCAGCCTCATCATTGGTTATAAACCATTTAAGAGTCAGAGCCCAACTTTTGGATTATAATCAACAATCACAACTGAAAGATTCATAGAACCGCTGATTAACCACCATTTTTCATGGGGAAAACCAGATAGTTCTTCCATTTAACCATTATTGATATATGGGGATGGGTCAAAACCATAGCCTATTATTTTCTAACGTCAAAATAGTTGGTAAATCCATGTTCATCCCCCTACAAATGGTATACGTATTGATCCATAGCCATATCATTTTAAGTTCCCAAGATATGGTGAATGAAAATGGATAGATGATATGGCTAGCTGGTGAATATTGATATTTTTTTCGCCCAGGTCAATGAAATCCGATCGCGACCGCGTGCGTCACAATGCGGCGACTGGTGCGCTGCCAATCTTCTGCCGGGCTTCATGGCAGCCCTGCATAGAAACTCGTCCGGAGCGGTGCGGGGGATGTTGGGTCGGATCGCGGGGTGATTTTCTCAATGGGATAATTTAGCCCCGGAAAATGGGAAATGATGGGAAATGTATACGCAACAAAATATCGTGCTGTAATGGGATATATACGCAGCCGAATTAGACCTGGATTTCTCCAACGGGTACAGCAGCTTCAGACAATCCCACATGGGCAAGGTCAACCGGCACATGGATAGGTCCACCTGCCAGGGAAAATCATCACCAGCCAGGGATTCGCAACTCGATCTTGAGGGAATTTGACCCAACAGGCTTACCCTCTGGTAAACTAACATAGCAATGGAAAGTCACCATTTTTAATGGGAAAATCCACTATAAATGGCCATTTTCAATAGCTATGTTAGTTTACCAGAGGGTATGCGAAGCTTATGAACCAATGATAACCAATGGTTGTTTCTCTCAGGCCAACTGGGCTCTCTGAGGTAACCTGGCAACTGGGACAAGATTACGGCGATCCGTGCCAGGGAGTGACAAGCGACTTCCAACTGGAAGGATCTCAAGATATCTCAAGCAACCCAGTGGTACAGTTGAGGGGAAATCGCATACACCCCTTGTACACCCCTTGTATATCCTTGTACCATTTATCAGATTTATCACCTTTTTGTTGATGGCTAATATCAGCCCGGATAAAGTTTGGATGACAAAACTAGGACCCCCAACGTCAAGGGGATGACAAACTAGACAAGTCAAGTCAGTCATATCTTGGCGCCTCGTGGCAGGCATAGTTTCAGTACTGCACCATACAGACCATACATGATAAGCATTGAAGAAAAGGACCACATATCTGATACGATTGATACGATCCTACATTATTTGTGCTCGGTAAATCTAGACCTGGATGCGTTGAACCCCCTCGGACTAAGGGTTGGTTCGCCCCAACTCGGAATGAGGTTTTTCTGGCGCATCTCTATGTGTCGCCTCCAATGTTTCATCTTCTAAGTCTTTGTCGCGTCAGTGCTGCCCGGCCCAAGGCTGCAGCGACCGAAAAATGGGGAGATTGAGCACAAAAACTGGTGGCTTTAAACAGCTCAAAATCTGCATGCATCAAGATTTATCCAAGGAAGTTTAGAAGTCTATACTTCCGTTTACGAATATTCAAATGACTATCACAACCACACAGACACCACTATCAGTATCACAACCACCACTATCACCACCAGCACTACCAAAACGACCGCTATCACAACCACCACTACCACTACCACACAACCACCACTATCACAACCACGCAAACCCCACTATCACAACCACACAAACACCACTATCACAACCACGCAAACACCGCTATCACAACCACCACGATCACCACGACCACCACTATTTATACAACCAGCCAAGTAAAAAATCATCAAATTGATTGGATGTGACCAACACAAGATGGGACATAGTGATGAGATGTGGACAAAAATTGTGGGCATATTCATGTGTCAAAACTGAAGGTTCGCCAATCCAGCCTAAATTCACCATATAACCTGATTCGGCACTATGTTCATCCCGACAGGGGCTAAGATAGGCATAGAATTACCCAGCTACCATGGGAACCATGGGAATCCCATTGATGAATCACCATGTATATCTGGTGGTATTATCATTGATGAATCTATAGAACTACCGAAAAAAAACATAGAATGTACCATATTTAGGTTTTTTTTCATGGTATATAGGTACTATAAATAACATAGAATCACCATAGAACTACTATAAATATACCATTAATGGTGGGATATACCATGGGACTTCACAAAAATCCCATGTGCCAAGGTGACTGGTGTGCTGTTACCTGGACCAGTTGGGATCTGGATTAGCGGGAGTTGGGATGTCTAAGAACCACCATAAATTGGAGAAATCCCATGGAAAATGTCGTGTTGATATATGATGATATATGAAAACCCTTGTAAATAGATAATTTTAAAGAACTCCATTGCTGGCGACTATTTTATATCCCTCCAGATTTGTTTTGATATGGCAAGTTGTAATATCTCCATTGATCTCCTTACTGGTTAGTTCTTCATCTCACTTGCAAATGGGTTGGGGGTTTCAATGTCCTTTGAAGGTTTCATCTACATTTAAGATAACGGTTGATATATCATTAAGGATCTATTCTGGTTTCAAGATGGGTTGTTCAACACCCATAAAGAACAAATGTGGGGATCAAGGTACATGAGTGGTGCAGGTCGTTCATATTCCCCTGAATGACACGGTGCTTGGCCGGGCGCGATATTATCACGACCTCGCGACGTTTAGCAGAAAATGTATCATTGGAAAATCTAGGAAATCATCCAAAACATTGGTGGACATTGGTGAAGTTCTAGTATTCAAGTATTACATTGGTGATATGTGTTTTGCATTGGTGAAGTATTCAAGTGTTGCATTTGTAGTAGGTTAACATGTGCTTGTAAATTGGAATAACACTGGTTAGCTGCGTGCTCAGCTGCCAAGCAGGGCCGCTGGGCTGCCTCTGCCTGCCAAGGCCAGCCCATTGTGCTTTAGACCAGGTGAGTACGTTGCTTAGTAGTGTTGTAATGTAGTACTGTGGTTGCCTGGAACCGCTTGCTGATTCCGGGGATGAGTTAATTGTTTCGTTGCTCCTCATGGGGTTCAATACAGCCAGCAGGCAAAAGTTGTGTAAAAGCCGTATTGCATCCTGCATTCCCTGGTATATGGCGGCATGACTGAAAGACTTCAGGTTTAGATTCGTCTTGCAGCAGGAACTTTCAGTCCTTCAATGGAAACTTGGATCAACTTTCCAGCGGCTAGCCACGTGGGGTGATGTTTCAAGAACTGTGGCTACGAGCCAATGTGAAACTAGTGGGGGTTCCGGAGAAAAAGCAATCACAGTGCCCAGCGTTCTAAACATCATTGTTCCAAATGTTTCTAGTTTGATTGTTTGCTTCGAAATATATATATACATATGTAACATATGTATGTTACATGTTTCTTGCATGCCTCTCTGGAAAATGATGATCCCGTTTTGAGACATGTGGGTACCACCAACCATATATTCTCTATGTCCAAACATACGTCTTTGTGTCATTGCGCATGCATGCGGGTTTTTGTTGCATGTGCGCTTTGTAATGGACCCATACGATCAACTTAACATACATTGGACCCATATTATGAGCCTAATGTAATCCATTAGATGGGAAAATTAATCATGATGGGTATATATATATATATTGGATAGATACTATCCAATTGATATTACTATCCATTATATACCATCAATGTGGTAAACCCATTAATAGACCTCCAATTGGGATGGCACTTTACCGCCTACCGCCTGTTTGGCTGGTATTCTTGGGTTTACCGCATTAGGGTAATATTCATCTGTAGGTATAATCAACACTGAATCTCCATTTATAATCCATGTATCATTATCCATGATATAACTATAATTCATAGGATCCTTGCTTCCGGGGGCCAGATTTATTAAGCCAGATTCAAACCCCTAAATAAGAAATATCCAGGTTTTAGGGGTAACCATTCTCCCAACAGACCCGTTGCGCATGAATTTTGGACAAACAACTAATAACCCTTAATAAGCGCAATCCTTTGTAGCACCATGTGATTCACCAAATTGGTTGCTTCTTACGACTCAGAGATGCTATTGAGGTAATAACCCTTAATAAGCAGTATGCAATTTTCTGGC
>Ga0126342_10001905_pt1 | contig 31078 bp, 26 predicted proteins | sample Cyp1metagenome_FD_92528 | JGI IMG/M metagenome (GOLD analysis project Ga0126342, IMG submission 92528) | Coral microbial communities from Lord Howe Island, Old Settlement Bay, Australia - Cyphastrea 1 metagenome | ecosystem: Host-associated > Invertebrates > Cnidaria > Coral ...
GTAAATTAAAAGTAAATTGAAAGTAAATTGAAAGTAAATTGAAATCAATTGAAAGTAAATTAAAAGTAAATTGAAATCAATTGAAAGTAAATTGAAAGTAAATTGAAAGTAAATTAAAAGTAACTAAATTAATTAAAAGTAAATTCAAATCAATTGAAAGTAAATTGAAATCAATTGAAAGTAAATTGAAATCCTTTCTTAAGTTGATTGACCAAAAAAATGTTGAGGGAGGGCAAAAAAAAGTGCGAGTTATAGAGTATCCTAAAATTGTTTAGGGGGGCCCCCTCACATTAATCAGACGCAAACATTAATGTAATTTAATGTATAGATATAGATATAATCTGGGTAATCAATGATAATCAATGATAACCAAATATACCTCCCGGTAATTTGTTACATAGCTATGGAACATTTGAAGCCCAAGTAGTTCAATGATTTACCGTGTTCAAAAAATACATTGTGATTGTCTAATTAGTTCGCAAACTCAATTGAGTTGTGTTGTTTTTCCTTGCTAAACTGCAATTGGGACGCCTACGCGGGGCCTACGCAAACCACTCCTCCCATGCGAAACTGCCTACGCGAGGGTTACCTTTCAAGCAGTGCCTACGCGCTTGCCTCCGCGAAAGTTGATGCAACGTCGCTTGTGGCGGTAAACACGCGTTTCTGTTTTTCATCGCTTGTGGCGGTAAGTGGGTGTCCTTGATGCCAGGGTATATAAAACCAATCGCTTGTGGCAGTAAGCTGCTGCGACTGCTGCATTCTCGGACGCAAGTCATATCATATACTAACAAGTCATTAATAGCCCATTTCACATTGTCCCTTATTGTCCATATATGATCACAATATCCACATTGATATCCCATTATATGAAAGTATTTAAATGGATTTAGGCCTAAATCTATTGAAACAACTATAATTAAGATCAAATGATTAATATATGTTTAATCTATTTAATTCTATTGTATCGACATATATATATATATAATATAAATTATATCTATATCCATAGCTATGATAGCCATTACAACTAACCCGTTATAACATGTTATAACCCGTTATAACATGTTAGTTTTCTCTATTTTTGTTCATGGCTCAGTGGTAACCCTTAGGCTTTCGGCAGCTTGACGGACAGCCAAGTGGTGGTGCGCGAGGAGACGGCGCATCGCGTGTGCTTCGAGCTCGTGGGACAGAAATACGAGGCTGTGGCGGCGAAATCCAGGGGGACAAGGCATGGGAACATCGTGAAAAATCCAGGGGGTTCTTGTGTCTTTTTATATGATTTGTATGGTTTTTAGATCGTTTTTACTATAGAGTAAATAATGTGATGTTTTTCTTTTGTACAAGCACCCTTCTTTTCTCATTGACCAAGTGTTTTGTGTGTGTGTGTTGTTCAGCTGCTCGGATGGGACCGAGTCGGTATGTCGTTCATCAGGAATGTTCAAGCGGGATAAGTTCCAGTTCTGTAGATGAAACATGTTGTGCTTATGGGAAAACCACTAATAAACCTACCATTTGGGGATGGTTCATAGCACCCATTTACGGAGTTTTTGTGCATTGTTTACTAGTGGTTTTACTACGGTAGTCAATTGATTATTAATTAGCTGGGATGCAAACCCCTTTCTTCGGGATGTTGCTGTTTTTTTTTGGAGTCACCCCATCTGACATATGGAGAAAATATGGGGCTGTGGTGGTCTCAAAATACTGAACAAAAGAACGCAACTTGAATCCGAGGTGCTGTTTCTTCTTCTGGAGAGATGCCAACAAATATTTGATGAAGATGTGGAATTTTGAGACGTACAACATGCAAAGCAACAGCTGGAAACATGGGGAAAAACCTCCTGGAACCAGGATGAAGTGACCTATGTTCCCATCCATCCCCCATTGACAGCGGACCTCCAAGGTCCATGTTTGGGACGAAGATCCGCGCTTGGAAAACGGGCCTCTGAATGTCAACAGCCTGGAAAAAGTTACGAGTGGCTGGTGGATGGAGGTGGGCAACGTGCATTCCATTCTTTGCACCCCGCAGGGGAAAAAAAAACAGAATCTTCAATATTGTGTGTGGAGCATATGAATCATCATCCACCCAAGTAAATCCCCTTCAATCATCAACCTTTTTCACCACCTTGAATCATAACTTAGTAAATCATCACAGTCATCACAGATGTTTTTTTTTGTATCTCTCCCCTGGCCGCAGGTGTTAGAGCCCATCTTGTCGCGCTGGCGGCACGACCTGACCTTTTACAAAATCTCCGAGGGCGCGAGCAGCTCCTCTTCAGCGGATTTGTGGCTGCTGGCGCTGGCTCCAAAGCTGTGCCGTGAGCAGAGAGGGACGAGAAAATGGGGGGAAGGTACCTTATTATGGGTTATATCAGGGTTATACATGGGTATATCTAGGTACTGATAGTTATATATGGTATAAATGGGTATATCTAAGAAATTCTTCATATACCCCAATACTTTATACCCCAACTTTATGGGCTATATCAGGGTTATATATGGGTTATACTCTTGCAATTCACTATGAAAACATCTTGGAGATGATGGTATGAGCATCATGGTATATGATGGTATATATGATAATGGTATAAATGAAGATGATGATCAATTTGAAGGTCATGGTATATGATGGAGTTGATTGATGGGGAAATCATCAGGAACCCCTTTTTTTCCCATAGAAACTTGACAAAGGGGGTACCTGCCTGCAATGTGATGCCCCATAAGCGAAGTTGGTTTCTTAATTATAAATACATCAGTCCTTGGGGTTTATGGCGATGACATAATCATAGTTTCATGGGGATGTTTTTTTTTTTTTAAATCACCAATCAATAGGTTCTCTATTTTTTCTCAAGCCCATTAACTATACAGTACAATGATATATGTTATAATGAGATATGTCAATGTCTATAATAATCCATTGCAAACCTTGCTATGAAACAACCAACATCGTTTTTTTGGTCAAACGCAAGGGCACCAGCCACTTGTGCCATCCCCTTAGGCAGTTGGAGATTGGACTTTGGCGCCAAACACCCCTGGTGGAAATCTATGACCTGCCGAGTCATGGACGTCAGATCTATCGTCGTCACTGGGATTTTTCACCTGTGACGGGTCACCTTTCCTTGCCAGTTTTTGATGCACCAGGGTATTGATCCATAGCCAAATGAGATCAAGGCATGACTGGATTCCAGCTATTGTTCAACTCCAACATTTGGGTATCCTGTGTTCTCAATATTACACAGTGAGGTTGTAGATTGGTTGCCAGGAAATTCTAGTCGATATTAGTTACTCACTTGAAATCGACTGGTGGATATTCCTTCCACTGCATGAGTTCCCTTTTCATCAACTTACTACGATTGGCACAGTGATGGACAGTGGCTTTATGCGGTTCTTTTTTACCCCAGATCATTCTTCTATTCCGTTTATTCCATTAAAAGATTAGGAACCATCAGATTAGATTCCATTTGATGCATCTGAGTAGATCTTCTATTCCATTCCTTTCCCAATTTTGTATTCACCCAAGTTGGGAAACATACCTGTCCCACTATGTTTTTCGACAGGGCCCAGTCACAGAGACAAAGCCTGAGAGGGACCTCAGAGATCGATGAATTCAAACCCTGTTGAATCTAGCCTTCAGCATACCAGTATGGATCTTAGGTAATCATACCGGAAATATAAGGATATTACCTGTAAAGACTAGGCCAAAAACTACCATGGTTGAGTAAGTTCCTTTCAGTCCAGTCACATGCATTTCTGTTTGGTGGTTTGGAACATTTTTTATGTTTCCCAATAGTTGGGAATGTCATCATCCAATCTGACGAACTCATATTTTTCAGAGGGGTGGCGACAAACCACCAACCAGGTAATTCTATAGTATTATCTAAATTATCTATACCCATAGGATCCATGTATATGCTATATATGGTAACATTTACCATCAATATACCCCCAATGTTAGCATATATACCATACATGGATCCTATGGGTTATCTAAATTATGTATAGATAATTTCGGATATCGTATGGTTATATAGTTGAAGGTTGGAACATGTTGGAACCTCCACGACAATTTCCTAGGTCTCATTTTCACCTCGGACATGACGTGGTCTTTGCATAGTCCGGAGGGCCCGGAGGCAGCCCTTTATTCAGTTCAAAGCGCAGGACGGGTGAAGACAAACGTCTGAAAGGTGGTCAAGAATTTAAGATACCCCAAATATCCCAAACTCAACTTGAATAGAATTGGATGTTTGATGAATTTTGGTGAGTATTGATGATTATTGATAGTTATTTTTGGATAATTGTCTATCTATCTATTTCAATGAGTATAAAAGATTCTTAATTATTCAACAAAGATACCGGTACCGTGCTGCTGAGAAATACCTGGAAGAAAACTGCAGGATGGAGTCTGGGCAAAGGCATCCTTCCCTCCGAAAATTCCAATCCGGGTCAGAGCGTGCGCATCTTTCGCTACCTGTCCTCAGCACAAGGCCAGGATTGGAGGGCAGGGGCTGGTCGATTCAACAAGCAAACCATTGCATTTCACCAATGGTAAGGTTATTGTATATGTTTTTGTTATAGTTGTTGCAAGATGAATGTGGGTTTAGACAATCACCATTGTACTTAGACTAGTTAGATGTGCCATGTTTCTTTCGCTAGTTGGTTGATGAAAGAGGGGCGGGAACCCTTCCAGAACATAGTGGTAAGTGGTGCCAAATTGACCTCTATCTTGGTTCCCAAAGAGAAATCGTTGTTGGTTTGTTGGGAAGTAGGTGAAGCCTCTTGAAGTCATATCAACTTTCGTGGTCCATATCTCCTATCGATGCTATCTGCAGTCTTATTTGTTTTACCTCCTGACCCAAAAAACCTGCAGAAAACTCCTAAATGTTTGGTAGCTTCGAAGCCATGGCTTTCTGGGTGGAACAGCTTAAAGTGTCGAGTAAAATGACAAGTTGCAGGACTAGGTGTGCTCATTCCCTGTTTCGGCTTCCACCCTTGGAGGACCCTCACACTTGGAGTTACAATGTGGACCCCCAAGACAGTTTTATCTTGCAACTGCAGAACTGTTCGATTTATGATGGACAACACATATCTCGGGGGGCCGCGCTGCACTGACATAGTTCCCGATAAGTAATTATATAATATTATATAACATTATATAACCAAAGCAAGTCTGATTATTTCAACCAACTTAGCTATCCTTTGGGGGCCCCTCTTTACGGGCGTTTATCCCAATAAATTTCCAATAAATATATAATATGAAAATATAATATAGTTATATTATGGTATATAATATATAACATAACATAATATAAATATAAATATAAATGTTTTAATATATCTATATATATAATGTATACATTAAACTCGGTATCCGTATGTCATCAATGGACAGTGGATATCATCTCCCCATGACCCAAGTTGGATGATCCACGTCACCGGAGGGCGCGAGGAGTTCGTCCCTGCCGAGATGCTTCGGGGGCTTCTGCCCGACGCCTTGTTGGAGCGCTACAAATTCTGGCGCCACAAGGTGCTGAAAGAGTCTCGGGTTCTTCGATGTGTTTCGGGTTTTGGAAAAAGTTACCCTCTGGTAATTTAACATAGCTATTGAAAATGACCATTTATAGTGGATTTTCCCATTGAAAATGGTGATTTTCCATAGTTATGTTAGTTTACCAGAGGGTAGGAAAAGTAATTCCCAGACTTTTTTTCTGTTGAGTTGGAATGGAAGTAACTAATATCCATCAACAAGTAATTCTAAGTCTTCTAAGTTAATTCCTGGTTTGAGTTAATTCCCAGAAACTGCAGGATATAACATTTTGTTTCTGGAATTACCTTCTGGTTATTTAACATGGCCATGGAAGCCATGGCCCATAGAATTAGACGGTTTACCGTTCTTAAAAATGTTGGATCTTTCCATGGCAAACTGGCAATGTCATAACCAGATGGTAGATTGTTCGACATAGCCATGGGAAATGACCCATTTATACAGGTTTACCCATAAAAAAATGGTGATTTTCCATGGATCTCCGCGGCAGGGTGAGTCAGAAGCGCTGCTGGCGGAGGAGCGTTTCGAGGTGGATCAACCCACCCGGCTGCGGGTGAAATTCCTCTCGCTGCTGGGGCAACACAAGAACTGGGGGGAAGAACAATGGTTTTACTATGGTAAATACTGGTTAATCTATGGTTAATCTATGGTGAATCTATGGTGAATAATGGTTAATAACTGGATATTATATGGGATTATAATGGGATAATCATCATTTTTAATGGGATGATATACCAATAATGATGGTTAATGATGGTTAATAATTGGAATAAGAATATATCTGCTTGGTGGTGACTGGAACCATGGAATTTTGAATGACTTTCCATTCAGTTGGGAATGTCATACCCCCAACTGACGAACTCATATTTTTCAGAGGGGTTGAAACCACCAACCAGGTAAGTCTATAGCATTATCTATAGATAATATCGGATATCGTATGGTTATATAGTTTCATAGCAAGGAATGTACAACTATATAAAAAATGATAGAAGTAGAACATATGACAATTATATATAATGTACTATGTGGTAAAACTAGTGGTTATTTAATAATGATGTACCACAAGTATCCATTTTTGGTGTGATTCATGAACAAATAACCAATTCCGACCTATTATTGGACTTGCCACGAAACTGTGTGGAGCTCGGTGGAGGCGTTACTGGTTTGGTTGTTTGCAGAGTGTGTGGTTGCCAATTCAACATGAGAAGAAATATTGGTAGTGCACAAGTTTTTTCCATGATTGGTGCCTCGAGCACCCTCAAACTATACCTGCGATGTTGTATCAAAACATGAGGATGAGGTTACCAATTGTGGATCATGAGCCAATGTTGGGCTATATTCAAGAATATTGGATACAAGTTGGTTGCTAGCCCCATCTAGCTATAATAACCATAAACCCTACTTACAATATTTAATCTACTTCAAAACCAACTCAGCGTTCAGGACTTGGGTCACTATCTTGAAGCGTCATTTATCAGTTATATCACCATAGACCGTTTGACTCTCCAAAACACCCGCACAATGGTGAAAGTACTAAGTTACTGTGGGGATCTGAGGCGTAAACCAGCAATTTTGATGGGTACTTGGAGGGTCTAGGCATATTTACATCTTAGAACTGAAGTAAGAACATCTTAGAACATGTTAGAACATCTTAGAACATGTTAGAACATGTTCGAACTGACACTCACAGCCCAAATATAGCATTTTTCTCATCTACACCAGTGCCCGGTGTTTTTTTTTTTAACCGACCAAGGCCGCAACTGGGACTTTTTCCAGAGGCCCTGACCACGGTGAAACGCTGCAAGTTGAGGAGGTTGGATCCCACATCTCCCAGGTGCAGCCTGGCAGCTGGTGATAAAATCATCGCTGGTTGATGTTTCATTGGGAGATTCCGTATATGCAAGTGTTTTAAGTTTGTATATACAAATATATAGATATATAGATATATGATATAATGTGTTTTGTTTTTTTTAATGATGTCAATTTCTCATGTATACAGTAAATACATATATTTCTTTATACATATAATATATTTATCGGAGATTCCGTATACGACAAATCCACGATGTGGGAATCCCCCGCCTGCGAAAAAATCAGTGGTCCTTGCTCAGAGGCTCGGAGGTTTTCAGAAATCCTTCACCAGTTGGTAGCGGGATTCCCATGAAACACTGTGGCTATGATGAGATAAATCATCAGGAGAGCAACTGAGCCTCAATTGCGGATGTTTTGTTTGCTTGATGCTGGTGAACATTGGTGAACTGGGCGGTTTGGTTGCTGTAGGTTGCTATGGTACTGTGGCAACAATGATGAAGATGATGCTGCAATGCCCTATAGCTACGATAAGATAGGATTCAACTCTGAATTTAAGAACCCTAAGCAAGGCAAATCTCGAACCTGCTCCACCTGACCTTTTTCCATTGGTGGCCATGATCCCAATCTCCATTCGTTTCTCCAGGTCTAACGGAGGCTTGGAGGAGGGCGCGGCGGATTTCTTGGTGAATACCAAGCTGGGTATGAATGGCCTCACTGAGCTGTTGGCACGCCTGGAGAACTTGTCTCACATCCTGGCGTGGAGTGACCGTGTCGCTTGGACTTTTCACGGGTACGCTTTTGTGAAGGGGCTATTTCCTGCTTGGTATTTCCAGGAAAAACCGGGGAAAAGGATGGCAACATCACTTGGGGATCAATCCTTGGGACATGCCCTTGAGCTATTTTGTTCATCACCACCTACGGCATTTTTGGTGATGGAACCCTATTCCCAATGTGAACCCTATTCATGGTCACTTGCCATAAGCTTTTTGTTGCTTAAACCGCAGTTTCTTGTTATGGGTATCTCCCCCAATGTTTGCACCCCATCTACCATTCCTATAGCAGTGAGAATAGTGAGAGACGTCCTGAGCCTAGGTATTCTTGATCGTTTTCTATGGTTTTCTCATGTTTCCCAGGTCCATCCATTGCATATTTCTATTGTTTCTGTTGGTGTCCCATGTTTTGTGCCTACACTTATGCCCCTTTACATCCCGAATTACGAGTTTTAAGTCAGTTGTAACTCCATTTATAGAATGATAACCACATTTACAACCAGTTACAATCAGTTATAACATGTTAGAACTGGTCAAAGGCATGTAAAGGGGCTTTAATTGTACCCTTGGACACGTTTTCCCAGGTGGATGGCAAGGGTGGAGTGTCTCGCATCGAGCTGCCACGCCTCTCGCTGTCCTTCACACGCGACGGCGGCGACGGCGGCGGACGCTTCTACTGCGACCAGTTGGAAGGGCATTGGAAGCTCAGCAGCAGTGTAGCCCCATGTTTGTGTTTTGGTTTTTGACTATGGTTGTTACAAAGGTATTTGACTATGGAATGACACTTATGTGATATTGTTTGACTATGACCTTTCTGGAGGTTTGCTGAAATAGGGGTACCCCCAGTCATCATCCCATTTTAATGGTGTTTTACATGAAATAAACCATCCAGCTTTTGGGGTACCCCCATTTATGGAAACCTCCATATGTTGGAGTTTGAATTAGTCTGACTATGACTATGTGGTATATTTGTATGTATTTCTTATGGTCTCTGGTACCTTAATGGTTTTTGACGTCATAAGGTATTGGACTAGTCCTAGCAATGACACTTATGGATGCCAATGCCATACCATCCCCAATGGCACAAACCATCCCCAAGTCCCGGTGATGGCATTGGGCTCATCATTAGTAAGCAGCATCTACAGCAGTATAGTGATGAAAAAAGTATGTCAAAGCACCTCATTTTACCCGACATCACTGAAAAGGGTTGCACGGTTTTAGGCCTTAAGAAATATCGTTTGGGGTTCAGGGTGGTCCCTTTATTTTTTCGTGGCGGGTTTAGGGCTTTTGGTTTCGAGTTAAAGGTCCGAGGGTTTTAGTCAGGATGACTCGTGCAAAGAAGCACAGGTCCCCTACCTGAGCTTCTTGGGAATGCCAGAATGATCCATTATCTACAGTGTTTTGAGAGTGTCTCAGTTAAATTGAGGTGTTTAAGTATATATATATATACAGGATATAGAGAAAGACACTGAAATGTTAAGTTTAAACTATTAACTTTGGAGTTACGTGTTTTCTCCTGGTCACGTCATTTTTTTGGCAAATGTCAGTAAATATACTGCACATGTATGGTACGAGTTATATTATCAAAAAAAGCAGATGGACCTTGGTCAAGAATGAAGCCGGATGGAGATGGAATGTTCATTTTCTAGCAACAATCCAATTTGGGTGGCGTGGCCACATTTTGAGCCATACGAAAAAAAACTGAAATCCGGAGATATCTTCAGATATTGCCGATTTGTGTCCAATATATTCATGTGTATTTCACATGTGTTTCACATGTGTTTCACATGTGTTTCACATGTGTTTCACATGTGTTTCACATGTGTTTCACATGTGTTGCCCAATAGATACCAATGTTTGTACCCGTGGGTATCCCCGAGGGTTTAACATCCCGTTGTGTCTCCAGGATTTTGGAAAATCCCGAGTCCACTTCTGTGCCGGTGCACAAACTTTTAGCGCATTTTGGTGGTGGCTCAGTACTCCTGGGCACAGGCTGGAGCTTTTTTTTTCCCGGGAATGTACCTATAGGAACTAGATAATCTTTGGCCCCTAAAAAAAGTACTTCGGATTCCCAAGATCGAATAAGTCTTGGACATGTGTTACTTTTCATTGGAGGCTTTGGGTTGATATATTTGAATCATAGATCCACGAATCAGGGAATTCTCCATGAATATATCTTCAATTATCTCCCAGGGATTTTGATTCGTAGAATTAAATATGATAACTTATCCCATAGGATCCATGTATGCTATATATATGCTAACATTTACCATCAATATACCCCAGTTATGTTAGCATATATACCAGCACCATGGATCCTATGGGTATAATCACGCATAAAAAATCGGTGATTTTCCTGGACTATCCCCACTTGGATGATCTTGCCGTCCAGACTATGTGACTATGGCCCAATTCTAGCTGACGCTGAAGGAACTGTTCACGTGTTTCAATTCAAACCATCTATACACTTAATATTGGTAATATGTTTGGATTTCAAGGATGTTAAAAATTACAACATGTATAGTTAAAAGTATGTTGCATTTCAAGGAAGACATATGAGAGATCATATAGATATTGCCAATCTCTTTGGTTCCGGTTCCCAAAGCAAACATCTGAAAAAGACACGTCCGATACACATCGAACCTCCCAACAAACTGCCGAACACCATGGCTGGATCCTTATAATCCACTTCACGTGCAGTACTTCTAAAATGGCTCTACAGGGGTGATCTCCATGGTCAATTGCAGTCAAAATCGCCATGGGTTTTACTCCATGGCGCAGGTGATGGAAATCTGGCCATTTTGGTGAGCGCCTTAGCGCAGCCCTTGCGCCCCTGGGCGTTGGGCGGTGCCCTTGGCGCCGCCGGCAGCGGCCCCGCTGAGGAGTTTCTGCCGGGGCAGTTGCTGCTCCGCCGCGCCAGCGGCGCGTGGGTGGAGCGCCTGAGGGAAGGCCCGGGGGCTCTGGAGCTTTGTGAATTGGTGGGAAATCGATGGAAATCCGGTGCAATTTAGTTTATAACCATCCTGAAGTAGAACATCAACATTTCAATAACTTTCAGAAATGTCGTTTTGGGAGGATGTTTCGAAATATCCATAGTCTATCTAACTCCATGACTACAAGTGTAAAAGTGGTTCAGGAAGTATGTTGAATTTTGCCATGATTATTTGTGAGGCCTAGGTGCCTAATGCAAGGGTGATTCATAAAATTGGTCTTGAATTGGCGATGCGAAATAGGCTACTACTTCTGCTAAAAGAGAGTTGGGGATGAAAACTGATCAATTGGGGCAACCAATGTTGCCTGGTAGTTCTTTCTTTATTTTAATCCGTACTTGAGATGATCTTTTTGGATGATGTACTGTAAGCAATTCTGAACCAGCGATAAAAAAAACTGAATGCAGAAATGATGTAATTATGATATATAGTTTGATTCGGGTACTACATGTTCAGTGGTTATAGCAATTCGATGTTTATCTCAAATATAGCCGGATATTGCAAAGTTGGAAAAATAAACGTTTAGCTATCATACAGACAAGTTGGGACCTACAGATTGTTTGGCAATGTTTCCTTACACTGCTATCAGAGCCCCTAAATTTTGTTTCAGCTTCCTCAAAATGTCCACGGAGCGGTGAAACGTGGAGGTTCCAGATATTATTGCTATCCACTTCACCGCTGCAGCATGATGGTCCCTTGGTGACGCTTCGACGGATAACTGCTGTCTCCAGAGCACCGGAGTTCGACGGGAATGGAAGGTTTGGAAGGGCATCGTACTTCGAGAAATTCTGTGGGAATGGAAGTTAATGGCCTGTTTTTTGGTCACAGGTTCAAGGGGATGATGACGGCATGAGCTAATTTCCGCAACGAAAACAGGTGGATCCTTTGTATAAAATACACATATCATTTGATGGTCAAATCAGTTGATATCTCAGCCGCTACCCCACCTGAGTGAAACAACCACAACTGACTATCTTAGATACTGAATTTGACCCATTTACATGTTGGGTAACTTAAGTGGGTCATAACTTCGGTACCAACCCCATTTCAAACGCCCGACTCTGCGGTCGCAGCTCCCTAGGTTTTCACGCCAACTCCAGCGGCGGCACTGTGCCTTGCGGCAAATTAGGTCTGCCGTGTCTGAATCAGGGGGATGTGCCCTCCACCCCGGGGCACTTTGATGGGAACATCATCTCCATCATCTATAAATAGCGAATTTTCCATTGCCATGCTTGATTACCAGAGGGTACATGCTTGGTCCCAATTTCTGGCTATTTACCGTGGAAGATATCTCCGATTTCTGGTTATCTACCTGGGAAGATATGGTAATATATGGTAACATTAAGTCTGAATCCATTTGAATCATTGGAACTCTTAGAACCCATTGGAAGCATTTGGAATGGGACCATTGAAATTTGGAGCTTCATTTATGGCCATTGGAACCCAAATTTGGGGCCCCATTTTTTTGAGGTACTGGCAATGGAAGAGCCCCCTATGTTGATTGGGAACTGGCAATGGGAGATGATTGATCGGATCTAATGAGCAATGCTACTAGGCTACTGATTAGATTAAATATGGCAAGGGGATCGCTTATAAAATATCAATGTTCAATACTAGCAATCATCTATATTGAAAACATGGCGTTTCCATTGTCGGATGACAATGCAACGCAGTTGCAGAACATGAAATTGCCCCCCAATCCATCAGTTTTCACCATCCTTGGGGTGGTCTGCCGCTGATTTGTGCCACTTTCAAATAACATGGCTGGTACAATTGGTCTCAATGATAGTGGCAAGTGGTCTCAATGATAGTGCTGATATCATATTATTAATGGATCATTCTACCTAATATCCCCATGATTAATGGACCATTATACCTAATCCATAATCATGGGGATATTAGGCATGTAGTATAGCTATTTATGGGTAATATCCCCATGATTATTGGATCCAATAATAGCATAACATGTTCCCCATATTAGTTCTTGAGCCAGGGGCGATCGCCAGGTATTTGTTGCTCTGCCGCTATCTCACCTGGCACTTTGAAGAAGTGGTGGCCATGGCTGGGGCTATTTGCGAAGTGGTGCGTCCCGAGGAACAGCAGCTGTGGGAATGTCGCTGGACCATGCTGGACCCGCCGATGTCTTTGTTGGGTCCGCCATGGAGGGTTTAATGTTAAGGATGGGATTAGTAGTTTACTTGTAAGATCTTATAACATCTTATAACTTCATCATTTCAATATATATATATATACACATATGATGTATATAAAAATACCTGGAAAACCATTTGAAGACAACATTTTCTGTCCGTATGGGTTTGGCTTTTTTTTTAATATGGCCATGTCCGGCTGTTTTCCTGCAATTGTGGATTAGCCGGACTGGTTCCGGGCAGTATGAGCTCGTCTAGAGCCAGGATTTCGGGGCAGTATTCGGGGTATGTTGAAAATTGTTGAAATATGGTTACTGTTTCTAGATGTTTCTAGTATTTTATGGCTACACCCAAATTTGGCGGCCATTTTGGGCTGAAGTTCCTCTTTTGGTGGAGGCTGTCGCAGGATGTCAGAACCCGGGGCTGTCATACCATTTGAACAACCGCTCACAATCAAAAACGCAAATGCCCATTTGAACACAAACAAGTCCGGGTAAACCATGATGGACCAACAAAAACTTGTCCGCAGTTCCCAGGTATATATATATAAATGTATATATATATATATATATAAATAAGAATATTGTTATATATGTCAATATACAAACATATATAACCCATAGGATCCATGTATGGTATATATGCTAACATTGGGGGTATATTGATGGTAAATGTTACCATATATAGCATACATGGATCCTATGGGTAATTATATACCTCACTTCCCAAGTCCAGGCAGGATCCTTCCAGGCATCCCCAGACGGCCCGGAAAACCGCCGGAAAACGCGCAACCGAGGTCTCAGCGTCTTGCAGGGCGAGTGCCACGCGGACGCCGTGGCCTGTCGTCTCCAGCTGACCTTGGCATCGCTGCCCTTTGGCAAACACGCGCGGCCGCCCTGGGACGTGGCCAAGCAGCTGCTGGAATACTCTGCCAAGAGGACGACTTGGGGAGAATTGTGAATGCTGAGGGAAAGTGGATCTGGATATATTTTGATGTGTAATTATATATATATTCGGTCTTGATAATAGGTTTCATATATCTTGATGTACCATCTGATACCGGGATCTTGATATGTGCAACTGGGAAAATATGATGGAACATTAAGATGCATTAAGAGCTATTTGTTGGGAAACATCCTGAAAGGAATCAAAACTACCATGGTTCCAATGGTCCTACCGTATGACCACCATACGTGGATCAATCCTGGAAGCCCTGGGTCTGTTGCCCATCGGTCTAGAACTGTTAGTAGCCATATATAGTTATAATAAACTTGACCCACATATTTCTAGGTTATACAAGATGACCTCGTTATGTTTAACTTAAGCAACTTATCAACTTATCTTTCACGGCTAGCAGTGCACCATCGACCCATAGCTCGTAGGCATTTGGTCTCAGCTGGTTGCGCATTGTCGGTTTCACAAGAGTTGCTGCTGCACAATCTACCGGAACTGCAGGTGCTGGGGTGCAAGTTTGTGTCAAATACCTAAGGGTTTATTGTCAATAACAAGGGGTTCTAGTGATCTATTAAATTATCAATATTAAATATATTAGGGATCAGCCAACAATCCACAATTGGAATTTAGCTGCGCAGTTGTTGATTTAGCTATCAAGCTATCGGTGATTCCATGGCTCTGCCCATGCTCCATGGTGCCATGGTACTTGGACTATTCTTGGACTATTCTTGTGCTAAATGTTGGTGAAATGTTCCAGCACCATGGTTCGCATTTGGGTACTCTTTGTATAAACATGTCATGCTTCCCATCCACCGCAGAGAATTTCTATGGCCCGGGAAGTCCTGATGGATCCAAGTTTCCTGCCATAGTCTCATGCTAACGGATGGAGCATGATGGAACTACTGGGGCATTGGTTCCCCGACATATCGCCATATCGTTATGGGAAAATGCGGATTGAGGTACCAAACTCATAACCGTCAACCAGTTAGCCACAATTGTGAGGCCATTCCCCACTAGACATCTCGTCACGTCGCCTTCGCAGGCGGCCAGCAGTCCTCTCCTGGGCAGCCGCCGTGCTGTGCTGGAATGCCTGGTAGTGCCTTGATTTTGTAACCATCTGAAGGGGGTTTTGTGAAAGACAGCTGGAGGATCATCCCACGAATCGAAAGTCAATAAACCTGGTGAGTAAGTCCCCCTTTCTTCATGGCTTATCCCATTTACAAATGGATTAAAACATATTCAAACTATGGTCATTGGCCACTTATGATTTGTGTGATCCTCCAAGCCACAGAAAATGGACGGAGTTGAGTTCAGAGGCACTGGATCTTCTACTATTTTGTGAACTTGAACTGCTTGTTGATGATAGACTCTGATAGATGGGAGACGGGCACCCTGATGTTTAACAACCAATGTATAGATTGGACCAAGTACACGATTTTCTGAAAACGACATTGTGCTATTACAATCTATTGTATAATATTGTTTATTCCCCGATAGTAAATTGATGCGGGACCATGGTTAGTTCCCCATGTCTCCTGTGCAAGTCGTCACAACATTCCTATTTGGAAAAAAAACGGGATTAAAGCATCCTTGATGATACATATGGTGCACAAAATCAACATCATTGGTTAAAACCGCAAAACATGTCCAGAATTCGTGCAGGGCTTCAATTTGATGGTTCCTGTGTTTTTATGCCATTGTCCTTTTAGCTCGGTTGATTGGAAATGGCTCAACAATTTGTAGCCTCCGGCTATCAAAGATGGCAATGGGAAATCCACTGTTTTTATGCAGGTGTTTTTCATGGGCATATCATCTGTAAATGAGGCATTTTCCACTGCCATGTTTGAGTACCGGAGGCTACAAAAAGATCCTACACATATTGGTTCCATATGTTGAGGTTCCATCAGTATCCCAACCAGCCGGTTGAGGCAGCTCAGCGTAGTGGACAGCAAAGCTCACTGGCCACTTTGCTGAAGTGTTGGGGCGATGGTTGGTTCTGTGAAGCGCTTAAAGTGGTTGAAATCGCCACGAATTGCAAGCTAAATCCCCTTTGATCTATGAAAAATGGTAAACCCTGAACTAGGAACCATATAACAGAGTTTAGCATGTTCGGTTTGGATGCGCCTTGCGAAAAAGCAATTTACATCACAGGGAATATCCATGACTTATGGTTAGTTCAAGTCAGCACAATACTTTCCAAGTTTCAACTACCCCATCATTCATGAATGATTTTCGTTCGTAAGGGGAACCCTTAATACAAATACTGCCTATTCTAGTGTATTTCACTTATTTCAATGACTCTTCAGTTGCTTTTCACTATCAAAGGCTGTTTCCAGAAGAATTGGCCCCGCAAGTTTGCGGGTTCAATGTTGGAATACAAAGACACGTTCCAGCCCATCTGTGGAGATTCCACATGGTTCCATATTCAAGAACCAAGATTTATAATGATTTATATTAACTAGAAACGTCCATGAAAAATAATATCACCATTCGCAAAAAAGGGGCTGCAACATTTTATCAAAAAGGCGAAAAAGCCATCCCAAGGCTCTCAACTTGGGGGTGCATCCCAGGTGGGTTATCACCTGAGGCTCAAAGAATGAGTGTCATCATACTTGCGGTATACGTAATATTATAACCATAGTAAATGAGCAATCATAAGGTGAACAAACATATATATATATATATTTATATATTATATATTATATATATAATATATAATATATTATATATTATATATTATATATATTATATTATATATTATATTATATATAATATATTATATGTATATATATATATATATATTATATATTATATATTATATTATATTATATTATATTATATATAGAATTCGAAAACCCTAATGTAACCATGGGATACATCACCATAGCATAGTATTATGACCCCTTAGGGGTTGTGGCTAGGCCAAACCTGATCCAATTCAGGTCATACCCTTGGGTCCCCAGCTGGACGATCTGGGCTTCGACCGTCAACGGAGCCGCGAGCTGCTGGGGGAGGTGGGCTTCTTCACGCGCGTGGCGTGTTCCATGCAGGGCCTGACCTATACCAGGTGCGCTTTCCTGGGCGCCGGGCCCAGGGAAATATGGAGAAATTGAGCATCAAAGGTAGGGATTTCATTGGGAAACATGGTGAGATCATGGCGATATGAAGGGAATTGTTTAGTCAAAATTGAACCAGGAATAATGGTGATACATTGGTGATATGGGATAAGATAGCTAACCATCTTGATATGTGTCTGAAAATGGTGGATTTACTCCCCAATTATGACTCTACATGTTGAAAGTGATGATTCGCTGGTGAGTGGAATGGGGTACCTGTTTCTGACAAACCCATTGTGCCTGATTTTGAGGGACGTGAAATACCCCTTGTGAAATTATTATATAAAGATGATACTTTTCCACGATGTTTTCCATGTTTTTTTGCACAGATTTGATTTATGGATATTTATGGGAACGCCTTCAACCGCAGCTACGGGTCGACCGATCCCCTCCCAGGCCTGAGGGTGAACGCCCCGTCCTGGAAGAGTCTGCGGCCTTGCGTTTCTTGGATGCGCTCTTCGGTCGTATGGGCGCTGCTGGGACGGGGGGTCTCCTGGCGTTCCGTGGCTCGTTCTTTCTGCTCTACGAGCTCTTCACCGGGACCCTGGAGGTGAAACTCTTCCCGGATGACAACCCGGGGATCTTGGCGTCGGTACCTTGGGCTTGAAATTTTGGGTCTGTTTTTACTGGCAAGGTTTTGGATTGAATCTTCAATTAGAGTTGACTTAGTTAAACTAGTTGTTCAACGGTTCAACATGTTTGACATGAGAGTTTGGGAGTGATTGAATGTGAATTTCACGTGCAATGGACCTATTCTTTATTCTTGTGGATTCTTCTTGACAGTTGTTGCGCTCATGTCCTGCGCCAGTCATTCTCATACTCATACTCATAGTGCAGAAAAGTCATTCTGTACAATTATGATGCTGATTTGAGTCTCTCTCTCTCCCTCTCTCTCTCTCTCTATCGCCTCTCTTTCTCTCTCACCTCAATCAATCTTTGCTTTTTAAGTTAATCATGATTTTCGCAATCATCCACCATATACTTGTGTTAGATACTAAGTCATCCTTAAGCATCAACCATCATATTCAACCATGTTCAACCATATTACATAACCATAAGATATGAAACATAACTATGGCAATCCTTAACCATGCTTAACCATAACATATTGGTTTGTCTTAAAATAAGCTACCTCTAAATCCAATGGTTTATCATCATTTTCCCTAGTAAACATTATATGTGTATAATTTATCCAATGATTACATCATAAGCTATCCATAGTTTATCATAATCCAATGGTTTATCATAATTTATCATAAATTTTATTGTAGACGGTCTATCATAATTTATCAACATTTATCATGACTATAAAAAATGGTTAGCCAATGGTTTATCATAAATACGATGATAATTTAATGGTTTATCCTCATGTTCCTTAGTCAAATGCCATTTTTGGGGGGAAAAAAACCGGCAGAGCCTATTCTCAGACACGTCCTCAGTCCTGCATGGCTGAGGCCCTGCTGCGTTTGATGTTTGGCGCTGAGAATTTCACCATGGACATGGAGCAGGCCACAACTGAATAACACATGTATATATTGTATATATATAATATCATATCACATATATATATATATATACACATTAATTATTTATCTATATTTATATCTAAAAATTGTTGTTAATGTTGCTAACTAGTTAAAATACATCACTACATTAAGATTTGCGAATGTATTATCATGCATGATGATTAATATTGTACTATCACATAACATGATTCAATAATGATTTGTTCTCTTTATTGATTATATATAGATCATATCATGTTTATGATATATTATGTTCATTCTGAACATGTTCATCGTTAGTATAATGATTATACAAACATATTCATAATATCATATTAATTATGATATCATTTTTTTTTAATAGGTGGTAAATGGTTACCATTCCAATGAAAATTTCAGTGGTTTATGGCATTGGAAAATCCCAACGAAAAAAAGGCGGTGTTGCGCGCCCTGGACTCCACGCCGGAGCTCTCTTCCGAGATGCCGCTCTGGGGCTCATCGGCCACCAAGAGGACCTGGCAGGCTGACGGTGGGACCCGGTGTGAAAGGCGAAGGGCCATGGAGCTAACATGAAAATGGCACTATGATAGTTACCCTCTGGTAATGATAGGATTAGCTATGATTATGGTTTATGATACAACTATAGTTGATGGGATTTATAATCCAATTTACCCTCTGGTAATTTGGTACATAGCTATTGAAAATGGCTATTTATAGTTGATTTACCCATGAAACAATCGTTATTTTCCATAGTTGTGTTAGTTTACCAGAGGGCAATGTACAGAATGTATCATGTGGACTAATGTAATAATGAAGTAACTAACATCATTATCCATAATGATGCGTACTTACTTGATCATAATAGCATAACATATCACAAATAGCACTTTGTGATCACGAATTGTCACTATTAAATAACTGCCATGCAACCATGGTATTTTGTTGAAATCATATGGTCCTGCAAATTCCGTAAATTGCGATAAATGCCATGGAATTGGTATTCACTATTTATAGTGCTGCAATGGTACGCCATTAAAAGACAAGACACATATATAGATATGTACAGTAAATAGTGCACATGGAGTTGGAGGTATACCTCTTTCATAATATTGGGTTACGGCTAGAAAATTCAATTTTGTGTTCACGTCAGCGAAAGTCAACACAAACGTGTTTGAGTCATCCCTAATACATTGAAGATCCAACCTTTGTAGACAAGTTTTTTTTTGCAATTTTGATAAGCTCTGGGAATAAAGGAAATGGTTCAGGAGGGTTACAGGTGAGAGTACAGATAAGGGTTGCCAAACACCAGTTGTCGCCTGATTTCTTGGTTCCAGAGGCGGTGATGATCTGCCCAGATGCAGCTGTCACACATAGTTTCAATGGGGTGCCCTTCAAATCCATTGGTTTATCATGTTCCGTCTCAAAATAGCCATAACATGGACGCATGCCCCATATTCCTGCATGTGAAAGGCCAAAAGATCTTAATTTCTGTGGAGGCATTCCCCTTTTTATAGGCCTTCCATAGGTGAAGATGATGTTCATCTTCCAAAAGTTCCATGAACAATCCCTATTGAGGACCACGACGGTCATATACTAGGTTCTTTCAGGCTAGAAATGATGAAAACAATCCACAATAATCCATAACCTAGTTCGGATCGTGTACTTGTTGAAAAACATGTTTCTGACATATGAACTTGAAGACTGAACCATTCGAGATAATCCATAATGTGGTGAACCCAATGATAGACCTACAGTTACTGGTTATATCCCATTATTTCTTCATTATCTATACCGTATATACCCATATGTATATCCCCATTGTATCCCCATTAGTGGCAAAATCCCATTATATAGCTATATACCAATATTATATACTATTGTATCATCATATTCATATTATATTCCAATATGCTTGGGGATTATACTAATGCTACATATGGGATTATCTTACAGTTTCAACATATTATAGGTTGGTATATCATATACCAAAAAATGTGTCATATGTAAAAACTGTAGGATAATTCCATATGAATTATTAAGTAGAGAACCAAGTAACATTCCTTAAGTTGTTATATATATATTATACCCTCTGCTAAACTAACATAACTATGGAAAATCGTGGAACATCCACCATTTTTCATGGATAAATCAACTATTTCTATGGCAATTTTCTATGTCGCAAAGCGGTCTTCTCCAAGCTTCAGGTTGGAAATCTCATCCGCTTGGACCACGACTCTTCGAGTCGTTTGTTGCGCAGCGCCATGAAGCACTTGCGTCAGCAACAGACGCTGACGGCGCAGGGAACGCAGGGAACTGGAGATGGGATATGATGATATATTAGTTTGATAAATTAGACTGTAATTAGGGGATATAGTCTGATAAACATTTTTTATCAAAATTATGGGATATATTATTATTAGAGTATATATATATATATATATATATATTAGTTTGGTGAACATGATTTATCAAGCATATTATGGGATATTATCTGATATAGTTGATAATTGATGGTCATTAACATGAACATAATATGGATATATATATATATATGCATATTTAGTTGCTGGATTTTGGTTGAAACATTTGTAAGCAACAACTATGTGAGCCAGTGCAAATACCCCTTGTTGATTGATTAAAATGGGATTTGAGTGGCTTATAGTGGTTACTTGGAGATTACTGTACTACAATCTATAAAAAAGAACAGCCATTTACCCAGTGGAATGAAAGAACGGGGGTTGTATGTACTCATACGGTGATGGATCAAGGTACGATGTTCGATGTTTTGGGGGATGAACAGTCAAAAATCCCAAAGGTACCAGGGTTTTTGACTCAGTTCACCATATCGCAGTGACATAGCTGCTAATAACCATGTCAAATATGTTCTCCAATTATATATTGGATATATTTTCAGCTATACATCCCAGTTACTGAGTGTAAGACGAATCAAAAAGGATTTCCCACCCGATCCACAAAGAATGGGGACAATGAAGGTAGGCATGTGAGCCAAGATAATGTTGTTCTGTAAACAAGACAGGTAGCACCTCTGTTTTTTTTACACAAGAGACTTAAAAGGGCGTACTTAATTTTTAACGGTGGTCAGAATATGTTCATTGAACACATGCAGATCTGATACAACAATTTGTAGGTAGTTTTTCAAGATCTACAAGGGTCATAAAGGCGATCTTCAGCGATCTCATCCATCCAATTTGCCCAGCCCCCAGGAAGTACTTGCATCCCGTGCGCCGCTACGAGAGCTTTTCCCCCGCCGATGGTAAACTGGTCATCGATCCCCACGACATCGACCATAAACGCCACTGGTCACCGCCCTTGACGCAGAATGTGAACTGCCAAAGTCGGGGATTCAGCTACGGCTCTCAGGCGCGTCAAAATGGAAGTGGGATTCAGCCGAACAAAGAAATCAGGTGGGTTACCCATAAGTTCAATATATAATTACTATATCAAAGTTCATATAGCAATGAAGAAGTACCCCATATGCTCCATGGTGCTGGAATATTTGTCAACATTTGTCCTAAAAAAATCACCCAAATGTAGGTGAATATACCAGCACCATGGAGCATATGGGTATACTAGATCTATCCATGTTAATCTTCTGACATTTCTATCAAAATTAAGGTCCCCCCCTCAAGCAACTGGAGGGTTAAACCACGTTTTTTGGGTTAACAGTTGATGCATTACCATCAAATAATATTTTAAGTTCATGGAATGGTTCATTTCATCATTTCCAAAAAGTACTGTACCTTAAAGTGATTGATTGTTGTATGGTGTATATGGTTTACTATTTGCAGATCCTTGGATGAATCTTGGCTAGGTCAGTAAATTCGTTCTACCCTGACTTTTTTTTAAAACAGGATATCAATCCCGGTCGGCAAACGTTGAGCGATATAATTGATATAGTTATACAAAAACGCCGGAACCTCAGGAACCATCCAATTTTTGAATTTCCACAACTCTGTTTGATGCTAAACCATCCAAGGTGTGGCTAAAACCATGGTTTTGACCCATTGCCACAGTTTCACAGTACGCAAAATGGTAGATATTGTCTTGAATTTCAATGGTCAAAAGCATGTCTCATCAGAAACAACATGATCGAATGACGACTCTTTCGTTGGGCAGGTATTCAAACCTTTGGCCATGCCACGGTTTGTTGATAGCTTTAGCCTCCTTTAAAGTGTGTTCCGTTTGTGGAATTGCAACAGTTCAACGTCCTGCAGTGCACCGCAGGATAGCTTGAAATGCTTGGGATCTCGACCATTGGCTCAGCTCCTGCAAAGTTCCTGCGGAGAGATCGGAGAGCAGTCTGAAGAATTGAAGCAGGAGGGCTGTTGCTGGTTGTCCATGGTCTGCCGTTGTAATTAATGGTGACATGATGGGTGGGATTTGTTTCTTAAGATTGGTTTCCCCAGTAAGAATTGCAATTTGTTGGATGATTTTGGATCCACGTCAATTTTAAGAAACTGCCATCTCAAAATGTGTTGGGATATTCCCTTTTTTTACAGATGTTTACTTGTTGACTTCCCTATTTTTGGGGGTAAACAATGAAGCGCTAAGTTTTGGTTTTCCACTTCCTCAGCATTTCTCCAGAAGCTTCCCATCAAGACATACAATCCCAAAATCTTAATTATATCCTACTATATCCCACTAGAATCATGTAAAACACAAATAATTCAACTATATGGTCTTCCCATGAACTATAACCATCTAAAACCCATAATTCTCCCATAAATCCCAGTATATCCCACCACAATCTCATATGTTCCACATATTTCCCACGTTTTTCCCCGTTGAAACTTCCCAAAAACTCCCTCCCAGCCTTGGAGGACCAGGACGTCCTGTCCTTGCGCTCCTGGCTGCAGAAGCTGCGCGGTGCCCAGGCGGATCCCAACTTTCGCTTCACGTCGCTGCCACCGGGGCAGCGGACCCTGGAGCGGCTGCTGCTGGAGTTGCAGGTCTTCGAGCAGAAACCAACGCGCCTTGGTCTCGTTAGTCTCGTTGATCCATGGATTTCATGAGTTGATGGTTGCTTTTTGTTGGGCGGTTGGGCATGGACAAAACGAATTAGCCTCTGGTAATCAAACATGGCTTGCTGGAAAGTCCCTGAGCTAAATCCGGTTCTCCGAAAAAATCGGGGAATTCTTGGCTACCCCCCGACAAGGTATAACATGATTGGCCAATGTTAGCCAAATCCAATCCCAAAATATCAAACCAACCCCAGGAGCCCGCACCGTCTGCTTCAGCAGAAGTTGCTGCGCTGCGATTTGTCCAAGCTCCAGCAGAAGCTGCGTCAACAAATACAGCAAGACTCCGAGACGGCCACAGGCGCCGGGTGGGTTTGGACCCTTGAAGTTGACCTTTTTGTTGGGGTTTTCGCCAGGATTTCAAGCGAAACCAGTGATCTCGAAAGGTGATCTTATAGTGGAAGGTCCTCAAAAAATCACCGAAATTTATGGATTGGAATTGATCACTGATCACTATTTTGGGTGTAAAAGACCTAAGGTCAGAAACAGTGGTGAAATGGCACCTGGTCGGTGAATGTACCTACGAAATGGTGGGTGGAACACATTGGTATGTGATTGAGAACATATATAATAATTCACCATGGTATATATTTTATTGGTATATTAGTGAAAATTCACCATCAGTATAGTTAGTTGATGTTAATGGAAACAAAACATACTTTTATACGATTTATGGATACTTGAGGGTCAAGGTGCGCGCGTATGTAGGAAGGATAGTGTAATAAAACAACATTTAGATCCATAGGGGAAGGTCAAACATTCTAGCCATCTGTGTTGGTGTGTAGGCGTGTAGGTGAGGACTCGACATGATACCGCTTTCCGTGCATTTCTTGCATGATCTGAATTATGGTGTTTCTTCCCTGCCCTGATCATGAGGATTCTTGGGACAAATATTGGGAAGGACCTAGTGACTTTGTGATTTACTGCTTCAGGACTTCGAATTCATGAACCATGAAAGCTGTGCAGCTATGCAAGACAGGCATTCTGATTCTGGATTTGTATCAGAACTCTCCAAAGCTCGGTGTACCTCAACGAAAATACACTTCAACGTGATTCTGTTCCAGACTCAAATTCCAGTCAAGTCATTTTGTCAAAATGACTTGACGGAAAATTTGTGTTTGGTCGTAAATACTCTACAGGTGTTCAGTTAAAACGTCCATAGCCCCATCCTCCTTTTTATTCAAGCATAATTCCTTTATTCGAGCCATTCTACATATTCTACTCCCAACTGTTGATTGTTAAATATATACAAAGCAATATACTATACAATAAGCCATTCTACTCCCAACTGCTGATGGTTATATTCTCTTAAATAAATTTTGAGCCATCTTAAAGCAATTAAATCATATTGAATCATCTTGAGTCACCTTAGATCATCTTGAATCATCTTGCGTCATTTTGAATCATCTGGGGTCATCTTAAATCATCTCAAATCATCTTGAATCATCTTGACTCATCTTAAACCATCTTGACTCATATTAAATCATCTGAAACCATCTTGAGACATCTTAAATCACCTTAAATTGTCTTGAGCCAGCCTGAGTCATATTGTGTCATCTTGAATCATCTTGAATCATCTTAAATCATCTTGAATCATCTTAAATCATCTTGAATCATCTTAAATCCCCATTTTGGCTCCTTAAAAATTCTACAAAAATGCCCAACACAGGTCACATCCTCCAAGTCGTTCATGCCGCCAACGCGGGTCCCGCGGGCGATTGGCTGCGGCGACGCTGCGGCGTCTTGGCGCATCTGAGCTTCAGCAGCTTGGTGGCGGCGCTCATGGCGCAGGACGCGACGGTACCATGGTTTTGAAGCCCTGCAAAACGGTTGGGAAACATATGGAAACATTGTGGTTTTGAACCCTCGGATTTCGCATGTTGAGATATAATACCCATAGGATCCATGTATGGTATATATGCTAACATTTGGGGATATTGATGGTAAATGTTACCATGTATAGCATACATGGATCCTATGGGATATGATGTAAGCCTTATATTTGTGTTTTTTCCCATGTTTTTCCTCCACGCTTTACTGGAACTTCCAAATGGGAAAGCGGATGGGCATCCCAGTTAGTAAATATTGTTGAACCCACAAAAGAAACTGCCCATGTCCCACAGATTTACATATATATATATATGTATATATATACAAGTGGAGTTTTTGATATAATATATGGCTATGAATGTGCTACCCACTTACTAACTATTGCAGAAGAAGATGTTATGATATTGGGGTCTTCTCTCTAGCCATTCAGCGCAATTCCATCGTTGATCATCGTCTTCCAGACGAAAATTACAATGTTTTGAGGGTGACATTAGTGACATTCATCATTTCAGACACATCCAGTTATGATCTCGTTAGTTAGTTGTATATTATCTTATATCATGTTATCATGTTCAATCATTATATCATGTTATATCATGTTATAACATGTTATATCACGTTATATCCGTTATATCATGATGTGTATATACCAGTGATATCCCATGATATATTGCCATTCCTCACACCTCATTGATCAGCCACCATTCTCCTTATCCACCTGCCAGGAGCCTGAATGCAGCGACGCCATTTGGATCACCAATGAACACTTGAACGAGGAGACGCTGCCGTCCAGGGTGAGCCAATGTCAAGGTACAGGATGGTTGAATAGATATAGTTATAAATATAGCTATGTCATAAATAGTTTTATAAACCCCCAGTTATAATTTGGCTTATGAACCCCATTGACTATATATATATATAGTTATATCATGTTATATCTACTTGTACCATAAACCATAGAATTCAGTCACTTTTTTTAGGCAAGTGAACGCGAGCTCGCTCGACTGGGCCCATTTTGTAGGATTTTGCGATTTCGCCAAGTCGCCAAGCCAATTTGAGGGCTACTCTTTGAATGGAAAAAATTACGTAAACGATTTTATGGCATAATTTGCCATACAAAATGGTACTATAAATGTTACAAAATGGCGATTTTGAAGGGAAATCCCGAATGGACTCAGTCAGGGTTCAGAAAGTTCTGTGTTTGACAGTGAATTTCCTCATCAATTGATGCATCAGAAAAGTGGATGATTTATATCATCAACTGTAGACTGCGAAGTGGTAGACCATCTTAATCTTGGAATACCTGGAATATTTCGATCTGTACCCACCTTCAGCAAGTGGGTTGTAAACGAATGTGTCAACCGGAACAGCATCTTTCAAGCTCTGTGTCCAAATTCTAGCTGTGCATTACTATTGGAAGTTCCCCAATCTTGCATATATGGGCTCCATATATGGAATATGTTCCAATATTTAACGTAAAAATGACTTACATGTTGGTATATAATTACCCATGTCCTCCATGTATGGAATATCTACCAACATTTGCCCAACATAAATCACCCAGTTTTGTAGGTAAATATACCATATATGTTGGTATGTAATTATACCATAATATTGGTTACTATTGCTGGTCCCCCAATTCGGGCATCAAAGCACCATTTTCTCGAATTAGTCCTCACAGTGTCCGTTCAATCAAGTCAGCCACTGGCGTTGCACTAGGTCAAGCATGGTTCGGTAGCCTAGTGACTTAGTGCAATATGTGCAAGGCCATAAATGGGAAGATAGACACACCACGAGCTATGAATGAACCTTTGGCAAGGTCTCAAGACCATGAGACCAGCGAACATGATCACAGATCAGGATTTGACCACACAATATCACGACGCATTCATTTGGAAAAAGCAATGTCCAAATGATCATTATCCCCACTTATCCCCGCATAATCATGTCACCGTAATTAATTACAATGATCATTTGGGGATAAGTGGGGATAATGATCATTGATACTATCCATTAATATTGATGTGGCAGAATCAATCATACTTTCCAGAATACGATCGAGAATATTATCCATGTGGCGGTATTGTTCCATATTAATCCCAACAATCTCCAAGAGTCATCCAAAAAAAAATCATGATGCTCTCAATCTTCCTCCGTGTCTTTTCTACAAATGCCTAGATACAAAACCACCCAAATGAGAATCGCTAAATAACGAAGCACTCATCAATCATGTTCTCAAGCATGTTTTGCAATTTTCCGAAAAATCAACCTGTGGAAGTTTTTTCTACCCCAAAGATGCTGACAACCGGTACTCGATGTACAAAAAAGGAGGGCAAGACGTTCATAGAATGGCGAACTGCCATGAACATCATATTTGTTCGTTGAATACTCATGTTCATTGGTCAAATGAAGTTCAATCTCTATATGTCTCGCGATATAAAACAGACAAATATCGAATCTTCGGCCCCCAACAAAATATCTCACCTCCGACTCCGTAAACCATCATTTGGGTATCCAGATTTGGGTATATTTTATATATGTATATAAATAGTGGCATTTCATCTTCCAAAAAATCCGTAGATGTCTCAAGTGTTCCAGAAAATGTTCGTTCCAGGAAGCCATCGGCAGCATCCTGGAGACCGTCGCCGTGGCCATGGCATTGCTGGTGCGCGTGGGACAAGCCACGCGCTCTGCGGAGAAGCTGCTGGAGCTGCAGACGGCCATGGCGGCCAAGGAGAGCTCCAGCGCCAAAACAGGGTCGTGGTTTCCATGGAATTTAGTGTTTGAGTTTAGGATGGCCTCTATTTTGGTTTTAGCCCCCCATGTTTGAATATGTTGCTGGTTGGTGGTTTCAAACATTTTTTTACTTTCCATAATATATGTGATGTCATCCTTCCCATTGACGAACTCATATTTTTCAAGATGGTTAAAACCACCAACCAGGTATTTTTTTGAGATTTTATGATTTTATGGTGATTTTTCATGGTGATCTCCATGGGGGGCTACTATGATTTCGTTCGCTGAGTTGGCGAACATAACTTCAGTGCTGATGATATCTCGAACTGGCCATCACCTTGTGGAGCTATGTTACACACTTATAGTCATCCTGAAAGATAGAATGTGGACATTTCACATTGAACATCCCATATTCCAGATGTTTCAGGGCGATTATAATCATGAACCAGTTGGTGGTTTTACCACACACATATAATGTAATATAATATAATATAATATAATATTTTCATAATATAATATCATATAATATAATATAATACAATATAATATAATATAATATTATACAATTATATAATATAATATATATATATATATATATAACATAATATCATATCATATCATATAATCTGATATAATATGATATAATATAATGTAATATACACAGATGGATGGATAGATAGGTTGAAAAATGAACTGATGAGGAAATTCACTAACACCCTGCACGCTGGCTGGCCCCCTCCCCCATGCATTTTTTGTAGCTGCCATAGGCCCTCGCTGACCCAGTGCTACAACCACTTAGCCAACAAAATCATACTATAAATCCCATTAAAATCACCATTAAATCACCATTAAATCACCATTAATTCCAATTAAATCCCATCAAATCACCATTAAGTCTTAAGTCCCATTTAATCACCATTAAGTCCCATTAAATCCCATTAAATCACCATTAAATCCCATTAAATCCCATTAAATCACCATTAAATACCATTAAAACACAAAAAAATCACCATTACATCACCATTAAATCACCATTAAGTCCCATTAAATCCGATTCAATCACCATTAAATCACCATTAAATCCCATTAAATCACCATTAAATCACCATTAAGTCCCATTAAATACCATTAAATCACCATTAAGTCCCATTAAATCCATTAAATCACCATTAAATCCCATTGAATCACCATTAAATCCCATTAAATCACAATTAAACCACATTAAATCCCATTAAACCACTATTAAATCCCATTAAATCACCATTAAATCATACTATAAATCCCATTAAATCCCATTAAATCACCATTAAATCACAATTTAATCCCATTAAATCCCATTAAATCACCATTAAATCTTATTAAATCACCATTAAATCACCATTAAATCACCATTAAATCACCATTAAATCCCATTAAATCACCATTAAATCCCATTAAATCACCATTAAATCACCATTAAATCCCATTAAATCACCATTAAATCACAATTAAATCACCATTAAGTCCCATTAAATCCCATTAAATCACCATTAAATCACCATTAAATCACCATTAAATCACCATTAAATCACCATTAAATCACCATTAAATCCCATTAAATCACCATTAAATCACCATTAAATCACCATTAAATCCCATTAAATCACCATTAAATCCCATTAAATCACCATTAAATCACCATTAAATCACCATTAAATCACCATTAAATCACCATTAAATCACCATTAAATCACCATTAAATCACCATTAAATCACCATTAAATCACATTAAATCCTCATTAAATCACCATTAAATTACCATTAAATCACCATTAAATCACCATTAAATCACCATTAAATCCCATTAAATCACCATTAAATCACCATTAAGTCCGATTAAATCCCATTAAATCACCATTAAATCACCATTAAATCACCATTAAATCACCATTAAGTCCCATTAAATCCCATTAAATCACCATTAAATCACCATTAAATCACCATTAAATCACCATTAAATCCCATTAAATCACCATTAAATCCCATTAAATCACCATTAAATCCCATTAAATCACCATCAAATCCCATTAAAACACCATTAAACCACCATTAAGTCCCATTAAATACCATTAAATCCTCATTAAACTACCATTAAATCACCATTAAATCACCATTAAGTCCCATTAAATCCCATTAAATCACCATTAAATCACCATTAAATCACCATTAAGTCACCATTAAATCCCATTAAATCACCATTAAATCCCATTAAATCACCATTAAATCCCATTAAATCACCATTAAATCCAATTAAATCACCATTAAATCACCATTAAGTCCCATTAAATCCCATTAAATCACCATTAAATCACCATTAAATCACCATTAAATCACCATTAAATAACCATCAAATCACCATTAAATCACCATTAAATCACCATTAAATCACCATTAAATCACCATTAAGTCCCATTAAGTCCCATTAAATCATAATTAAATCACCATTAAATCACCATTAAATCACCATTAAATCACCATTAAATCACCATTAAATCACCATTAAATCCCATTAAATCACCATTAAATCCCATTAAATCACCATTAAATCCCATTAAATCACCATTAAATCCCATTAAATCACCATTAAATCACCATTAA
>Ga0126342_10001906_pt1 | contig 31074 bp, 21 predicted proteins | sample Cyp1metagenome_FD_92528 | JGI IMG/M metagenome (GOLD analysis project Ga0126342, IMG submission 92528) | Coral microbial communities from Lord Howe Island, Old Settlement Bay, Australia - Cyphastrea 1 metagenome | ecosystem: Host-associated > Invertebrates > Cnidaria > Coral ...
GATAGAATGTCAGAAGATATGCCAGAAGATATGCCAGATAGAGTGCCAGAAGATATGCCAGAACAGATTGCAGAAGATATGCCAGCTAGAATGCCAGAAGATATGCCAGATAGAATGCCAGAAAATATGCCAGATAAAATGCCAGAAAGTATGTCAGATAGAATGCCAGAAGATTTGCCAGTAACAAAATGTATAAATGTCATGGTGGGGATAACTCGAAGTAAAGTATTTTTTATTATTCGGGGGGGTTTAGTAATAGGGGGAAGGGATGATCGTGGAAATATGTTATGGGAAATTTCAAGGGATGATCCGTGGTACTTTGTTCCTCTGCCAACAGTTATATAAACTTTCAGAGGATAAATGGTACACCCATTGAATCCCCAAAAAATCATCCAGTGCCGCAGTGCCGGCTGTTTCAGAGGAGCTTTTAGGAAGAGAAACCCATTGAAACAGGCGAAACCTGTAAAAACATCCCAAGAATGTCGTCAGACTGGATGATGTTAGCTAGACCCTGAATAACTGGTCGTGGTCATGCCAGTCGCGGTCATGCCAGCCCCACCCACGGCCATCGCTGCTGTCGTCAGAGAAGCTGGAATCACGTGGTGGGATGAGCCTGTACACGTCTCTCTGCCGGCCGCGGGGGCTGGGCAAATGCTGGCTGGACGATGCCGCGGATGTCAGACGCCGCCGTCGCTGCCAAAGCCCCTCACCACGGCCTGAATCTCTTGGTGAGATGTCAGACAAAAGCTCAGGCTCAGTCTGCTCATGGACAGGCAGCTGCATGCGCATCTGCTGGTCAGTCCGAAGATGACCCCTCTTCCAGGTGAGCCAGGCAGACTTCTCCCTGCAGAGAGCTGTCAGAGCACCCACCTGAGTCCAGTTATTTTGGCTAACCGTGTTGATCTGTTTTGGAGATTTTGAACATCACTTTCAACTGTTGGAGATGACATCTCTCTTCTTTTGTGTAGGGTGATATTCAATCAGAACATTTTCCAACCCGTGAACTAACCAATTATAACATGAACCAGCTAATAACTGGTGTACAATAGTATACAAATAATTGTGATATTGTTGCATGAAGGGGGTGGTATTAATGTATACTTGAATGGTGGATTTATACAAAAAAGTATCCTGTTGATATAACAACCTTTTCAATATAACTATCAATACCTGGACAAATGAAGATTCTAATCGTTGCTGTATAAAACCCCTTTTTCTATACATATATATACACTATATATATATACACTATATATATATATATACACTATATATATATACACTACATATATATATACACTATATATATATATATATTTACATATGTACAATACTCTTCATCTCTGCATAGGAAGCATAGAGAAAAAACTAGAGTCTAAATGTATTTTATAATCCCTATTAACATCACAATCCACTAACAATAATATATATATATATATATATATATATGTATGGTCAACCTTTGGTAGGCCACAAAAAAAAGGTAATTTGTTGCTGGTTGGCTGGTGATTTTCCATAGCAAAAAAAAAGAACAACAGGATAAACCTACCCATCCAAGGTGTGTATGTATATATATATATATAATCTCGACAATAATTACAGTTGTGGCCCAACTAACACTTCGAAATGGGATGAAATAACTCCTATAACCAAGGTTATGTAAGTATACCCATGAAAAAAACGCTTCGTTGGGCCATCACGGCAGGTCTCCGCAGCAGGTCTCCGCAGCAGGTCTCCGGACGCAGCGCCGGAGCACCAGCCGTTTGGGCCGTGTGGGCCCCGACACCACCTGGATCAACCCCGCGCACGGAGCGTTTTGGGCGCGCCCTGGTGGTTTCCCCTTCTCAGAGAGGGAGGGGATCGCCGAAAAATTCGGATGTAACCCACGAAAAATCTCCAAATTCATGGGATTTTACTGATTTAAGCTACAAAAAAAGATTTCACATGATTTTTCGGACATGATTTCAACTTAAGAAAACTTAGAATTTAACCCCCAATTATTGGAGCATAACACAAGCTGGACTCAATTCTCAGTTGTGGAAGATAGGGGGAAGGCATCAAAAACGGCAAAGCCATGACCTGGTTAAAAACAATGCAAGACCTAATCTTTTGGTAACTTTTGTTTCTGTTTTATACGCCAACTTCTCTTGGATTATTTGCTCTCTGGTTGGTGCTTTCGCAGCAGCACTAAAATATGAAGGAATCATCTTCTCAAATAGGATTGAAAATGAAAGTCTACTGCAACATCCCAACTACATCGCCCCAAGAATTTCAAATGCTGGATTTGATATGATATATAAGGGATGTGTGTTGGCTAAAAGGTGTTGAACGGATGGTTCAAAACCTATTATGCCATATTTTGGGAAATGAACATCCATAAGTACCAGCAGTGTTCGTTTATAAACCCGGGCATAAGAGTCTTGCACGATAAATATAACTTTAAAGATAGTATATTAGTACAATATGCAGAGTATAGTATAATATAGTATAGTACTTGTTTGGGGTCCACACAAATCAGGACGCAACACTATCCCATTTCGCAAGAGCCTCTATATACATCTATATACATCAAACTGGAATGTTCCGACATATCCACATGAAAAACATCCACATACAAGTTTATTTCATACCCCATTTTTGTTGGTTGCATAAATGACCTTGAATTTCCGTTCTCAATTGGTTTTAAAAATGTTTTCTTTTCTTTATGACATCCCAATTTTGCTTGGTGAAATCATAATAATATTGAACTATCAGGAACTTCTCATGTTTGTTGTTTAAATCCTATTAAAATCATGATAAAAACCCTTGTACATCAGCCTTTTTGTTGGTGACATATCATAAACATCCCAACATGTCATGCTTTCATAACCGACAAAAAATCTCCATTTTTGGTAAAACCTCATTGGAATCCCCATGAAATTCGAGTATGTTTTTCTTTCTTCATCGACTGCCATCGACCTGCAGGAAGGGCTGTGCAAGGCGAGAATCCAACTCCTGCAGAGGTGATGGAATTCAGGTGGGTTTTTCTTGTAGCTTTCAGGTGATTTCCAGTCGGGAAAATGGATGAACATGGTGGATTTGCCATCAAAAAAAAGGAATTTTTTTATGGGGAACAGAGGCAGAAATTCCAACAGCTGCTGTTCGCAAAGACCCAACTTTCAAGAAGTATACGAAACATTGACCGTCTTCCGATGGGTAGCGGACTGGCTGGACTTTCCAACAGGAACCTGTCACCTCAGCCAACATCACCCCTCTCCTCCACATCGATCAAACACAGGCGCTGAGATGTCTTTGAAATCAACTCCTGGCCGTGGCGCGACCGGGTCTTAATGGGTTTTGAAGGACAATTCTATAGAAAGACGTGGATCTCTCAGCCGCATATGGAGGTTCTTGTATTCTTCCCTTAGATATTAGAAGAAAACATGATGGTTTCGTGTATTTTTGCCGTAGATTCTACGGGAAAACATAGATTTGTGAGTCAACTATGGGGAGGTAACAACTTCCCGTCATTTCCCTTGAAACCAGGTCTGGGAGTGTGCAAACCTACAATTTTAATCATGTTGAGACCATCCCTGGATGTTGGTTGAGCATGGTTAACCCATCCTATATACTCAGAATATGAATTCCTGCTTGGATCTTCCCAAGCAGGCTTTGCAGCAATGCATAAAACTACATGTATCTAGTTATCTAATCACCCATAGGATCCATGGTGCTGCTATATATGGTAACATGGATCCCATCAATATACCCCAGTCATGTTAGCATATATACCAGCACCATGGATCCTATGGGATCATATTTAACCTGTGTAAATCTATTTAAATCTATTGTCAATCCCCATTTTTTGGATCCCTGGGCAGTTTAATTCGTGGAGGCAGCATGTTTGTAGAAAACTTCATTACCCTCCGGTAGTCAAACGTGGCAATGGGAAATCCTCTACACTCTACACAGTTGTAGTTATAGCATTTAACAGATGTAACCGGCTATATAACCTGAGTTGCATAAGTTATTTCATCCCATTTCCAACTGTTAGTTGGGCCATGACTGTATAAATCGATGTTCCAGCTAGCCGCTGTTTGACTGGAGCCCCATTCGTCTGTGGCTTCGCACCCGGATCCAGTGGACGCCAGGAAGAGTTAAGCTGTCAGGTAGAGCACCTGGAAGGCAGGGGACTGCAGGGGGCTGTGGGGTGCCCTGGCTTGGTACTGTGGATGGGCCAGCGAAATCCTGCACCACCTGAGATGGTTGAAAGATGTTGAAAGCCTATAAACAATGGGATGTTTACCACTTATCAACTGGTGCAGGATTTCGCGACCATCCACCGTAGTTCAAGAGGATTTCACGGGATTTGACGACAAATGATGATTCCATGGGATTGATATACCCTCTGGTAAACTAACACATATAGCTATTGAAAATTGCCATAGAAGTAGTGGATTTACCCATTAAAAATGGTGATTTTCCATAGTTTTTTGTAGTTTACCAGAGGGTAAATTGATTACCCTCTTGTAATTTACCATTTTATATAGATGGCCCTTGAGTTTGATGATTGACCTAATTGACCTATTGAAAATGATGACTTTCCATAGCTATCTTAAAATTACCAGAGAGTACTTCTAGGAATTTCCAAGCCTGGAACAACTGCATCACACTAATGATCCGATCATCTGGAAAGCCACATGTTTAGCAAAGTGGAACCATGTGCGAAATGGGTCGGAAAAAATGAACTATCCCATAGCCATCGTGATTTGGTTTCCCGCTTATTGTTGGGAGACAGGATACCGCAGAATGGCACTTTGGTTGGAGAAAATGATGATGAACTGCTGGTTCTGCGGTGTTTATTATTGGAGACCGCAATGTTGGAACTTCTTCAAGTTGAGAAGTAAGGCCAAACCCCAAAAATATTCGTAGTGAATTATGCTTCATCAATCTTCATCATCCCACAGGAAGGAGCTCTTCGGTTGCAAGTTGGCTTTTTGCCCCATCTACCGACAGTGATATATCCATGAATAAATATATCGGACATATATCCAGACATTTTGTCTCATATATGTTCTGACGTTCCATCTCACATATGCTCAAACATTTTATCTGGTATTTCATCAGGCGCAGTATCTAGCATAATGTTTGGCATTCTGTCTGACATGTCTACTGGGTTCAGATAGTTTTCTTTTTGCTCAGGTTTTGGATATTCTTTTGGTTTTCTTTCCTGGTACCATTTGCCTTATATTTGCAACAGTTTGGAACTAGAATCTGTCATTGTGCATGGTATTTGCTACATTTTGGCATGGTTGCTTTGCATTTTGCATGGCATTTGCTACATTTGGCCATGTACACCTTCCATGTTGCATGGTATTTGCCACGTTTTGGCACTTCAACCTCTCATTTGCATGGTATTTGCTACATGTTGGTACTTCAAACGTTCATGTGGATTTCTCGAGACTTTCTTTAAGCTTTCATTTAGGGTTCATTTATATAGGGTTTCATTTATGGGTTTTTATTTAGGGTTTCATTAGGATTTCATTTAGGCTTTCACTTAAGGTTTCTTTAGGTTTAGGGTTTCTTTAGAGTTTCATGTAGGGTTTCATTTAGGGTGTCATTTAAAGTTTTTAAAAAAAAAAAATCAGGATTTCCAAACGTTCATGTGGATTTCTTTTGGGTTTCATTTAGGGTTTCATTTAGGGCGTCTTTAGGATTTCATTGAGGATTTCATTTAGGGTGTCATTTAAGGGCTTCTTATCAGGGTTTCCAAACGTTCATGTGGATTCCTTTTGGGTTTCATTTAGGGTGTCAGTTCGGGCTTCTTTAGGATTTCATTTAGGGTTTCATTTAGGGTGTCATTTAAGGGTTTCTTATCAGGGTTTCCAATCGTTCATGTGGATTTCTTTTGGGTTTCATTTGGGGTTTCTTTAGGGTTTCATTTAGGGTTTCATTTAGGGCTTCTGTAGGATTTCATTTAGGGTTTCTTCAGGGTTTCATCTAGGGTACTTTAGGGTTTCTTTAGGGTTTCTCTGGGTTTCACCTAGGGTCTTTAGGGTTTCATTTAGGATACAAAACAGGAGAGAATAAAGCAAAAGAAAAAACAAAGATGCAGTAAAGACAGGAAGCAGAGAAGCAAAGGAGCAGGAAGTAGAGCAGCAAAAACACATGACTGAAGAAGAGAACAAGTAGAATAGTAGAAGTAGAAAGGCGCAGAAGCAGAAAAGCAGACGCAGAAAAGAAAAGAAGCAAGTCGAGCAAAGAAACATGAAAAGCAGGAAAAACAAAAAGCAAGAAAAACAAAAAGCAGAGAAGCAGAAGCAAAAAAGCGGAGAAGTAGACAAGCAGAGAAGCAGGAAAAGCAGAAAAGCAGAGAAACAAAGAAGCAAAGAAGCAGAACAACAGAAAAGCAGGGAAACATAGAACCAGGATCCCGAAAAAAACCAAAACCTGCCGCAAAAAAAAAGCTATCCTTTTGAGGCATTTTGTCTCATATATGTTCTGACGTTCCATCTCACATATGCTCAAACATGTTTTCTGGTATTTCATCTGACGCTGTGTCTAGCATAATGTAACACGCCAGCAGTCAAAATCACTGGTGTTGACGTCAGGTCTTGGCCCTCTTCGCACCCCATGCTAAAGCTTCATCGGAAACGTCGAATCAAACGTTGGCTGCTTTGGGGTTCCCTCAAGAACCCCCTGATACATTCGGCATGGACAATGACTCCTCTTGGATGCCCATCAAAAACCAATGATGCCGACATCGCAGTGAGGTCTGCGAAAAAACCAAGGGTCAAAAACAGAATTGGGACGGACATGTGGAGCTTGACCACAAAACAATTATTTAAAAAAATCAGGACCAATGTGGGGATTTGTTTGAACCAAAATTGAAAGTTTATCTACGAGAATCGTTTCCAACAATGGGGTAGGCCAAATATGAAGAACTTTAATGTCAAACAACATGGGAGTTTAGCTAAGTATTATAAAACCGATGCCTGTATAGCACCACCAAGCCATTCATGCACATTGGGATCTAGGTCAGAACCATCAACCCAAGAAAAACAAGCCGAATCCAAAAACTGATTCATATGAGCCATGAAAAATACCACCTTTCCATCCCATTAGCCTGCTTGGTGCTGTTCGCTATTCCTACAAAAAAAATACTATATAAACAATCTTTGTTTAACCAGGGGGTAGACCCTCTTGTATTTTCCCATAGCTTTGGACAATGACCCGTAGAAATAGTTGATTTACCATGATGTACCTATTAAAGATGGTGATTTTCCATGGCTATGTTAGATTCCCAGAGGGTTTTCCGCCCTTATTTCAAAAATTCATCGCCCAACCCTTCAACCAGTTGGGTAGGACGACCCCCTTGCTGCGGCAGCAGGCCTTTGCTCGAGTGTACCGCCTAAGGGGGGTTGGTCGGAACAGTGAACCCCAGGATATGTATCACTGTGGGTAAAACAATAATAAAGCACCCCATTTGGGAATGGTTTATACCAACTCTGGTTGGTGGTTGATCCAATTGGCATATCATTTTGGCGCAAACAGTAATGTTCAGTCATTATGTCTAGTTGAATATGTCTTACTCTAGGGTAGGGCCTTTTTTTCACTAAGGATGAGGTTTCCCGTGATACGAATGCTATGTCCTTAGCCAATCAGCATGAGAAATGGCCAACAATTTCCGGGACGGCTAACAACATGAGGATAGCACGATTTCCGTCGCAATATCCATTGGGGATCATAGTCACCCCCAATTTACCCTCTGGTTATGTCAAAATAGCTTTTGAAAATGGCCATAGAAATAGTGGATTTACGCAGCTATAAAATGGTGATTTTCCATTGTCCATAGTTATGTAAACGTTTACCAGAGGGTACTGGATCCGCAAAAACACGCGGATAGCTATGAAGCCCATTTCATGTCGTTCATCGTTTCTAGTCAACATGTTCGCTGATTCCTCCCACAGATCAGCCCCGATTGTTGACGTTCCTATTTTCTCATGGGTAAATTCCGATTTTCCGGGTGGCATCCAGAATGTTTTTTCTTGGTCAATACTATCATTGTGTATACACAATATATACGGTATAAATCCCCTTCGATGGTGAAGCCTCCAAATTCCTATATTGGTGGCTCATTCCACTTAGTCAGTGGGTTGTAACCCTAGTTATAAGTGGATTAACCCTACTTATCCCACTTTATAACCAGGGATATAACCTACTTGGTAAGTGGAATGAGCCACCAAGTATCCTTGTCATGTCGAAAAAAACTTTCGACCGACGAACATCTCCTGAGCCTTCGAACTTTGGGCCAGTTGAACTCTGATTCAGTATCAATGCCTGTGGCAGCACAGGATACCCTCTGGTAAACATACAAAAAACATCAAAAAACTATGGAAAATCATCATTTTTAATGGGAAAACTCACTATCAATGGCCATGTTCAATAGCTATGTTAGTTTACCAGAGGGTAAACTCAGGGGGCGACTTCCAGTGGTCAAACCATTCTATCGTGGGATTTAAATGGGATTAAGATAGGACTTGAATGGCTTTTGTTAGTCGGATTTCAATAGGATTGAATGGGATCTTCATGGCAGTTAATAGGATTTCAATGTGATTTCAATGGGATTTGTCTGATTTAACCAAAACACATGGTGATTTGATGGGATCTTGTCAAGGTATACCGCCCCCTCAGCGAACAGTGGTTGAAACAAGTTGAAACAAGTAGCTTAAGTTGGGCTTTTCACCCGAAACTCATAAGCACCACCTTAGATATGCCTGCATTGCCAATCTTAGATACCCTGCAAAAAAATGACAAATTCTTTGCTGGTGAACGTAGATATTCCCATTGATACCAAAAGACTAAAGGATTAAAGTATCCATCTAAGATTGACCTAGCCTGTGACTGTCTCTTTCTACCCATCTATATCTGGTTGGTGGTTTCAATCCCTCTGAAAAATATGAAAGCCAGTTGGGATGATTATTTCCAATATATGGGAAAATAAAAAATGTTCCAAACCACAAACCAGATATTAATCTATATATATATATCTATGTATGTCTGGATGTATATACGTCTTTCATCCACCCATACATATTTACATTTCTATATCTAATCAATCTTCCCAAACATCTGTCTGCATGGGTATGCTCTGAAATTCTGTGTAAAACGCTGACTGAATTGGTATACTTCAAACCCAACTGATGGTAAGAAGTGGGAGAAGTTCGAATGGCCCATTTGTATAGATCATTTGCTTATCTAAAATAGCGATTTTCCATAGCTTTATCGAATTACCAGAGGGCATCTGAAGTGATAGTTTCACTAAAAACAAAGTGATCTTTGAGCAGAAACTGTACGACTGTAAGCAAGTTCTTGCTGGTTGATTTTTGCCACCAGAAACTATCATCCGCATCATCCGCACGGACATTCAGACCCAGGACCGTGTGGTAACTTACACTATTGGATGACAAAATCTCCGTTTTAGTCTCAAATAAACCCAACAACAAATACCATCCATATTTGCTTCATCAAACAACTCTTGCTTATTCTTGACTCTTGAATACCCTTGACACTTTTCAAATGTCAATGTTGATCAAATTATCAAGCCGCTAAAAGCGGCCGCCTGCTCGCACATAGAGCCGTCGCAAGCAGGGCAGGCTGGGAACCTGAAGATCTGACAACCTGGTCCAGTGGAGCCGGAGGTCTGGAAACTGAAAAGAACTACAAGGTGGTGCCCCATAGTTAGCTAAGTTGGTTTATAATTCCAATAACTATGGTTTATGGTAGATATAACGAACTAGTTAATGGGGTGAATCTAAACCAACTTATAACTATGGGGCACCACCTTGTACCTCTGGTAAACATACAAAAAGCTATGGAAAATGGCCATTGAAATAGTGAGTTTTCCCATTAATAGCATGGTGGATCTTTCCATAGTTATGTTGCTGTTTACCAGAGGGTACCCTCTGGTAAATTAAGATAGGCCCTGAAAATAACCTAGTTTTAATGGAAACTAATTTTCCAATCATGATACCAATTATCAATCATTACCTGGTTGGTGGTTGACCTACCCCTCTGAAAAACAAGTCAATGGGAAGGATTATCTCATATATTATGGAACATAAAAAATGTTTGAAACCACCAACCAGCTATTTAATCATCAGAATTCATAGGGAATTCATAGGGGAATCTATGGAGGTTTCCATAAATGGGGTACCCTCTGGTAATTTGTTACACAGCTGAGCTATTGAACATGGCCATAGAAACAGTTGATTTACCCATGAAACATGGTGATTTTCCGTAATTGTGTTAGTTTGCCAGAGGGTAGTCATCAGAAACACATAGACATATACCCCACAACCCAATCTATCTAACTTTATATAGGAATATGCAATGAAATACATTGAAATACAGGAATATGTTCACCCCAGTTTGAAATTTGCTTAAAAAAAAACCATCTGGTTTTCTCGATATGGTTCTGCCATGACCCTTGTTACGTGAACCGTCGTGAACCAAATGACCAAATGGCTTCTCCATGGCTGAAGAAAGCAACATGCAGGTCCAGTGGCACTTGCCCAAACCATAGGAAAATGGTGGTTTAATGGTGGTTTAATGGTGGTTTAACCAACAAAATGGTGGTTTTAATGGGATTTACCCTCTGGTAATGACTAACATGGCTATTGAATACGGTCCATTTACAGTTGATTTATATACCCATAAAACATCTAGTGCTTTTCCATAGTTTTTTGTATGTTTAAAAAAGGGTAAACCTTCCAACCCATCAGCCCATCAGCCCGAATTGGTTGACCGGAAATCTACAGAAAACTGAGGTCCTGAGGTCCTCAGCGGAGAAAACATACCCTCTGGTAAACTAACATAACTATGGAAAATCACCATTTTTGATGGGAAAATCCACTATAAATGACCATTTTCAATAGCTATTTTGACATAACCAGAGGGTACCCTGATTTAGCTGAGAAACAGAATGCCCAAGCCCTTTGGCAACAGCAACGTCTCCAGGGTAGGAAGGGAGAACCTTCGCCGTTGAACGCGAACGCGAAGGAAAAAAATAACGAATCCTGGGGATTTCAATATCTAATGATATTAAGATATAACTATATACAGTAATAAATATTTCCTTATATTTAATGATATAATCATGTTTGTTTGTTTTGTTATGTTTGATATGTAATGATACTGATGTATTTATGGATATATCCGAAACATCTATGAGGGGGTTCACATGTCTTAACCATCAAACTAGGAATAATCTTTATAAATAAATACGAAATATAATCTATCTATATATAATATTATATATCTATATATACATATGGTCATATACAAATGAGTTGGTTCATAGCTAGGCCAACGAGTGGATCTACAGCTGTTTTAACGTGCACAGAAACCGATGTATTACTGAGATGCTTGTGAACGCAACATCAAGTCATGCCTAAGTCATGCCGGTCTTCCCCCATTGTGAACGCAAGTATCAAAATAGCCCTTTCCAAATCGTAACCTTTCATTTCCGCTTTTCTTTTTCCTCCCTGCGCTTGCGATTCACTATTGTTTCATCTTCTTTGCCTTCGCGAAACAGGTTTATCTGTATGGGGTTCTTAGTAAGAATTCTGTAAATAGATCCTGGGTAGCCATGACCCCCCCACACAGAAAGAGGCCAAAGCAGTTTGCAAGTTCTTGCTCCTTTAAAGGGTTACATTCCTGGGCCGCATGATTTTGCTTCTGTCTCCGGGCTTGCATTCCTGGTATGCTCTCCCACTAGGGTCTGGGTGCTCTGGGTGCTCTGGGCCGCCTGGTTATACAATGTTATACACTTGTCTCCCACTTGTCTCATACTCACCTGCATGGCCAGGAAATCTAAGCCTGGAAAAACAAGATCAAGAACGAGATGCAAACGAGATCCGAGCCCTGGCAGTGTTTTTTTTGCCCGGCTGGGTTCGGCAGCATCTTCTGGGTTGGAGGAAAGCAGTGTTCCAAAGCCGCAACGTCATTCCACTATACTTGGTTGTCAATAGGGATTCCAAAAATTTGATTCTGACAATCCAAATATAGTGCGTACTATCATCAACCAGCAGGAGTTTTGAACAGTGTTCATGTGAGGTCACTATAACTTGCCAGTCTATAGACTAATTAGTGATATATACATAATATACATACTTACACAATAGATAGATATATATATATATATATACTATACATAATATAATATTACATCTCTATATATATATATATTCATGTATAATATATATATATGCTGTATATATATATATATATATATATTGGAATATCCCAAGTTCTTCCGTGGCTCACATCACTAACGATTAAGTTGGTTAAAATCCCAGCCACTCAGGAATCGTGGGGAGCCGGGCTTGAGCCACGACCTGAAGGAAAAAAAAAGAGTTGCGATTTGTTGGGATTATTTTATATTATCATACCATGTCTACTGAGATGGGCCATGGGATTAGCGATTCCTGGTATATAAACCTACTATATCCTAAGTATAAACCATTTATACACTAGTTAAGTAAGTCCATGGCCCATCTAAGTAGGGTTGAGCATACAAACATAACTGCAACATACTGCAACCACCAGCCAGATCCAACCACAACATTTTCGGTATTCTGGAATCCACTTCTGACCCCGCTGTGGCTGGGTTACTGCAACTCCCCATCCTCATTGGCCAACTGCCTCATCAAAACTGGATTGTTTGTCCCTATCTTTTTGCTCCAAAATCCATCATGTATCATGTGCATAATTTGTCTATATATATATATGTACATAAGTATCATGTATTACTTGTGTATGCAATTGTATATTATATAAATTATAAGTAAATATATTTCTGTTGGCTAGAAACATCTTTAAACCCCAGCGTCATGACCAGTTTCTGCCCCCTTTCCCCCCTTTCCCCCTGCACCTCGTCTCAAGGACTTGTAACGTGCCAACCTTGGCATTGCTTATCCCATTTTGCACCGAGGGTCGAAATGATCTCACAGTGACCTTATACAGGATTACGTGCATATTTGATACACATATGTATATGTAAATATATAACACATATAATGTATATATAATATATATAATTATATTTAAATATTTGGAATATTTTGGAATGATAAAAACATGTTCATACACCATTGCCGCCCATCTGAAGTTGCTTTGCATGGTGCCATGCTTCACGGTGCCAATGCTGTACCACCAGCTCCGCCGGCCAGGTAGCGATATGGGCTACACCAGTCCAATACCAAAAGCACAGAGGTGCCATCCATCAGCCAACCAGGTAACCCAGGTAACCAGGTAACTGACATTTGTGTCTCCTTACCCTCTATGACGTTTACATAGCCATGGTTTGTTGGTGGCCCTAATCGAAATAGATGGTTTACCGAACTTAAAAATGGTGATTTTCCATGGCGAACTGTTAAATAACCAGAGGGTAACTCTACATTTACCGAAAACATACTTGAGTATGAGTCGAACCTGATGTCCCAAGGGTCAAAGGGATCCCCAGGGTTCAATTAAAAAAAAGAGACGGCCGTGGCTACCGGGAAAATCAGCTTCCAAACTCAAAACAGTGACACGTTCTTGTGGGGAAGGGCCCCTGTATTTACAGCTGTTTATCAACATTGCTGGGGACTTTGCAATTTGTAAAGCTACAATCATAACATTTCCATCTAAAAAACATCCAGAGACTGGCCTTTCTGGGTGCAGCCATCTGAATCAGCCGGATTGGTCTGGGACGTCTTTGAGTCCCTAGCTTGCCGCCGCAATGTGGAGTTGATCGTGCTCATAACTTGGCGAGATTCCTAAACACTATATAAATATGGGACATGTTGATTCCCAAAAAGACATGTCGAATGTATATATAGACATATACTTTAGGGCCTTTAGGGTTTGTCCAAGAAAAGGCTACTTCAAAAATACATCAGATATCATCAGACCTAAAAATAGAATTGTCTATCATCATTTTGTCTCCAATCATTTGCAAATCCATATCAATACTGCAACTGGCTCCCCATTTTTGATTGGGGGAATATGCTGTGAACAGCTCCCTACGTTCAGCACTGGATGGAAATACAATTAAGTTGATTACTCTCTGGTAAACTAACATAGCTATTGAAAATGGCCATAGAAATAGTGGATTTACCCATGAAAAATGGTGGATCTCAAAATTCACCGCTTTTCTGGTTAGACAATGGTTCAAGGTCGAGTCCACCCTTTTCTCAATCAAACCACAATTTTCCAGCATGTTTGTTGCTAAAAGTAACCACTCCCCGCCGAAAAAACAAAAACCTACGTGACCCTGTGGTTCATTGACATAAATATGGAAGATCCAAGATTTTTGTTGATTAAATCCACCAAACATAACCATTAAATCCCAAATTTTATGCTTACACCGTTACACCCATATACTTTAACATTAGTAACCCCATTTCTTTTGATGAATCCATTTTTTTCCACGGTTTAAATCATTTAAATCCCTATTTTTGCACGCTAAATCCCTTGAATTCCCAGCCAAGTTGCCGAGTTCATCCACATGACTTTGGTGGAGCCCAGGGACAACTGGCGAAACTTTGGGGATCATTCAACGAACCATGGAACCATATACGGGTGTATGTGTATATATATATATATAATGTAGATATAGAATGATATAGATATGTTTCTGTATATACATATTATGTATAGTGTATAATATTTGTATCAATTATATCATATATGAACATCTATCGATACTAAATATCAATGCAAAAAAGGGGGTTTGACACCATCTTAGAAATGAATAGAACCCACATCATTTATTCAATGGTTGATATGCTTGAAAGACTAATTACTGTATTGCTCCGCCTAGATTGATCGACTTGGGGCCCGCATCCCCCAAGGTTCATCGTAAATCGACCTTATCCTTCCAACAATGTGATCTTAAATACACGGTGAAAAAGTAATTTTGGAATTCAGGAACTAACACAATTCCATTTTGCCATTTGGAAAAAACACACCAATAATAGTTGAACATGAGTTTTTGGTATCATGGTTTGGTATCATGAGTCATTGGTATCATTGGTTCCACTTTTCCCATTGTTCAACATGACTAACCACAATTAACCACATGACACATTTCAAGAAACTTCCCATATTTCTACAATGTGAGGCCCCCAAGATAGCTAAGTTGGTTTATAACTCCAATAACTATGGTTTATGGTACTTATAACTATAGTTACTGGGGCTTATAAACCAACTTATAGCTGTGGGGCACCACATTCTACCGTTCACGTTGATGCCGCCTGTGTAAAGAACAACGGCATGTCGTCGCGATGCTCGGGGACCATGTCCAAGCATGGCATCAGCAGCAGGTCGCCATCTGCGCCGGGAAGAAATTCGGCGTTGCGAAGATAAGTCACTTTCTCTCGGGAAATTATAGCTGTATAATGAATGAAATATATGGCAATTTATAGCAATATGGCAAATCCCATTGATAGTTCATTGAAACCAGGCGTGCTGAAAAATCCACGGATTTTTCATCGCACATGATTGTCCCATTAAAACATATTATTAAAACTGAAGCCAGCCCTCCATTTATAGATTAGATCCAACTGACACGTTTGAGAACACCCTATAGGACCATTGAACTCTGATGGGGGATACCCCCATAGCGGGATGGTCGGAAAATCACTCTCGAACTATTGATGGATGATTTAAGGGGCTACCCCTATGTTAGGAAACCAAAAAATAGCTGGATATAGATGAAGATAGAAACAACAGAGTCTGACATAGGTGGCGCTTAAGGTTAGGATGACCACAAAGTATCAACAGACTTAGAACTCCGGATATAGCCAACAATCGAACATCCAATACGTTGTGTATGGTGTTGATATTGGTTTCTCTGCTCTGCACATGGACTATGAAATCGATGTACCCACGTTCTTGGCCAACAACAGACATCCACATCTGGTCAAAAAAGTGACTTAGAATCCACAATAAGCCAGGTGATAACCCATTCATTCATACTCAACCATCAACCAAAGAATCTAAAGATCAGAAAATCATGTGTCAACATTAATTCCCCACTTTTGATGGTTAAAACTTAAAACTCTCAAGTTTCATGCTGGTTAAATCGTGGTTGAAAAACCCCAGGTCGGGCGCCCGGGAGCCCCACCTTGGCATGCGCGACACACAGCTGGATTCACAGTGCGAAAGGCAAAGGTGTCTCTGGTGTTTAGGTACTGCAGCACCTGGCGGAGTCAGGTGGTGAAGAAATCCATAACTTGATGGGGACCCCAGTTGATAGCGTTCAGTTGACATATCAGTGGCTGAAAAAACTATGGTTTATGGATGTTTATGGTAGATATAACCATAGATAACTCTGTATATATATACATATATATACCATCTTGTTATTTAACATAGCCATGGAAAATTGTCATTTTTAATAGGTAAACCATCTATTTCTATGGGCCATTTCCCATGGCTATGTTAAATAACCAGAGGGTAACATCTGTGGTCCCCTGCGTCTTGATTTTTTTGACGCATTCCCACAATAATACGCTGGGATATAAACCATACAACAAACTAGTTGCCTCCAGGCTTAACTTAAGCGGTTCATAATCCATATAGTTTGGGAATATAAACCATATATAGCTACCAGTAGACATATTTTATGATTATGAGCCACTTCCAATCCATCGGATACATCCCCACATGTGTTGGTTGCCGCCCTAAGGCTATCATCTGCGTTGCCGGGGGGTCATCAGCCACAGGCGTTGATTGTTTTTCAACAATGATCTACAAGTGTTGGAATGTCCACATCTATATTAGTTTAATAAAGGGTGCATAGATGGACATGTACCTATGTGTATATGTATATTTTGAAAATATATTTCTATGTATACGTATATATATATATATATGTATATATATATAATTATACATCCCCAACATGGGAAACCGTATCAATGGCTTCTGCGAGGCCAGGCTTAGCCCAGGCTAGCGCCGCTGGACCTGCTGGACCTGCTGAACCTGATCAAGTATAGGACATCAAGTCCTCCAAATCTGGCAGTGTATAATTTTATTTATTAATATATATATAACACTATTTATTAGAACACTATATAGGTTATGTATATATATATATATGTATTAATAGTTAGATATATTTATGGCAAATAAATGCAAATAAGACACAAAGCACTACTGTGACCTTTCACCAAGGATTACCCCTATTTGTACTCTGCATTATCTATTGGTTTGAAGGTGAATTCTGGCTAATTTTAAGTGAATCACCACTTTCCTTGTTTGACTAAACTATTGCCAATCTTAGAGACCCTGCAACGGACATGTTGTTCGGACGTTTGATTTGTGTATATAATATAGTTTTTTTTACTTATATATATTATACTTATCACGATTCCCAATGTATGGCAACATGTTGAAGTACTAAACTACGTAGGTCCACCGCTCACAGCAGACTGTGGCACGACATGACATTTCTCACATTCCAAGCGCATAGAATGTTCGCAATTCCATTGGGCAAAACAAATGCAACATCAGCAAAACTTGAAATTCGTAATTGCAGGGGTTGATTTGTCATGCGTAGTTCCCATTCTAATTTGCATTCAAGACTGCATTGCCCATCGGTGAGAACTTTGTGAATTCTTTGAACACGTAGTCAATATGGGGATTTGTTTTTTGTATTTGGGCCATAGTTTTTTTTGCGTGCTTCTTGAAATTTCATCCGCACGACCAAAGCTGCTTGTTTTCATTCTTCGTGTTTCAACATCAGTTTGCCGTCAGCAATCTTTTCAATGCTGAATAGAACTCCTTTGGAGTTGGTGCCACAGACTGTCGGAAGAGACATTACCCCTGACCCCTGACACAAACATGAAGCAACTTCCATGACAATGTGCATAGCGTAGCGTAGCGTCGTCTTCAAAACGCACCCCATCACCCCTGCCAGCGTGCTATCATCACCGAGACCTCCACTAACGCAGCATCAACTTCATAAAAACTGCAAAAAACTGCGGGCGGTGGCCCAACTACCCATCGAAAACTTACAATTTCACCAGATTTTTCGACAATTCATGTCCAATATTTATAGCTAATTGAACGCTGGAACCTCCCATATTTTCGATGGCAAAATGAGCCAAGTCCCCATGAAAAAAATGACGCCTGGGGAGCCGTCGCAGGCAGCATTGCGCGATGGCCCCAGTGCACCATGGCCAGTTGGGTGGCCTCACAGAAAGCTGGGTCATACCGGGCCCGGTCAGTTTGGCTTGGACTTTTCAAGAAACCATGGGCCATGGCCTTTACCACAAAATCTAGCTGAAAATCCAACGGTTTCCTGTAGACTTTCCCTTTAACGGCTTCAACGCTTGAGCCACTTTTTTGGAGTCTGAGGAACTTTTCTTGGGAAACGAACATGTTTTTTAGGGGCATGAGCCAGTTGTTGTTGATTTTTTCTGTCTTTGGTTCACCAAGGTTTATCAACAAATAACGCTCAACCTGAAAAGAACGCGAACGCACCAAATAGGTTTGAGAGGGTCCCCCATTCCATCTCTGTTTACCAGTCTGTATCCTTCTTCAATTAATCCCTTGAATTTGTCATCATTGAGGAAAAATAACGCGTGTTTCGTTTTTTTTGCAATCGTAAGATTTTCATGAATCATCATGAATCATGAACGTTAAGTTAGATTCTTACCCATAGGATCCATGTATGGTATATATGCTAACATTTGGGGTATATTGATGGTAAATGTTACATAATGTTACCATATATAGCATACATGGATCCTATGGGTTATTTTGATTGGCAAAGTCTTTGCATTTTGGATGGTGGAAAAAAGCGCCTCTAAGGTTCTCTGGATGTGCTCCAGGCTGGTCTGTGCATTCACCTCCTGCCATGGTAGATAGATGATACATGGCTCCAAGAATGATAAGAATGGGTTACCCTCTGGTAATTTAACATAGCTATGGAAAATCACCATTTTTCATGGGAAACTCACGAACTAAATGGCCATTTTCAATAGCTATGTTAAATTACCAGAGGGTACAGTATACCACTCAATTCATTGTCATTTTACAGAGGAAAATCATGATGAAGTAAGGGCTTTGTACCATATTTTCAACAAATCCATGTAGGTTTTGGCTCGATAGCGCAAAATTGGTGACCCCCTAGTTTTGAATACCACCCACAAAAAGGCCCCAAAAAAGGACAGTTTCAAACGGGGTATCTACAACAATAATATCAATATTCTTGTTGGATGGATGACAATAAACTGAGTCAGAACTTGGCGGGAACAAAATTTTCGGATGAATGAACCTTGATGGATTCACTATAGGTGATTGGAAACATCATAGAAACCAATGAGGAGGATATCCCTGTTGCACATTACCCAGAGTTCGTAAGAACTTGTGGTCCCGCAACTGAGAAAGGAGAACAAGGGATTTGCTGGCGAAAATCAACCAAATGGCATCTGCTTTGCCAAATCATTGCCAATCTCAACCTCAGATACCCCTGCAAGCAAAATCGGAAAAAAAAACAAATGATGTAATGATGTCCATGTCTTTTGTGTTGTTTTTTTGTGTTGTTTTTATTGTGTTGGACAAAAACAGATGTGTTTATTTCTCAATCCAAATCAAGTGATGTCCATGTCTTTTTTACCGTCCATGACTTTGCTTCGTCGACAAAGATCCTGACATTCTATGGACGGCCTCGCCGCTGGAATCCGAAGTTTGCAATGGGCTTGTGAGGACCCGAGCTGGTGCCCCAGTTACCAGTTCATTCGTTGAGAAGGTTTAGAACATTTTATAAGTACCCTCTGGTAAACAAACAGATTGCTATTGAAAATGGCCATAGAAATAGTTGATTTACCCATTAAACATGATGATTTTCCATGGTTATGTTAGTTTACCAAAGGGTAGGTTAATTCTTGGGTTTATGGAAATAACATGAAATAGGATGAAATAACTATGCTTGGATGGGTGATACACCAGGAAACGCAGTAGCTGGGCTGGGCACCAGTTTTAAGTTAGTTTATCATGGTTTGTAAACCGGATCTCATCATACTAGTAATAATGGTTTACATATAAACCAACTATATGGTTCATAACATCCAGTTCATATCATCACCTTTGAACTAACCATGCAACTGCTTTAAACAGTTTGTAGATAGGTTTTTCCCTGTGGGCTGCAATAACTTGTAATAATCCCCAATAACCAGGTAGTGTGACTCCTTACAATTCCCCATTCAACAAGGGTACCCTCTGGTAAACGTACAAAAAACTATGGAAAATCACTATTTTAATAGGTAAATCAACTATGGAAAATCACTATTTTAATAGGTAAATCAACTAACATAGCTATGGTAAATCAGTATTTTATTTTAATGGGTTTACCCGATCAACAATGGTATTTTGTTGCGGGTAGCTGATCCCTAGGGTCATCATCGCTGGTGTGTCCTCGCCCTCTCCATCGCCTGGGAAGCAAAAAAAAACATCGGATATGTGTGATGGAGTTACCCATACATCGTTATAATATGTTAGATTTTAACCAATAATCAAAATGACATCTAATGGATAATATATATATATACATATATACTGGTTGGTGGTTTAAACCCCTCTGAAAATTCTGAAAATAGAAATGGAAATTAACCATCAGCCATCAAATCTAGGGGTTTTATGAGGTTTTAACTATAAAACATATGGATGATATCTGGTTGGTGCTTGACCTACCCCTGAAAAATATGAGTTCGTCAGTTGGGATGATGACATTCCCCACTGAATGGGAAAATAAAATTCATGTTCCAAACCACCAACCAGTTATAACATGTTCCAAACCATCACATGGGATACTTGTAGCTATGAATGGTTGATAATGGTTGATATTGGCTGATACTGCTTGATAATTGTTGACAATGGTAAGTTATAGCCCTTCACAAGTATGACTGGCTTATCATGACAAATGACCAACCAGTTGCAGGAGTTAGAATTATCCCGTTTATAACTGTCAAGGGCCGTTGCTGTAGATCATGATATGATATGGAGACATTTTCAATACATACAATATATACTGTACTGTATATGTATATATATATATATGGGTGGTCATATGGATATACAATATATATATATATGGTAAAAACAATTAATAACATGGATATATACTAATATATACTATGTAGTGGTATTTAAAAAATGTCAGTCTTCTATACCCTGCACAATAAATGTAGTCGTGGACATTTCTCCCTGAAAACGATGGCTCTGTAAATACTTGTATATGACTGGGTGTCACACGCAATTTGTCTTGTTTATATTAAATTATATTATGTATATATATATATATTATTTATATATATATAGTAAACATATATTATATAACTGATATTATGATATATTATGTATATAAAAATAATGACACTGTCAATGATGTTGTCTTGGTGAAATCCAGTCTTGAAACCTCCGTGATCCCTTCGTTTAACTGTCTGGTTCAGCGGGATTCCCAAAAAAAAACGGGTGGGGCGAAGGGGTAACCCCCCGATTTCAATCCTCCAAAGCTGGTTGGTTCCCAGCTAGTGGTTGTGTATCACCAAACCAACCAATCATGTCCTTTTGGTAAAAATAGAGGAGCCGGGAGCTGGTTAATCCCATCTATCATCATAGAAACCTGTTGTTTTTCAGGGGGTTCTGAAGAAACCCCTCTATTTTCATCAACCAACCAATGGGAATTTGGGACATCTATGCATTAAACCACCATTTTCCTATGGTTTTCCTATGGTTTTCCTACGGTTTTCCTATGGTTAAACCAACTCAAGTCTGGGAGAATGGGTGAAGGTCTAAGATTCCGCCGGACAACGGTGCCTGCATTGGGAAGCCTGGCCAACCAGCCGGATGGAAAGCTGCGAATCTATGGTGAAGTGCGCCAAGCAACTGGGGTCAACTATGTATGGAATATTAATCACCTTCGAACAAAGGAAAAATACCAGGATGAATCGGATTTCGGATTTCATCATGGAATTCATGATCATGTTACCCTTGGATTGAAAAAAAACCCTGGTTAATTACCGGTAATTGGGGGATACGAGCAAAATTTCATGTGTACATATACATATATATATATATATTATCTGCTGGGCTACTAAAATGGTACACCCTCAAATTACAGAGTCCAGGGCTTATGAATCCTTGGCTGACATTATTTTTTGCAAAGCCATCAATAGATAAACAAGATGAAGATTCATGGAAAATCACAAAAATTGGATGTCCATAGATGTCATGGTTAAACGCGTCGCACTTCCAGGGGATTCCTGCCGGCTATGCGAAAAGGCTATCCCCTCTCAAGCACGTGTCAGGGGGCCGGCTCCCCAGTCACTTGCTACATCCAATCAAGTTCTGAAGGTTTGCACAAATACTATGGAAAACATAGAAAAAACTATGGAAATTATGGGATTTTATATACAATGATTTCATGGAATTTTATAGTGATTCAATGGGATATATATACGGGATTTGCCCTCTGGTAAACGTACAAAAAGCTATGGAAAATCATCTTTTTTTATCGATAAATCAACTATTTCGACTGGGCCATTTTCTATAGCTCTGTAACACATTACCAGAGGGTACACATGGGGAGAAGATATTTTTCACATGTGGCTTAAGACATGTCTTGCCACATGTACTCTTCGGTATTATCAAACATGACGTCATGGGATATCCCCTGGAAATGGATGATTCAAATACCCTCTAGTGAACTAACATAGCTATTGAAAATGGCCATAGAAATAGTGGATTTACCCATTAAAAATAGTGATTTTCCATAGCTATGTTAGTTTACCAGAGGGTACAATTCATCATAAATGGGAGATGTCCCATCGCGATTTTGATTACCGGCCGGTAGAGAAAAATGAAACTCGACGACCAGCAACTGATTCATGGATTTGAGAATTGGCCATCAGAGTGTGTGGGACATGATAAGCAATACATGGGCTATCATATGAACAGATAGTGCCAAGACTCGTAAAATAATTCACACATCTGAAATCATGCTATGTTGGGAAGGTTACCCCTAGCAACACATCAGTTACCTCAAGATGTGAGCTCGTTATAATCTATCCGTTCTATCCATCTGTGTCTCTTCCAAGCAGTTCTGGTAAGCCTCGAGATGGGAATAAAGTTGTAGTCCCAAAGGGCTACACAGGGACAGGTCTTTCTTGGTACTGATCTGACTTTTACTGGTTGGTGGCTTTAACCGTCTTGAAAAATATGAAAGTCAATGGGAAGGATTATCCCATATATTATGGAAAATGAAAAATGTTCCAAACCACCAACCAGCTTATCAAATACCCAATGGTACACAAGAAATATCCCAAGAATACCCATGGTCAATCATCGATTCCCTGCAAACATTGCTATTTTCAGCTGGTGAGTGAATCTTGCGAAGATAGTCGGTAACCCCCAGCCATATGTTGATTACCCATTCACCACAGTCACTACAAATGCATCTACCAGAACCCCTAGTTAACCTACTTATAAACCAACTTAGCTAGTTATGGAACACTACCTTAAGATGTAGCCAAACTCAATAAACGAATTCTACGGTATGGATCTTCGCCTCAGAAAGTACCCGGAAATAAAGGCTGCAGGAATTCATAGCATGACACATTTGGTTAGACGAAATCACCTCAGTACCAATAAAGGGAATCCAACAGTCTGTTGGTAGATCTACCCTCTGGTAAACGTACAAAAAGCTATGGGAAATCACCTTTTTAAAAGGTAAATCAACTATAAATAGGCCATTTTCAATAGCTATGTTAGTTTATTGGAAGGTATGTGAAAGTATTTGGATCCCACAAAACAGATCAGGGCATGTGTCAATCATTCCCGGACCCACGCCGAACCTCTGCCGAATGCTGACCAAATGCTTCTGGCAGCGTTGAAGACCAGCCATTCGCTGATCAGTAACGGATTTATATATCCACTATATTAGAGGTCCAAAGGTTATGAGTGGTTATAAATGGTGATGAATGGTTATGAACCATGAATGGTTCTGAATTGTTATGAATGGCTACCCAATGGTTGTTAATGGTTATTATACTAGTGGTTACTAATGGCTATTAATGGTTATCCTCATGGCTACGGGAAATCACATGTACCAAGCTTACCGTACTATATATTCTTGAAATCTCGCTAAGGCCTCTAGCACCTATCTTGGACCTAGCTAAAAAAAATCATTACCCTCTGGTAAACAAACAGTTTGCTATTGAAAATGGCCCAGTCCAAATAGTTGATTTACCGATAACAAATGGTGGATCTTTCCATAGCTTTTTGTACGTTTACCAGAGGGCAAATCCCATTCATATCCCATTAAATCCCATTAAATCAACCAGAGGGGAACAAAACATCCCCAATTGGGGTCTACCCTTGGGTCTACCGGAAAAAAAAACAAGCGATCGGTTGATGGGATGGTGAAAACTGGTGAAAACCGGAGACGGAAAAAGGGCCACATGACCGACCAACATCTACTACTGTAGACTACAGTTCTAGCCTTTACCCTCTGGTTATGTCAAAATAGCTATTGAAAATGACCATAGAAATAGTGGATTTTCCCAGCTATAAAAATGGTGATTTTCAATAGCTATGTTAAATTACCAGAGGGTAAATGATGAGAAAATGATAGGAAATCACAAAATAAAGGGATTATCAGAGTCCACTGTAGACATCCAAATAGCATGAAACCCATGCAATTCTGCTAGCATGCGGATCACTCTCTCGAATGCGGGGCCCAAACACTCCTCGCTTTATAAATTCAGGAATGGTCATGCCGAGTCATGCCATATCACTGTCTTTACATGCAAAAACAAATTGGTTTCTTCACTGGTTCCCATCATCCCTGGTAAAACTTTAATTCTTAGTCTTAGGGGTTATGTAGAACTTCCATGAACTTTCCATAAAACCCAAAAACACATGTTGAATCTAAGTGGGTAGCTGCAATCCACCAAGTAAATGTCGCCACGGCCTAGGAATGTCGCGAGAAATTACTCAGTCTATGGTAGGAAGATGCTGCATGGAAGTTCCGGAACTGGGAGTACTCCATTTAAAACCGGCTTGCACCTCTTAGCTTCAGAATTGGATTTGTTATTTCCCAAGCAAACTTGCCATCAATGGAGATCATGTAAACTGGTGATATGCCAATGGTGGATCTGATTTTCTATCAACCACTTGCAAGAAAAGCTTCCCAATCATATCTTCCAATCAAGAAAAGCAGATCCACCATTTTGCAACTGGTGATATTCCCATGATTTCTTCCACTCTGAGCACTGTCGTATGACACGGTGGTGTCCCCAAATTGTAAGATGTTGTTTTTGTTGTTTTGTAAACCCGGGCAACTATATCTGGTTGAATCATCACAATTCACTCACCTGAAAGTGGTTGTCATACGGCCATTTTCCCCAATACATTCATCATCATTCCAGTGACGTCACGACGTGAGGTCATTAAATTTCTGCCAGACTATCTCTCTATAATATGTATATATATATATAATATTTATATATATATATATATGGGTTTGTCTGAAAATGGGGAATACCCGAAATAGCCATGAAATAGTTGGCACAATGGTGATAAACCAATATGGCATTCGGGCAACACTATTCTCAAGCAAACCCATATAAAGGGATATTTCATGGTTATAATGATGATTATTATGGGGATTATATAACCCATAGGATCCATGTATGCTATATATGGTAACATTTACCATCAATATACCCCCAATGTTAGCATATATACCAGCACCATGGATCCTATGGGTAATGGGTATATATTAAATTATATTAATATGTCATAGGGTAGTTATATCAGTGGGAATTCCAGGATCCTAAAATGGAGGTACTGTACCACATAAGGCGGATATTCACTTACATAGGCCTTACATAGGCCTTATATATATGGTAGGTACCTCCAATTTAGGTTCCTGAAATGGCCATTGATTATATTATATAGCATAAACCCTAGGCGAAAGCTACCGCTGCCCCGCAGCCTGCTGCAACTCCATGGCTTGGAGCAAGATGCTCTCCATCTGCAGACACCTCGGAAGAAGGAGCCATGGCATGGCCGATTTAGTTCGATGATTGACCTATCCCATAGGATCCATGGTGCTGCTATATATGGTAACATGGATCCCATCAATATACCCCAGTCATGTTAGCATATATACCAGCACCATGGATCCTATGGGTATTAAACATGGTTAAAAACTCATGAATTCCATAGCTATGTTAAATTACCAGAGCGTAATCGACTCATATTGCGATGTAGCTGAGAAAACAGAGGAATTACCTACTACCCATCAAACATTTAGATTGACCCATTGATTTTCTTAGCTTTCATCGGGTTCGCTGCAGCTACGGGGAGTCAGAGAATGTTCACCGACAATCTGCAGGTAGGTGGCTATTGTAATTTCGAAGTTTAGACGCTGAAGTGATCAATGTATTGCTGGATGATATTCTATTGTTGTACAATCCTGCAATGTGGGACCACAAAAATTGGTAATTAGATTATTTACCAGGATAACTGGGATTCAGGGTAGTTTTATAACACTGATATCAACAAGAGTTCGATTGAGTAGATCTCAGGACCCTTATCCCCGTTTCAACTATCTCGAGGACAAGGACAGCTGGCAAATGCTGCAAGAAAACAACCCAGTGGCAGTCTGACTTGAATAATCTGGAAGTTGGAAAGTGGCAAAAGTCTTACTGGTGCGTTTTACGCAGGGAATTTTCGGGAATGATCCACTGGCTAACTATCAATAATCATCCCAGCAACCCCCAGCAACCCATCCATTTCCTACATTTAGCACCAGTAAGAAGTGGGCGAGTTTCCACGTTTTCCCAGGAATTCCATCGATAAATGCATGGTCCCAGTGGCCCCAGGTTTCCATAGTCATGGTGGTACCCATTTATCGCTGGAAGGTTTTTTTATTTCATGGAAAATCCAAAAAACATCTATTAATTATGATAATATATGGATGATTTTTGGGGGTACCCCTATTTTAGGAAACGCCCATATGATTTTGACATGTTTTTTTTCCTTACTGGTGCTAAACGAAGGGAATGCATGGGTTGCTGGCGGTTGCCGGAATTATTATTGATAGTTAGCCAGTGGATCATTCCCGAAAATTCCCTACGTTTAGCGCCAGTAAGTTTTTGGTGCTGTAACAAATACCCTCTGGTAAACATACGAAAAACAATGGAAAGATCCACCATTTTATAGCTGGGTAAATCCACTATTTCTATTGCGATTAGCTTTTTGTTAGTTTACCAGAGGTCTAGGAATTGGAAAAATATGGGGTAAAATTGGGGTAAAATTTACCAGAGCTATGTTAGTTTACCAGAGGGTAAACATGAACAAACCAACCATCTTTTTTGCGCCATCTCTGGATCCAAGGCATCCAAGGCATCCAAGGCATCCAAGGCCCCCCAGGCTCTTGACTCGGGAGCTCCGGCCTTGCCAGGGGTCTTTTTTTGGGGGATGAGCTACTGAGTATAGCCTCCAGAATATAATATATATATATATATTATATATATACACTGGTTGGTGGTGCAATAACCAGCTTGAAAAAATATGAACGTCAATGGGAAGGATTATCCCATATATATCCATAGATCTCACTATAGATGTTCATAATGCTATATATAATATGTAATCAAACATGGCAATTGAAGCCCCCTGCATATGAAAGTGTTACTGGGATTTACTGGGATAAACCTATAAAAATGTGATGGATTGATGGATTTCCCACCATTGATTGAGGGGATTGAACGATTGAACGAATCAACAATATGGTGATTCCTGGGTGGGTCAAAAAGAAAAGGATGTACCGCAATGTACTGCAATTCAACATCTCGATTTCCAGGTACACTATTCTCAAACAATCCCACATGCTTGTGTTTGGAGTTTGAGCCCTATATACATGATCCCTCAACATGACATTCTGTCGGACAAAACCGGAATTTGGGTCTCTAATTACCTTCAAATTGAAACTTCGGGACATACAGGTTAAACCATTTTGAAACCTTGAAAATGAGTGGCCGAAGTTGATGTCCCGAAACAAACATGTCAAGCTCTGCGCGCCTGGATTCATCAAGGAAGGTTGGCCTGCGAAAGCGCTGACGCTTTAAAAATCGTGAAGGAAAAACCCAGGGCGACCCCAAAAAAACAAACATTACCCTCTGGTAATCTAACATAGCTATGGAAAATCATCATTTTTTATGGGTAAATCAACTATAAATGGTTATTTTCATTAGCAAACTGTAACAAATGACCAGAGGGTACCCAGATCTATGGCTAACTATGAAATGATTCACACAAAAAATCGCCTGAAATATACCAGCGTGTGCTTGCGTGTCATAGATTGCGCTCTGACGGTGCGACGTTGTGATGCTAGGATCCATGCATGGTATATATATATATGCTAACATTGATGGTAAATGTTACCATATATATATAGCATACATGGATCCTATGGGATATATTGCGCTGATAGTGTCACGGAGTTCCACGGTGTCGTGACGTTGCGGCGCTGCGGGAGGCTGCTCGCTGAGTTTGCACGTTCCTGAGCTGGTTGCCGCCAGAAATCCTCTTCAAAAAAACGGCTATATGGTAGCATGGTAAGAAAGCCCCAACTAGATCCAAGTAGTACCAAACAGTTCCATGCACCTCCCAGCCTCACCGGAAATGTTGCTGGTTGGCCGGGCTAGTACAAGCCATGTCTGGAAATATTAATGATAGCTTTATGGATTTACAACATTCTCAAACGTTTTTCATGGCTGCCATTCAGAGATTGGCATATCCTCATCCAGTAATCTTCCACCACATCACCACCCTATTTGGCAGCGTCTATATGTGGTGGAGGGCCTGAGAGGCATTGAAAAAAAACCGCCAACTTCGAGTTTGAGGACCCAAGGCAGCTGATTTCAAACCAAACCATTCTATCCCCATAGCGACCGGTTCCCGACAAGCACTTGGCTTTTTGAAACAGTGGAGATATTCAAACAGTCCATGAATTCCCCATTGTCTACAAATAAATAACATTTGTTCATAGTAAATCCACCATAATCATCATGAATGTATTCCCATAAGATGGCTGGTTTTGTACCACTTTATACCCATAGACCATCCATTTTCTATTGCCATGTTAAAGTTAGGTTGACAAAGGACGGAATTGGGTGGCTATATATGAAGTTGTATATATATATATATATTTATTCCATCACATCCCTACTAATCCCTTCCCCCTATTACTAAACCCACCCACATAGTTAAAACTAGGGTCCGTCTCCAATTTTGGAAAATTTGAGGTTGGCCAATTTGATTTTTAATTGATCCTCTTTAGAAAACAAGTTAAAAATGACGCTACCATTTCGGGGTTTCACTCCCCAAAAACTCGTCAACCCCGGGGTGCTCTTTATTAGGGTCCGTCTTTTAAGGTCGGAAAAAACATATTTTAAGGTTTTTAATGTAATATTAGGCGAAAGCTTCGAAATCTAATTTTTGGCAATAGTTTAATTAGATTTCAAAAGGAAATTAATTAATCGATTTGGAAAAAGAAAAACCAGTTTTTTATATTGGGTTTTAAATTTAGTATTGGGTGGGGAAGCTTCGCACCCTAACAATAAAAAACCCCAATAATAAAAACTACCTGATGTGTTTATGATTTGGGGGGAGGGATTATCATTCCATTACTGGTTAAATCCCCAACATTAAATCTAAATTTTGTCTTCGTCTAATCCCCTTAATATCCCAATTTCCTCCAATTTCCATTTTCAGTTTGTTAAATGCCTGAAAAAAGTTTTCTCTAGTTAAATCCACCATTTTGTTGGAAGAATCATTTAAACTACCCAGTGGGATTGTGATGGCGTCCAAATTTTGAGATAATCCTTATAAATGATGCTAAAACATATCATTAAATTAATGTATTTGATCCCGTATATTATTACATGATATATATATATATATACACACACCTTTTCTTTTGTCTGTAACAGTGGATGATATATCCCATACTATATCCTATGGAGACTCGGCTGACATATAACCACATCTAGCGATTATAGTTCTACCTATCTATCTATCTATCTACATATCTATCTATCTATCTATATATATCTTATCTATCTTATCTATCTTATCTACCTATCTACCTATCTACCTATCTACCTATCTACCTATCTATCTATCTATTTATCTGTCTATCAATCTATCAATCTATCAATCTATCAAATCTATCTAATCTAATCTAATCTAATCTAATCTAATCTATCTATCTATCTAATCTAATCTAATCTAATCCAATCTAATCTAATCTATCTATCTATCTATCTATGTACACCCAGTTATCCTTGTTTTTTGCCAAGTAAGCTATCGTTTCGGGGGGGGGGGCACATTGTAATTTTTGTTTCATCCACCATTTAGTTCGACGATTTCCCCCAGCTAGAAACTTCCATCAATAAAGAATTCTCGATTGCCAACCTTGTAATTCAGATATATAAATATGGTAAATCCATATATATGGTGTATATATGGTGTAAATCCATATAAATCCCATGAAATCTCAATTTTTGTAGCTAAACATCACCACTTTTCCGAAGGCTCCCGTGACTTCCGCCTCGTGACCTGCCAGGCATTGGCCGTTGCGGCGGCCGCCAACAGCTCCAGGCGCCTCGGTGAGGGGAACATTTACTGCTTGGTGGTTGATACTAACTATATAAGTTATATACTAACTATATTTTTTTGTTATGATCAATGGCCATTTCAGGAACCTAAAATGGAGGTACCGATTCCATATATAAGGCCTATTTGTTAGGCCTATGTAAGGGAATATACACCCAAAATATGGCCTTATATGGGACAGAACCTCCATTTTAGGATCCTGGAATTTCCATTGATATGATGGTTATATAAGTTATATACTAACTATATATATATATATGTACTGGCAATTTACCATTACATAGAATGTGAAAACGGCTTGGTGGTTTCAACTGGTTGGTGGTTAATAATGGTTAATGGTGGTTGTGGTTAACC